>ERZ1370068.701-contig-10641_pt1 | contig 41067 bp, 42 predicted proteins | sample MGYA00561227_ERZ1370068 | MGnify/ENA primary metagenome ERZ1370068 (study PRJEB38410, sample SAMEA6850437) | metagenome | study: Metagenomic assessment of the ecological functions of the soil: analysis of the soil microbiota associated with the... | reverse complement strand
ACACGTCGGCCTGCTTCTCGTCTACGGCGCCATCACGCGTTGAAGCGTTAGCGGGCGCGCAGCTAACAGGATGCCGTCGTCGCCGCAGGGCTGACGGCGCGCGCCGCCGCGTCGCGCGTCAGGTCGTTCCTTGCCGGCCGAGCCCGCCCGGGTCGAGAGATTGACGTCCGCGCAGCGATGGGGTACTGGCGGAAGGGGGCCGCTCTCCGCTTAAAATAGTTTGCATCGTCGGACGTCGAGCGGCTGTGTCCGCGCGAACACGTCTGGCCGCCGATCTCGCAGCCGGCCCGTCAGGTACGCGCCGTTGGTCTCGCGCCGCAGCGTCCAGCAGCTCGCCGTTGACGGCGAGGATCGCGTGGCCTTTCACGCGGCGGGCACGACCCGGAGCGCGAGGCGCACCAGCAGGTTCTCGCGTAGATGCCCGCCATCAGTGGTCGTCGGCCATGATCCTCACCCGTGGAGGTCTTGAGCTGCCGCGCTGGGCACGGCTTGAACACGTCCATGACTGAAGGCGACGAAGCTTCACGCGCCGTCAGCGTGAGTCAGCGGCAGAACAGCAGCGTCACCCACATCCTGACGACCCTTTGCTGATCACCACCACCTGTAAACCATGATGCCGAGATTGGCGGTGTCAGGTGCAGACGCGGCGGGCGACGCCGGCGAACAGCACGCCCACTGGTGATCGCGACCTGCGCAGGATCGGTGCTGCGCGAGCGGCCAGTAGAGGAGGAGGCCCACCGCCCTGCCGTCCCCGGGCGTGACGGGCGCAACAGCCGGAGCCCAGCCCCGCCGCGATCAGCCGCGCCGAATCCGTTGGGCTGCTCCCGGCGCGGCCGCGCGGCCGGTGAAGCTTCATGGCGCGATGATAGGCCACGCCGCTCGCGAAGACACTCGTGTTCGGTCCCAGAACACTGGCGCTTTCGCAGGTTGTCCTCGGGTCACCGCGCGGCCGCCACGTGCGCCCGGTACTGGAGAAGGCGAGACGCGTAATTTCGACTGGCGTTGCCGCCGGCGGGGGCATCGTAGTTTGCGCTGGCGCTGACGCGCACCTGACCTTCGCGCGCCTGCGCAGCGCGCCGCTGAAGGCTGCCACCTCGGCTGCCTCCCTGGTCGTCCGCGGTCAAAGCGGCGCCCGGTCGCGCAGGACTACGTGCGCGCCTCGTAATACCGTGCGGCAAAAAGCCAGAAGTCCCGGGACGCGCTGACCTTGAACGTCAGCCCGTGGTTCTCGCGGGCGCCGCGCCTGACCACCGCAGGAGCCGGCGCGAGGTGAGAAGCGGCGCGGTCCACCCGGGGTCGGGTCGACGCGAGCGCGCTCTCGCTTCCGGCTCCGCAGCTCGTCCAGGTGGCGCGCGCCCTGGCAGGCGCTCCTCCGCTTTCCGCTGCGCGTACGCTCTCCTCGCGCCTTCTCGATCCGCGCGGCCACCAGCACGGTGGGCGCGGCGCGGCCCGGCGCGCCTTCTCGAACAGGCGGTCCGCGTTGGCCAAGCGTGAGACGCGGGTCGACGCGAACCCGCAAACAATGCGCCGGGACTCGTAGGGGTCGGCCAGCTCGACCAGGTCGCCTGCAGGCGCGCTCGCCGGGCCTGAAAAACAGAGCGCCCGGCCTTCCGGGCGGACGCCTCTCCTGGTGGCCGCGCGTCCTCCTCGGAGGTGGCGCTCGATGCTGGCGGAGATTTAGCGCGCCTCGAGCCGCGGCCGTCCCGCAGGGGCCATGGCGATTGCAAGCGAACCGCGCGCCACGGTACAGCCCAGAGATGTGCCAGGTGCGAAGGGCCTCGGACCATTGCCGCGGCGTCGCGCTGTGCGAAAAGTGAGCTGTCGAGCGATGGGCCACAGCTCGTGGACCTGGACCGCGAGGTCCGGCGCCGGCGGAGCGAGCCGGAGCGCGCCCGGCAGCGCGACCCGCCACGGGTTTCGGATGGCTGAGCGCGTCGCGCATCGCCGGCCACGAGGCAGGATCGCGGACCAGGCGCCGCGCAAGCGCGCCCAGCTTCCACAGACGCCGCAGTGAAACAGCGCACTGGTTTCTCCGCGCCTTTCACCCGACGATGCCGCCTCGGCCATCTGGTCGCGGTGAGGTGGCTTCAGCCACGCGTCTCGTCGTGGGGCCGGCGGCGGCCAGACGGCCGCTGCTGAACGCGGCCAGGCAGCGACCGCGATCACCGCCGCCGCGGGCCGCGCGGAGCCGGAGCCAGACGGTTGCGCGTCGCCTTTCGGCACCGAAGATCGAGCGCAGCGGGTCCCCTTCGATGCGGTGCAGCTCGCCCAGGCGGCGCCCCCTCGAGGTGCTGGCGCATGCGCAGGAGCGCCTTGGCGCGACCCCGCGTCCGGGCCTCCGGTCGGCCGCGGGGCCCGCGCAGCCGATCGGCTTCAGCAGCGATCGAGCGCGAAGTAAGCCTCGCGGTCTCGCGGCCCGGGCCGTCGAGCCAGCAAGACGCGCCACCACCTCCAGCACGGCGGCCGTGCGCACCGGCGGAGCGCACCCGCCGTATCTGGCGGCCGCGGGGACGCGGGGACCGGACTCTCGGACGGCAGGTGGTCGCCCGAGCGTCACTCAGCGGTCCATGCGGCGGGCCTCTCGATCAGGCGCGGATGACGCGCGCGTCCCGAAGAGGCGATCGTGGAGGGCGCGGCGGGCCGGATCGATGGAGCACAGCAACGAGGCCGCCCCCGGCCAGGGCGGTGATGCCGATCGATCCCAGCGCCGCGAGCGTGCGGGCGCGCAGGAACCCCGGGCCGCTGCCCGTTGGCGTCGAACGACGTAGAGGCCGGAACGCGATCTTGCTCACCCAGCGTCCGGCCCGTCCCGCCGGTGAAGTAGCCCGCGTAGAGCAGCCCCATCGCGGCCAGGTAGCCGGCCAGCCAGGGCCACGACGGCAGCAGGCTGTCGCAGCGGCGACCTTCGCGCGGTGCGCGCGCGCGGTGAGCGCGACGACGCCGGCGCCCAGCTACAGCCGAGCAGCACCGATGTCCGACAGCGCGCCTCGGCGCGCGCGCAGCGGCGCGCGGCCGTTCCACTGGCGCCGGCTCACGCCGCCGGCGCCGCGGGGCCGAGTGGACCAGCGCACGACCGCAGCCTCCTCCGGCTCGAGCAGCGCGGACGGCAGCAGCAGCGACAGCAGTCCTCCAGGAAGCTCGTCCGGCTTTCTCCGCCGGCGTGCAGCAGCAGCTCTGCGGTCCGCCCTCGGGCTCCGGGCCCAGGTCGTCGCCGTCGCCCAGCTCGCGGATGCCGAGCGGGGCCGGCTCCGGCTCGACCGGGGCCGCGGCCGGCTCGGGAGGAAGCGCCTCCATCGCCGGCTCCTCCGCGAGGTCCGCGGGCTCTCGACCTCTGGCTCGTCCTCGAACAACGGCAGCTCGCCGCCGCGCTGCTCCTGCGCTGCTTGACGCGGTCGCGCACCTCGTCCTTCCAGGTGCCGTTCGCGCTCGCGCAGTGCCCGCGCAGCATGGCTCGACGGTTGTCGCGCATCGCGGTCCGGAGCCGCGATCCTTCCTGGGGCACGGCCAGCACCACCGCGGGTGCAGAAGGGGCATCGATCCAGCGGGCCAGGCGGCAGGCCGCGAGTGCGTCGAGGGACAGCTCCATCGGGCGTCCGTTGCTCCTCGACGCGCGTCGTCCTCGACCGCAGCCGCAGCTGCTGCGCGTAGGGGTGGCAGGGGGTCTTGGCCCTTCACCCGCTCGAGCGCCGCCAGGGCGCCCGGCCGGATCACCTTGCTCCAGCCGGGCTCGGCATCGGACACCGCGCGCTGCTGCCGCCGAGACCGCTGGCGGACCGAGCGTCGGCGGCGCCGGGCACCTGCGACGGACGCGGCGCGCCTCGTCAGGCGTCCGAGCATGGTCGTCCCAGCGGCGCGTTGCGACGCCGACCAGGTGAGCGCGGCCGCGACCAGCTCCGCACGTCGCGACGCCGAATGCGGCGCGGCGCGACCAGAGCGGGCCAGCGAATGCGAGTGGTGGGCGTGCCGGGCGCCCCCGTCCCGCGAGGGCAGCACGGGGACAACCGCCCGCTGCGCTGGTCCAGCCGGTCCGCGAGCGCCAGCGCCCGTGGCCGCCCGGGGCCGCCGGCCGCCAGGGCGGCCTCCAGGTGGCTCCGCGCCGCCGCGAGGTCTCCCGCGTCCAGCGCGCGCCCGCGTCGTCGAGGTGGGACCGCCGCGGCGCTCGCCCTCGCGAACCGCTTCCCGCGCGCGCGCTCAGGCCGCGGCGTGCGTCCGCATGGCCGGGTCCTGCAGCAGCACGCGCTCGAAGGCGAGCGCGGCCTGCTCGCCGCGCGAAGCCTGAGCGGAGCGCCTCGCCCTCGTCCAGTAGCCGTCGGATCGGGATCGCCCCGCCAGGTTCACCAGCGGGCCTCGGAAGGAGATGAAGGATCAGGTCGCGCATCCGGTGCCGTCGATGACTTCGCGGCCATTATGGAGGAGGTACTCCTTCGCTTCGGCGAGATTCGGCGCCCGGGGCGGCGTGCGTGCTGTGGTACTAAGGGAGCCATGCCGAGACTGATCGAGCCGGTCCCCAACATCAGCGAAGGACGCCGCCCCGAGGTGGTGGAAGCGGCGGTGGCGGCGCTCAAGCGCACGACCGGCCTGCGCGTGCTGGACGTGCAGTCCGACGCCGACCACAACCGCAGCGTGCTGACGCTCGCGGGCGACGAGGCCGCGCTGCGCGAGCGGCTGCTGGCCCTCTACGGCGTCGCGGTCCAGCGCATCGACCTCCGCCAGCACCAGGGCGAGCACCCGCGGATGGGCGCGGTGGACGTCGTGCCCGTTCATCCCGATCGAGGGCGCGACCATGGCCGACTGCGTCGCGCTGGCGCGGAGCGTCGGCCGAGGCCGTCGGCCGAGCGCTACGGCGTCCCGGTCTTCCTCTACGAGGAGGCCGCGACGGCGCCGCACCGGCGAAACCTCGAGGACATCCGCCGCGGCGAGTTCGAGGGCCTGCGCCGAGGAAGATGACGGACGCGCAGTGGCGGCCCGACTTCGGGCCGGCCGAGCCCCACCCGTCCGCGTGGCGCGTCCGTGGTGGGCGCGCGCATGCCGCTCATCGCCTACAACGTGAACCTGGGCACGTCCGACCTCGCAGATCGCGAAGCGCATCGCCAAAGGCATCCGCCACTCCAGCGGCGGCTACCGCTTCGTGAAGGCCATGGGCGTGGATGCTGGAGGCGCGCCGCATCGCGCAGGTCTCGATCAACATGACCGACTTCAAGCGCACGCCGCTGCACTGCGTGCTGGAGACCACGTGCGCTCGGAGGCGGCGCTGCCACGGCGTGCGTCGTGGGCAGCGAGATCGTGGGCCCGGTGCCCGCCGAGGCCCCCGATGGACGCCCGCGGACCACTGCACCTCCGAAGCTCGAGGTCACTTTCAGCTCCTCGCAGGTGCTCGAACGGCGCATCCGGCGAAGATTCGACTGACGGCTGCCGGAGACCTACAAAGACACTGGGGCGATTTCGGCAAAGGAACACCGCCAAATAGAGGAGGCCCGCCGCCTTCGAGCCGCAGCAGCGGCATGTGCCCAAAACCTCTCCGTCGTTCTTTGTGCTCTTTGTGTCTTTGTGGTTTGCCGTGACGATGATCGGAAGGCCTCGGATTCGACCGATCGCGCCCTTGCCGCATCAGGCAGCAGGCCGTAGCCCTTCATCTTCCGGTACAGGTTCGAGCGCTCGACCTGCAGCGCCTCGGCCAGTGCGGCTCATGTTGCCGCCGCACTCGCTGGTACTTGCGCGAGATGTAGCGCTTCTCGAAGTCCTCGCGCGCCGCGGCCAGCGACGGGAACGTCGCTGGTCGCCGCCGGCACCAGGCTCGCCGACCGCGGCGCGCAACGCCGCCGCCAGCAGCAGGCGCGGGCAGGTGGCGGCGCCTCGACGCGGTCGCCCGGCGTCATGATGAGCGAGGCGCTCGACGATGTTGCGCAGCTCGCGGACGTTGCCCGGCCAGCTCGTGCGCGCACGAGCACGGTCCATCGCCTCGGGCTCGAGACTCCTTCGGCGCGGCGGCCGTACTCGGCCGAGATCTCGGCCATGAAGTGCGCGGGCGAGCAGCGGGACGTCCTCCGCGCCGCTCGCGCAGCGGCGGCACGTGGAACGGGATCACGTTCAGGCGGAAGAAGAGGTCCTCGCGGAAGGCGCCCTTGCGGATCTCCTCCTCAGGTCCTTGTTGGTGGCGGCGATGACGCGCACGTCCACGGTCACCGTCGCGGTGCCGCCCACCGGCTCCACCCGCTGCTCCTGCAGGACGCGCAGGACCTTGGCCTGCGTCTTGAGGCGTCATGTCCCCGACCTCGTCGAGGAACAGCGTGCCCGCCGTCGGCCAGCTCGAACTTGCCCTTCTTGGCCGTGAGCGCGCCCGTGAAGGCGCCCCGGGTGTGGCCGAAGAGCTCGCTCTCGATCAGCTCCTCCGGGATGGCCGCGCAGTTGACCTCGACGAACGGGCCCGGCGGCGCGCAGGCTGCTGGTCGTGGATGCTGCGGGCGACCAGCTCCTTGCCGGTGCCGTTCTCGCCGAAGATCATCACGCGCCCGTTCGAAGGGCGCCGCCTGCGCCACGTCCTCGCGCAGGGCGTCGGAGCGCCGGGCTCTCGCCCACCATCTGGAAGCGGTGCTCGACCTTCTCCTTGAGGACGCGGTTCTCGCGCCTCCAGCCGCCGCTGGCGCAGCGCGTTCTTGACCGACGATGCAGCGTCTTCTCGAGCGAGAGCGGCTTCTCGACGAAGTCCTGCGCGCCCATGCGCACGGCCTTGACCGCCGTCTCGATGTTGCCGTGGCCGGAGATCACGACCACCGGCAGGTCGGGCGTCGAGCGTGCGGATGCGCGGACGAGCGTCTCCAGGCCGTCCATGCCCGGCAGCCACACGTCGAGCAGCAGCAGGTCGAACCGCCGGCCTCTCGAGCACCTGCAGCGCGGCCTCGCCGCTGTCCACCGCCTCCACGCGGCGTAGCCCTCGTCGCCGAGGATGCCCGTCAGCGAGCTGCGCACCCCGCCTCGTCGTCCACGATCAGTATCGATTCACGCATCAGACTCACATCGACGTCACGCCGGGCAGTTCGCACGACGAAACGCGCGCCCCGCGGGCGGTTGTCCTCCACGCGGATGACGCCCTGGTGCTCCTGGACGATGCGGCTCACGATCGGCGAGGCCCGAGGCCGCTGCCCGCGCCGCTTGGTCGAGAAGTGCGGCACGAACAGCTTGTCGCTGGTCCTCCGGGCGGATGCCGGGGCCGTCGTCGGCCACGCCCAGCCGGACGCGGCCCGTGCGCGCGGTCGAACTCGGTCGAGACCACGACCGTGCCCTTCTTCTCGGTGGCCTCGATCGCGTTGTCCACGAGGTTGATGAGCACGCGCTTCATCTGGTCCGCGTCCAGGCGGAGCGCGGGCACGTCCGGCGCCAGGCGGCGGTCGATGCGCACGCTCGGTGAACAGCCCGTCGTAGAGCGACAGCGCCTGGTCCACCACGCTCGTGCAGCGACGCCGGTCGCCAGGTTGGCCGCGGGCAGCCGCGCGAACTGCGCGAACTCGTCCACCAGGTTCTTGAGCGCGTCCACCTCGGCCACGATGGCGCCCGTGCACTCGGTCGAGCACGCTGCTCGAAGTCGGGCGCCGACTTCAGGTACGCCTTGCGCACGCGCTGGGCCGAGAGCTGGATGGGCGTGAGCGGGTTCTTGATCTCGTGCGCCAGCTTGCGCGCCACCTCGCCCCAGGCCGCGACCTTCTGCGCGCGCATGAGCGGCGTCAGGTCGTCCATGACCACGACCGCGCCGGGCGGCGAGCCCACGGCGCCCGGCAGCGGCAACCACGGTCACCGCCAGGTGCCGGTCGCGGCCGCGCGCCGGCACCACGACCACTCCCGCTCGTGGCGCGCGACGCGGCCCGAGAGCAGCCGGCGCACCAGCGCCGCCACGTCCTCGCGGCCCGGCCCGGTGAGCGCCTCGTCGAGCGCACGGCCGCCACGTCGTCGGCGTCTATGTCCAGCACCCGGCACGCGGCCGCGTTCACCGGCGGTCACGTGGCCGTATGCGTCGGTCACCAGCACGCCCGTGCCGACGGTCTCCAGCACGGTCTCGGTGAGCCGCCGCCGCTCCTCCAGCTCCTGGTTCTTGCGCGTGAGGCCCTCGCGGCTGTGCGCGACCTCCTCCTCGCTGCGCGCCAGGCGCTCCGACATGCGGTTGAAGCTGGCGATCAGCGCCTGGAACTCGTCGTCGCTCGACGGGAACTCCACGCGCACGCCCCGCTCGCCGGCGGCGATGCGCTCCGCGCCCTCCGCGACCAGGCGCAGCGGCGTCGTGATGCGTCGCGCCAGGTAGAGCGCCAGCCAGACGGCGCCGAACAGGATGAGCAGCGCGGGGAACAGGTAGAGCGAGAGTAGAGCCGCCTTGATGGGCTCGCGGAAGGACTCGGCCTTGCGGAACTTGGCGTAGCGCGCCTCCACCTCGCGCGCATCCGCGGCCACCGCCTCGGGCACCAGCGTCGAGACCACCACCGCGCGCCCAGCAGGCCGCCGCGCGCCATCGCGGACGGGGACGGCCGCGCGAGCCAGCTCGCCGTCGGCGAAGGGCTGCATCGCCTCTGCCTCGCGTCCCTGCAGCGCTTCCTCCGCCAGGCTGCCCGCCGACGTCACGCCGAACGGCGTGGGTGTGACCCGCGGGTCGATCACCGCCAGGAGCTCCCCTCGGGCGTGAACACGCTCACCATGTCGATCTGCAGCTCGCGCGCGGCGCCTGCACCGCGCGGCGCAGCCCGCCCTGCCCGGCCGGCGTCAGCAGCCCGCGCACCTGCAGCTCGCGGGCGAGCGCCCTGGCGTGGATGCGGCTGCGGTCGGCGTACGGACTGGCGCAGCGCCGTGCCCCAGCCCCTGCGACGACGACACGATGCGCTCGACGTCGACGTTGAACCAGCGGTCCACCGTCTGGCGGATGAGGTCGGTGCCCACCACGATCAGGAGCACCGACGGCGCCACCGCCATCAGGAGGAACACCAGCAGCAGCCTGCATGCGGAAGCGCGCGCCCAGCACGCGGCGGCGGCGCTCCATCACGACGCGCACCAGGTTGCGCGACAGGACGAGGACGAGGATGAGCAGGAGGCAGAGGTTGACGACGGTCAGGCTGTAGAGGAGGACGGACGCCAGGAAGTCCGGCGCGAAGTCCTGGCTGCGCTGCAGGAGCAGCTGGAGCAGGACGAACACCGCCAGCGCTCCCACGGTTGCGAGCAGGACCAGGCGGACATTGTTTCGGAACGGCCGGCGAGTGGACATCGATCGTCAGTGGGGATTGTAGCTTGGGAGCCACACCCAGCCCAAAGCATTGACCCGTCGAGATCTGAGGTGCTAGCCTCCCGCGCGATGGCCAGCCGGGGGCATTCGTCGGTCTCGCGGTCGCGCTGGGGCTCGTGCGCGCCGTCGGGGCCGCGCCGGATCCGCCCTTCGTGGTCGCGCTGGTCGTGGACACGTCGGGCAGCGTGGGCGCTCCCGACCTGAGCGGGCGCGCCGCCTCGCCGAGGAGCTCCTCGACGCGCTGCCGGCGGGAAGCGAGATCGCCGTGCTCCGCTTCGACGACCAGGCGCGCCTGGTCCTGCCCCGTACGGCCCACAAGGGAGGACGTCCGCCGCGCGCTGGCCCGGCTCGCGCCCGCCGGCCGCAAGACCGCGCTCAACGACGCGCTTCTACGACGGCAGCAAGTACGTGCGCCGAGTCGCCGGGCGGACGCGGCGCCCTCGTCCTGATCACGGACGGCCTGGACGAGGACAGCGCGGTCGACCTCGACGACGGGCTGCGGGTCGCGGAGGGCGCGCAGATCCCCGTCTACACGGTCGGCGTCGGCAAGGTCCAGGAGAAGCGCCTGCGCCGGATCGCCAAGCTGACGGGCGGCGAGTACGCACCCATCGCGGACGCCAGCGGCGCCGCCATCGCGAAGCGCATCGCGGCCCAGGCCGCGGCGATGCCGGTCGCCAGCGCTCCCGAGGGAGCGCGCCACTGCCCACCCCGGTCGCGACCGTGCAGGCCCAGCCGACGCGGGCGCCAGCGGTCGCGGCCGTCTCACGGACGGAGCCGCGCTGGCGGTGGATGGTCCTGACGGGCGTGATCGTGGCGGGCGCGATCGCCGCCCTGGTAGCGGCGGCGCCGGTACCGCGCCGCGCGCTGCCCGTCCTGCGGCCGCGCGCTCCCGCATCCGTTCTCCACCTGCGCGTTCTGTGCGGACGCCAACGCGACGACGATCGGCCAGGCCGACCTGTCGGCCACGGTGATGTCCCGCCTCAACACGACCGAGGAGTACCTGGAGAAGACGATCACGCTCCGCGACCGGCCGGTCCTGGCCGTGACCCGCGGACCCGGACAGGGCCGCGTATTCGAGCTGAACCAGGACACCAGCACGTGCCTGGGCCGCGCGCGCGCCAACGACATCGTGCTCGACGACGTGGCGGTGTCCAGCGAGCACTGCCGCCTCCGGGAGGAGGAGGGCCGCTACGTCGTGCACGACCTCAAGAGCACCAACGGGACGTTCGTCAACGACAAGCGCATCTCCCGCCAGCCGCTGCAGGACGGCGACGTGATCCAGGTCGGCGAGACCTTCCTGGTGTTCAGGCGCGAGCACCTCCGGGCCTGACGAACGGCGTGGGGCGCGCGGAGGCTCTACTCCCGGGACGTCTCGAGGAGGCCCTTGAGGGTCGCCATGAAGGCGTCGACGTCCTTGAAGTCGCGGTAGACGGACGCGAAGCGCACGAACGCGACCTTGTCCAGCTCGCGCAGGCGCTCCATGAGGAACTCGCCCACCTCGGTCGTGGGCACCTCGCGGTCGGGGCTCTCCTGCACCATGGACTCGACGCGGTCCGCGATCAGCTCCAGCGTCTTCACCGGAACCGGGCGCTTCTCGCAGGCCTTCAGCAGGCCGGCCAGCACCTTCTCGCGGTCGAAGCGCTCGCGGCGGCCGTCCTTCTTGACGACGAGGTGCGGGATCTGGTCGATGCGCTCGTAGGAGGTGAAGCGCTTCCCGCAGGCGAGGCACTCCCGTCCGGCGCCGGATGACCTCGCCTTCGCGTGCTCTCGCGCGAGTCCACGACCTTGTCCTCGAGGTGCGCGCAGAAGGGACACTTCATGGTTCAGACGCTCCTGGCAGGTTCGGGCGTTTCGGGGGCCGGCGACGCGGGCGCTTCGGCCAGGCGGGCCACGCTGCCCCACGACAGCCCCTCACGTCCGAGGAAGACGAGGCCCAGCACGAGCACCGGCAGGTTGGTGAGGGCGTGGCAGGCGAGGGCCGCCGCGACGGCCGTCGGCTCCGCGATGCCGTAGACCTGGGTCAGCGCGATCTTGTACGACGCGTGGAAGCCGCCCACCATGCCCGGTGTCGGCACCGCCACGCCCACGGTCAGGAAGCCGAGCATGAGGAACGTGCTGTGGAACGGCAGGACCACGCCGAACGCGCGGTTGTTCAGGTGGATCCCCAGCGAGATCACTGAGCCACAGAAGCACGGACTGGGCTCCGATGGCGGCGAGATGCCCCGGAGACGCCGCAGGACGCCCAGGCCGAGCGTGAACGAGTGGAGGGCGCGGCTCAGCGGTCCGCCGATCCGCGGCGGGCAGGCGGTCGAACAGGGAGTCGAAGCGCCGCAGAGCCGCCTCGCGCCGGAAGGTCAGCCACAGCAGCAGCGCCAGCGCCGTGAAGGCCCCCGCCGCCGCCAGCGCGCCGCCCGCCTTGAGCGCGTCACCCAGCGAGCCGTGCCGCTGCGCGGCAGGCGTCGGCAGCACGTAAAGGTAGCTCGCGAACAGCAGGAGGACCGTGATCAGGTCGAACAGGCGCTCCAGGATGATCGACGCGAACGCCGCGGACGTCGTCAGGTCGTGGTGCCGCGCGACCAGGTACGGTCGCACCACTTCGCCGGCCCGCGGGACGACGAGCCCCGTCGCGAACCCCACGTTCGTGATGGAGAAGAGCCGCATCAGCGGGACGCGCGCCAGCGGGCGCAACAGGTAGCCCCATCGCCAGGAGCGAGCGAGGTAGACGAAGACGGTCGAAACGACCACGCCGGCCAGGTACCGGGGATCGGCCGCGACGAACGCGGCGCGCAGCGCAGCCCAGTCGAGCCCGCGGAAGAACAGGGCCAGCAGCGCGAGGCCAAGGGCGCCTCCGACGAGGAGCCCCGCACGCGCGGCGACATCAAGGCCTTGCCGCCCATAAAGCCTTCTCAATCATAGACTTGATAGCGTCATTGGACTGTACTACATTGCGCGCACGACGGTCGAAACGACACTTTTTCGAACGGAACCCCTGGACCTTGCGTTCCTGGGAGTGGACCGGCTCGACACCTGGAGAACGCGCGACACTTGACGGAGACCGACGAGGAACTCCTCGGGCGCTGCCGGGCCGGTGACGAGGCCGCCTGGCAGGTGCTCGTCTCACGGCACACGAGGCGGGTGTTCAACCTGGCGTACCGGTTCGTGGGAAGGGTGGACGAGGCGGAGGACCTGACGCAGGACATCTTCGTGAAGGTCTACTTGAGCTTGTCGCGGTACCGTCCGGAGGAGGGCGCCTTCGGGACCTGGCTGACCACGGTGGCCCGGAACCAGGCCATCGACAACTACCGGCGCCGGCGCGAGGAGCGCCGCCGCCGGGTGGACGACGAGGCGATACTGGACATCGTGCCATCGACGCAGGAGGGACAGCAGAAGGGGCTGGAGCGCGAGGAGCGGGTGAGGCTCGTGCACCAGGGCCTGCGCGCGCTGCCTCCGGACCTGCGGCAGCCGATCGTGCTGTGCGACCTGCAGGGCTCGCCTACGAGGAGGCCGCGAACATCCTGTCGATCCCCCTGGGCACGGTGAAGAGCCGGATCAACCGCGGACGGCTGGAGCTCGCGAAGCGGCTCCTGGGCCGCGCCGAGAAGATGGGAGCATGAAGGACGTGCTCGATTGCGGGCGGGCCGAGGGCTGCTCTCCGACTACCGCGAGGGCCAGTTGAACGCGCCGCTGCGGGCGACCTGGAGCGGCACCTCGAGACGTGTCCGAACTGCCCGCCGCTGCTGCGGGCCATGAGCGACGTCCTGGACGTGCTGCGCTCTCCGCTGGACCTCGATCCTCGCAGTCGCTGGCCGCGCGCGTCGCGCAGGCATCCTGGCAGGCCGCGCACAAGAAGGTCGTGCCCTTCCGCAGGCGCTGCGCCTGCCCACGCAGGTCCAGACGCTGGCGGCCGGGCTCGCGCTGTTCACGACCGCGGCCTTCCTGCTGGTGCAGCACACGCCGCCCCAGCCGGGACGCGTGGCCGGCCGTGTGAAGGAGCAGACGGTGAACGCGGCGGTGTTCGTGCAAGAGCGCACGGTCCGCCTGGTCGAGGACCTGCGCATGCTGCGGGTCGTGATCGCGACCGCGTTCGAGGGCCGCGTGGACCGGGTGAACGACCGGGTGGACGACTACAAGCGCCTGCTGGAGAAGCGGCGCCAGCATCCGCCCGAGAGCCGCGAGAGCCAGACGGGCGCGCTGGCTCCGCGCGCGGCCCACCATTTGCGAACTCGCCCGGATGACCTCTCGTAGAACGGGACGGGAGGCAGGGGACGCGAGCCCCGGCCCCGGCGGACAACCCGTAGATAGAACGACGAGGAGAGAACGATGGACGAATCGAATCCCGAGGCCACGACGCCGGGCGCGGCACCCACGGTGCTGCCGATGGCGCTGGCGCTGCCGCCCGCGCCCGTCTACGCCATGCCGGTTCCGCCGCGAGCGCCCAAGAGCCCGGGCCTGGCCCTCTTCCTTTCGTTCCTGTTCCCGGAGTGGGACAGGTCTACAACGGACAGTTCGCGAAGGCGCTCTTCGTGTTCTTCGCCTTCGTCGGGTCCATCTACCTCGCGATCGAGGCGGGCCCGCTTCCCTTCGCGTTCTGCATCCCGTTCGTCGTCTTCTTCCAACCTGATCGACGCCTACCGCAGCGCGGTCCTCATCAACGAGCAGCGCCGCCGGCAGGCGCGCCTCGCGCCCGAGGAAGAAGCGATGGAGTCCCCGCTGTGGGGCGCATCGCTGGCGGTCGGGGTCCTGGCGCTCCTCAACAACATGGGCTGGCTGCGCATGGCCGCGCTCGCGCGCTACTGGCCGCTGGCGCTCATCGCGACGGGCGGCGTCTTCCTCTACCAGTCGCTCAACCGGCGCAAGAACGACCGCACGCCGCCGGGCGGCCGCGATGCTTTCCTCTCTTAAGGTCGAGCGCGTGGTGATGGGCCTGGGCCTGGTGGGCCTGGGCATCCTCTGGACGCTCGCGAACTTCGAACGGCTGGACCTGTTGTCGGCTTTGAGGCGCTTCTGGCCGATGCTGCTGATCGTGTGGGGTGCGTTGGAGCTGGCCGTGTCGTTCGCGCGGCGGTCCTCGCGAGGTGTGACGCGATGAGAGCCGCGAAGATCGGCCTGCTGCTCCTGATCCTGATGTTCGGCGCCACGGTCGAGACCGCGTGGCAGGTGCGCGACCACATCGAGCTGGGGGCCGATGGGCTGCCGCGTGCTGGGCGGGCGCTTCTACGGCCCGTCGTTCTCCTTCGAGAGCGAGGAGACGCCAGCCGGTCGCCGCGGCCGCCGCGCCGGTGGAGGTACTGAACGCGTTCGGGTCGGTGCGCGTGGTCGCGGGCGAGCCGGGCCATGGCGACCGTGCGGGTCCGCAAGGTCGTGTTCCGGCCGACCGAGGGCGAGGCGCGCGCGTTCGCGGACCGCATCCGCGTGACGCTGTCCCAGGAGGGCGGCCGCCTGCACGTCGCCACCAACCGCGAGCAGCTCGAGCAGGAGCGAAGCGGCCAGACGCAGATCGGGTTCGAGACGCACCTGACCTGACGGTCCCCGCGGACACGCCGGTCATCGTCCGCAACGACCACGGCGCGGTCGACGTCTCGGGCGTCGCGGAGGCCGACCTGGCCGGCAGCTTCGACGACCTGAAGGCGGAGCGCATCGCGCGGGGCGCTCAGGGTGGACGTCGCCACGGCGGGGCCGAGATCCGGGTGGGCGGGCCGCTCACGCTGGTGGGGCGCCACGGCGACGTCTCGGCCGAGGACGTGAAGCGACGCGGTGGACGCGCAGGTGGAGCACGGCAGCGTGAGCCTCCGCGCGTGGGCGCCACCAAGGTCACCTCGATGCAGGGGGACATCAAGGTCGAGGGCGTGGCCGGAGACCTGGAAGCGCACGCGGAGCACGGCGGCGTCGAGGCCACGCAGATCGCGGGCAAGGCCGTGGTCACCTCGAGCTACGACGACATCGACGTGAAGCACGTCGACGGCGAGGCGCGCCTCACCGCCGAGCACGGCGGCATCAACGCCGAGGACATCCAGGGCTCGGTGGTCGCGCAGTCGAGCTGGAGGACGTGCGCCTCCTGCGCGTGGGAAGGACGTGGACGTGACCGTGGAGCACGGCGGCCTGGAAGCCGAGGACCTGGAGGGTCCGGCGCGGGTGAAGACCAGCGGCGACGACGTGACCCTTCGCGGCTTCGCGTCATCGGTCGAGATCGACGCCGACCGCGGGTCGGTCGACCTGACGCCCACCGGGCCCATCGCCCATCCGCTCGTCGTGCGCACGCGGCACGGAGGCATCGCCCTGCGCGTGCCCGCGGGCAGCGGCCTCGACCTGGAGGCCGCGAGCGTCAACGGCGAGCTGCAGGTGGACGTGCCCGACTGGAGCGCGCAGCGCACCGAGAACACCTGCACGTTCGGACGCGTCGGCGCGGGCGGCGTGGCGGTGAAGCTCGAAGCGGACAAGGGCGACGTGCACGTCTCGCCGCCGGCCCGGCGGTGGCGGCGGCCTCTGCCATCCCCTGCCGCCAAGCCGGACGATCGATAGCGACAGCATCGCCGCACGAGTGCTGCGAGACGCGAGCGCTTCTTTTCGAAACGTATTGCGCGCGTCCTCCGCGACGGAATTCGCCGACTCGTTTTTCCCTTGCGCGGCGATTCGAGCTTCCGGTAGACTCGCCGGCCTCCGACGGGAAGGCGAGCTCCCGGCGGCGCCGCAAGCTCCCCGTCATTGACTCGAGAGAGATGCCGAGCGAGATTCCGGCGGTCTTCGAAACGAAGCTGAGTGGTCGCGCCGCTGTGGCGCCGCGGCAAGGTGCGCGACGTTCTACGACCTGGGCGACGAGCTGCTGATCGTCGCCACCGACCGCTTGAGCGCGTTCGACGTGGTCCTGCCCACGCCCATCCCGGGCAAGGGCCGCGTCCTCACGCAGCTCTCGCTGTTCTGGTTCGACCTCCTGCGCTCCCTGGTCCCCAACCACGTGCGCACGAGCGACCTGGACGCGTACCCGGAGCGCTGCGCGCCAGGCGGACCAGCTGGCGGATCGCTCGATGATCGTGCTGAAGACGGAGCCGCTGCCGGTCGAGTGCGTGGTACGCGGCTACCTGACCGGATCGGGCCTAAAGGACTACCAGCGGAGCGGACAAGTCTGCGGGATCACGCTGCCTCCAGGGCTGCGCGATTCGGACCGGCTGCCGGAGCCGATCTTCACGCCGACCACCAAGGCGGAGACGGGGCACGACGAGAGCATGTCCTTCGCCCAGGTGGAGGACGCGCTGGGCGCCGAGCGCGCGGCCGAGGTACGCGACCTGAGCCTGAGCTGTACCGGCGCGCCGTGGTCCACGCGGAGAGTCGCGGGATCATCCTGGCCGACACCAAGTTCGAGTTCGGGCTCAAGGACGGCCGCCTGGTGTGGATCGACGAGGCGCTGACGCCGGACTCGTCGCGCTTCTGGCCGAAGGACCTCTACCAGCCAGGGCGCGCGCAGCCCAGCTTCGACAAGCAGTACGTGCGTGACTACCTCGAGACCCCGCAATGGGACAAGCGGCCCCCGGCGCCTTCACTTCCGCCGGAGGTGGTCGACCGCACGCGCGAGAAGTACGAAGACGCGCTCCGGCGATTGACGGATGGCCCCCCGCGGCGGTCGGGACGCTGGCGGGTGCTGGCGACGTGACGCGAGGTGATCGGTGATGCCGATCACATAGCGCCCGCTTCGCGAAGCGCAGACTTGCCCGCTCCTCGTCGGGCTCAAGACACCACCGGCCGGCCGCAACGCCGGCCGGGAAACGGCGGACCTGGAGTGGAGTGTCACCCGTGAAGCAGCAATTGGAGTCGCTGGTCTCCGAGATGGTCGAGAAGGGCATCCGCTTCTCGGAGGCACGACGCGAGTTCGAGAAGCGCTTCATCGCGAACGTGCTGCAACGGCACAAAGGGCAACCTCCTCGCGCGCGGCCAAGGACCTCCCGCATCCACCGCAACACCCTCGGCAAGAAGATCTCGGAGTACAACCTCTAGCAGCCCGGAAAGAGTTGCGCCGCCCGGCTTGACAAGCCGGGAGCCGGGATCCGTATATTGGCAGTCAGACGGAGGAGAGTGCTAAACTCCGAGTCAGACGCGTTCGAAGGCTCTCCGTTCGAGCCCCGCCGTGCAACCCCTTGAAAGGAGACGACATCGCATGAACGTTCGTCCGCGCTGCATGACCGCTTGATCATCAAGCGCATCGAGGAGACGGAGACCGTGCGGGGTGGAATCATCATCCCCGACACCGCCAAGGAAAAGCCCCAGGAGGGCAAGGTCCTGGCCGTGGGCAACGGCAAGATCCTCGAGAACGGCACCAAGCGTCCCGCTCGACGTCAAGGTGGGCGACAAGATCCTGTTCGGGAAGTACTCCGGCACCGACATCAAGATCGACGGCGAGGAGGTCCTCATCCTCCGCGAGGACGAAGTCCTCGCGATCGTCGGCTGACGTCAAGCGCCCAGTTCCCGAACTGAACGAAGCTTTTAAAGGAGACCCGTTCGCAATGGCGAAGCAGATCACGTACGGCGACGAGTCGCGCCAGTCGATCCTCCGCGGCGTGAACCGTCTGGCCGACGCCGTGAAGGTCACGCTCGGACCCAAGGGGCACGCAACGTCGTCCTCGGACAAGAAGTTCGGCTCCCCCATCATCACCAAGGACGGCGTGACGGTGGCGAAGGAGATCGATCTCAAGGAGCCGCTCGAGAACATGGGCGCGCAGATGGTGCGCGAGGTCGCGTCGAAGACCGTCCGACGTGGCCGGCGACGGCACCACGACCGCGACCGGTGCTCGCGCAGGCCATCTACCGCGAGGGCAGCAAGAACGTCACCGCCGGCGCCAACCCGATGGAGCTCGAAGCGCGGCATCGACAAGGCCGTGGCCGCCGTGACCGAGGAGCTCAAGAAGCTCGAGCAAGCCGGTCAAGGGCAAGATGATCGCCCAGGTCGGCACCATCTCCGCCAACAACGACGAGACCATCGGCGGCATCATCGCCGAGGCCATGGAGAAGGTCGGCAAGGACGGCGTCATCACCGTCGAGGAAGCGAAGTCGATGGAGACCTCGCTGGAGGTGGTCGAGGGCATGCAGTTCGACCGCGGCTACCTCTCGCCCTACTTCGTGACCGACCCCGAGCGCATGGAGGTCGTCCTCGAGAACGCGCTCATCCTCATCCACGAGAAGAAGATCTCCAGCATGAAGGACCTGCTGCCCGTGCTGGAGCAGGTGGCCAAGCTCGGGCCGGCCGCTGCTCATCATCGCCGAGGACGTCGAGGGCGAGGCGCTGGCCACGCTGGTCGTCAACAAGCTGCGCGGCACCCTGCAGGTCGCGGCCGTCAAGGCCCCGGGCTACGGCGACCGCCGCAAGGCCATGCTCGAGGACATCGCGATCCTCACCGGCGGCAAGGCCATCACCGAGGACCTCGGCATCAAGCTCGAGAACATCAAGCTCGGACGACCTGGGCAAGGCCAAGAAGATCACCATCGACAAGGACAACACGACGCTCGTCGAGGGCGCGGGCAAGGCCAGAGGACATCGAGGGCCGGGTGAAGCAGATCCGGGCCCAGGTCGAGGAGACGACCTCCGACTACGACCGCGAGAAGCTGCAGGAGCGCCTGGCCAAGCTGGTGGGCGGCGTGGCGGTCATCAAGGTCGGCGCGGCCACCGAGACCGAGATGAAGGAGAAGAAGGCCCGCGTCGAGGACGCGATGCACGCGACCAAGGCCGCGGTCGAGGAGGGCATCGTCCCCGGCGGCGGCGTCGCGCTGCTCCGCTCGGTGAAGGCCGTCGAGGCCCTCAAGTCCGAGGGCGATGAGCAGGTCGGCATCAACCTCATCCGCCGCGCGCTGGAGGAGCCGCTCCGCCAGATCGCGGTGAACGCCGGCTACGAGGGCGCCGTGGTCGTGGCCAAGGTGCGCGAGTTCAAGAACGCCGAGGAAGGGTTCAACGCGCAGAACCGAGAAGTACGAGAACCTGGTCGACGCGGGCGTCATCGACCCGACCAAGGTCGTGCGCTCGGCCCCTGCAGAACGCGGCCTCGATCAGCGGCCCTGCTGCTGACGACGGAAGCGCTCGTCTCGGAGATCCCCGAGGACAAGCCGGAAGCTCCCGCGGGCGGCGGCATGCCCCACGGCGGTGGGATGTACTAAAGCCGATCGTTGCCCGGGGCCGCGTCATGCGGCCCACGGCACGAAGCGGGGCCGGCAACGGCCCCCTCTTTCTTCCCGATTGGCCGACGGACGTGCACGGCCACGGACACGGCCACGAACGACGGGTCGGCCCGACGGAGAAACGAAACGAACACGCGGCGCGGAGCACCGTCGCGCCGGCGCTGCAGTTCTTCCGATCGACACGCGCCGTCACGCCGGGTGCGGGACCGGCTTCGTCCATTCGAACCTTCCGCGGCTCCTTCGCCGCCTCTTGTCGTGAGAGGCGGCGAAGGAGCCGCCGGAGGAGGTTTCGAGTCTGGCACAGACGATTCCGTTCCCCGAGCCCGACTCCGGCCCTGACTCACCGCACCCGGCGTACCTCGACTGCGAGCGGCTCGACGTCTATCGCGTGGCGGCGCTGGACTTCCAGAAGACTGCGGCTCGGCCTCGGCTCGAACCGCCGCAGTCGGGGCGACGCTCCGCGACCAGTTGGATCGCGCGAGCGTCTCGATCGTCCTGAACGTCGCCTGAGGGCGCAGGGCGGCGGACGCTGCGCGACAAGGCGAGCCATTTCACGGTCGCGCGCGGAAAGCGCCACGGAGTGCGCGGCCATCCTCGACTTGCTCGAAGCGCGCGGAGCCCGTCAGCGTCGGCACATCTGCCACGCCCGGGGACAACTCATCCGCATCGTCCAGATGCTGACGCGCCTGATCGCGCGTGCCGAGGTCCGCCGCTAGGCAACGGGCTTTGGTATCCGCGCGAGAGCGCGCGACAGGAGCCCTCCACCCCTCCTGCAACGGATTGCAGCCAGGGCCGAGCGTCCTTGGCGATCGACGTCGTTCGTGGACGTGACGTCGACGTGGACGCGCACGTCCGTCGTCGATTCAGGGGCTGCACGCTACTTTGGGCAGCTTGAACTGCACCTTCACGGGCACCCAGACCTTCACGGGGATGCCCTCCCTGGTCGCGGGCCGGTACTTTGCGGCGCCGGACGTTGTCCACGGCGGCCTCGTTCAGGCCTGGCCTTGCCGCCCGCGCCGGTGACCACCTGCACGTCCTGCACGGAGCCGCGCCTCGTCGACCAGCACGTTCAGCTCGACGGTTCCCTTCCAGGCCCTGGCGGCGCGCGATCTCGGGGTAGACCGGCGGCGACACCTTCGCTCCGGGATGGGCGCGATCACGCCGGGATCGCTGAGGTTCACCAGCGTGCCGGGACGAATGGCCGGCTGCGGCGGCTGGGTCGTGGTGGTGGTCGCCGGCAGCGTCGCGGCGGCGGCGGCCGCGACCCGCGCGGCGTCCTCTTCGGCGCGCCTGCGCTCCTCGGCCACGCGCGCCTCCTCCGCCTTCTTCTCGTCCTCGAGGCGCTTGCGCTCGTCGCGCGGCCTTCTTCTCCTGCTACTCGGCGCGCGCCTTCTTGGCGGCCTCCTCCTGCGCCTCTCGCCACGGCCGCGGGATCGACGGCCTCGTCCCCTTCGCGGCCGCCTGCGCCTCCACCTTCTTCTTGGCGTCCTCGGCGGCTCTCGGTCCCGGCGGCCGCCTTCTCCGCCTCGATCGCCTTGAGCTTCCTCCCTCCAGCTCCTTCACGCGCGCGACCGCGGCCGCGGCCTCGGCGCTGAGGGGTGGTGGTGGGTGCGGGCGGCGGGCCGCCGCCGACCTTCTTGTAGACGTGAAGTAGCCGCCGACACCTGCCAGCGCCAGCGCCGCCACGACGCCCCGATGATCAGGGCATCTGCTGCCGCCGCCCTTGGGCTCCGGCTCGTGGAACGTGAACTCCGAATCGCCGCCCGCGGCCGGAGGCGTGTGCGCCACCGGGCTCCCGGTGGCGGGCGGATGCGCGGCCGCCTGCAGGTGCGGCGGCGGAGGCGGCGGGATCGAGCGGGAGAACGGGCGCATGCGAGGCCGACGGCGCGTGATGCGGCACCGGCGTCGGGTTCCGCGGCGCGGGAGCGGCCGGCACTGCGCGGGTGCCCGCACGCTCGATCGTGTCGGTCGGGATCCCAGGCAGCGTCGTGGACGTCGCCTTCGAGAGGGGGCCCGTCTCCGTCAGGAACTCGATGTAGCTGGTGTCCTTCTCCTCCTTCAGGCTCTTCCGACTCCCGCTCGATGTCCTCGCGGAACAGGGAGTGCATGAAGAAGGCGAGGTTGAAGGTGGTGGGCGTGAAGTCCCCGGAGAAGAGCAGCGTGCCACCGCCTTGCGCATCTTCCTGGATCTCGGCGTAGCGCGCGGCGGGGTCCTTCGCCAGGGAGCGGTGCAGGATGTCCGCGATCGGCTTGGGCAGCGAGCCGTCGTCGGTGGTCGGGCTCTGCAGCTTGGCTTGCGCCACGCGCGTGGCGGGATCGCCCGCGCGGCCCGCCTGCAGCAGGGGCTCGCCGGTCAGCGTCTCGAAGAGGATGGCGCCCACCGCGAAGACGTCCGCGCTGCGTGTCGCCCGCTCCTCCGTCCGCCTGCTCCGGCGCCAGGGTACAGCGACGCCTCTTCGGGCAGCGCGCCTGCCCTGCGCAGCCGGCTGCGGCCAGTACCCGAACCCGCGCAGCCGCACCCTCGCCCTCGTAGGACACCAGCACGCTGCCAGGCGTCACCAGGCCGTGGAAGTAACGCCCGCCGGCCTCGCTCTTGCGGCTGTGCGCGTACTCCAGCGCCGAGCAGATCTTGCTCGCGATCAGCAGGGCGTGGTCCACCGAGAACGGGAATCCCTCCTGGCGGCAGCGCGCGAAGATGGCGCGCAGGCTCTTGCCCTCCAGGAACTCGTAGGAGATGTAGTACGACGTGTCGACCTTGCCGATCCCGTAGATCTTGAGCACGTTCGGGTTCTGGAGCTGGGCCGCGAACTTGACCTGGTCCATCAGGCTCTTGACCGCCTCGGCGTTCGACGAGAGCGGGGCTTCAGGCGCAGGACGCTCACGATCTTCTCGAGGCCGGTGAGTGCCGAGCTTGGCCGCACGGTATTCGTGGCCGATGCCGACGTTCTCGACCTCTTCCAGGAGGACGAACTTCCCGAATTCTCTTCTTGGCCATCAAGGCGCTCTTATCTAGCAAGCCAAGTCGGCGACAAAGTACCACGCTGCCCGGCCCGCGCAAACAAAGGGCGCGCGGCTTAGAATCGGCGCGGTGCGCTCCCTGCTGGCCCTCCTGCTGCTCGCCGCGACGGCGGCGGCCGCCGCCGAACCGGGCCTCCCGGAGTTCCTGCGGCACCTCCCGCGACGGGTCCGAGCACCTCGCTGGCCCTGCACGAGTACTGACGCAGGTCGGGCGCTCTCGGACCTGGTGCCACGGCCGCCGGGGTCGCCGACTCGGACGTCGATTCCGTCGCCGTCCTCGACGACCGCGGCGACCTGGTGGCGCGCCGGAACCCCTTCGACCTCGACCGTACGTCACTGCGGTTCGTGCCCAACGCGGCAGGCGGGTCCGACGCCGTCCAGGTGGCGTTGCTGAGCCCTCCGGCACGCCGCTGGCCCTGGCGACGACGACGCCTGCGCGCTGGAGCTGCCGTTCGCGTTCCCGTTCTTCGGGCGCGCTACGACCGGCGTTCGTGCACACGGACGGCAGCTCACGTTCGGCGCGCCCGACGCCGGGCCCGGAGAGCGCGGCATGAGCGGTTCCCGAGCGGCCCGCCGCGCGTCGCCGCCTTCTACCGGCCCGCTCGACCTCTCCCGCGGCGGCCAGCTCACGGCCTGCCGTGGGCGCGGACCGCGCGGTGGTCCAGTGGAGCGGCGGTGCCGGGCGGCGGGCGGATCAACCGCAACACGTTCCAGATCGCGCTGCTCCCGACCGGCGAGGTCGAGGTCGTGTACGGCGAGATGCAGAGCCGCGAGGCGCTGATCGGCGTGGCGCCGGGCGGATCGCTCGAGCTCACGCGCCGCCGACCTCTCGCGCGTGCAACCCGCGGCGCGGCGACGGCGCTGGTGGAGCGATCTTCAGCGAGACGTCGACCGGCTGGACCTCGTCTCCACCGTGCCCGCTTCCTCTCGTCGCACCTGGACTCGTACCAGCAGGTGGATCGTCACCGCCCGGCCCGCTCAACCCGGTGCCCGGCAGCTCGCGTTCGAGATCAACGCGCGCAACGACGTGCGCGGCATCGGCCAGGACCTGCGGTCGACCACGGCCGGGAGTGGGGCAGCGCCGCCGCGGCTGGAGAGCGTCGTGTTCATGGACACCGTGGACGCGTACCTGGAGCACGACGCCTTCCGAGATCCTCGGGCCACGAGGTCGGGCACCGCTGGCTCACGCGTCTGCGCTTCCGGGACCCGGCCGGCGACGGCAACGGATGCTCGGCACGGGGGCTCGTGCACTGGAGCTTTTCCTCGACTCCGACGCGTCGGTGATGGAGGGCAACGAGATCGAGGACCGCGGCGGCGGGCGCTCGAGACCACCGACTTCGCGCGCGGCTACAGCGCGCTCGACCAGTACGTGATGGGCTTCGCGCGCGCCCGAGGATGCCGCCGTTCTTCTTCGTCGAGCGCGCCGACGACTTCCGGCCCAACCGCGCCTTACCGCGCGTCGACCGCTCCCGAGGCGGGCGTGACGTTCACCGGCAGTTCGGGGCGCTTGGGGTCGACTTCCACGCTCGAGGAGATCCCGCGCACCCGGCGGCCACCCACGGGCCGAGTGTGCGCGCCCAGCGCACGTCCATCCGCCGCGCTGCCAGCCAGGCCCGCCTCGGAGGCGTCACGCCGCCGGTCACCGTATCGCCGGCTGGCCAGGGAGCACGCCAGTTCTCCGCGACGGCGACGCCGAGCACCTCGCAAGTGCAGCGCCATCCCGGCGGTGCGCGTCTGGGGTGAGGTGTGCAGCCGGTCGGCGCCCAGGCCCGCGGATCCGCAGCACGGGCATCGACCACAGGTCCACGACGTGCACCCGTGCTGGTCGGCGATCGCGTGGTGCATGTTGCGTGGCCACCTTGCCGCGGATCAGCCGCAGCACCGGGAACCGGGGATCGAAGCCGGTGAAGATGACCACCTGGCAGCCACCATGAGCGGCAGGTGACGGTGTCGTCGAACGCCTGCGCCAGCGCCAGTCAGGATCGGACCGGAACCGGAGCAGGTCGTTGCCAGCCGGCGGCGAGGCCGACCAGGTCCGGGGCCCATCGCGATGGCCTGCGGCACCTGCTCCCGCGGCCACCTCGCCCTGGCACGCTTGCCGCGCACCGCGATATTGGCGTAGCGCAGCCCCGGCTGCTCGGCCGCCAGCATCCGGGCGAACCGGTCCGCCCAGCCGAGGTAAGCTCAACCTGGTCGGCCCGCGGGTCGTCAAGCCCTTCGGTGAAGCTGTCGCCGAGCGCGACAAAACGTGCCGATCTGCACTCTCCCGTCACCCTCCTCCGTCTCTTTGGGCATCGAATCCAGGGTACGCCGGAACCAGCTGACCAGTGAAAACCGAGGTTATGCCCCACATTGTCCCAGCCCGGCGCGTAGCCTCCCGGATGCGATGGGGGCGGGCTGGGCGCGTGCGCTCGCGCCCCGCCGCCGTGCTGGCTCCGTCCCTGGTGCCTCGCCCTGGGCACTGCTGGGCGGTTGCAGCACCGCGACCACCGGGAGGTGAGACGACTCGCGCGCCGCGGCAGACCGGCCCCCGCGACGACGGCCCAGTGCCACCGCCTGCTTCAACGAAATGCGGCAACGCTGACCCCGGCCGACTGGACCACCTATCACCGGGACGCGGCCCGGACCGGTGTCGCGCCTGCCCAGCCGACCCCGCGGGGCCGCTGTCCATCGCCCGGCGAAAAAGCCACCTCGGACGGGGCCGATCTGGACGGCCAGCCCCTGGTGGTCGGCGACCTGGTGATCGCGGCGACCGAGGGCGACACGGTGTACGGGCTGGACCGGGCCGGCGGCGGCGCGGTTGCGGTGGCACGTCCACCTGGGCACCCGGTCCCGTTGTCCGCCGCTTGCCGTGCGGGAACATCGACCCGCTCGGCATCACCGTGGACACTCCGTCTTGCGAGCCCCGCGACTGGCATGGTCTTACGCGGTCGCGGAGATCGCCGGGTTCCATCACGTCCTGGCGAAGGGCATCGCGAGGGTGCCCAGCGGAAGACTGATCTTCCGGCGGGACGTCCACTACTCCCGACGGGCACCGGCACCGCCAGCAACCAGCAGCGCGCGGCAGCTGCTGCTCAGCTTCCACGAGCCGGGTGTACGTGGCGTTCGGGGGCTGTTCGGCGTGATTGTGGTCACCTCTACCGGGGCCGATCAACGGAGGTTCTGGCCTCGGGCGCTGGCCCCATCGTCTCGTACAAAGGTGCCGACGGCCGGAGAGGCGGACCGGCCGGCCGGCTAGCGGCCCGGTGGCCGGGCCCGGACGGCACCGTCTACGTCAGCGCGGGCAACGGGGCCGCGACCGCGCCGCCCTACGACGACAGCGACTCGGTCACCGCGCTCTGGCCCCTGCGGCGCACGGCATCTTCGCCCCCGGCCACCTGGCCCGCGGACAACGCCTCCGACGCCGACCTCGGCTCCGCCTCCCGGCCTGCTGGGCAGCGGATGATCCTGGCCGACGGCAAGAGCGGCACCGGGTATCTGCTGAACTCCCGCCACCTACCGGCGTGGGCTCGGCAGGAGGCCAGCGGCGGCCGGTGTGCTCCGCGCCTTCGGCGGGATGGCAACCAGGCACCGGTCGCCTACGTGCCGTGCATCTCCGGCGGATGGCGGCCGTGGACACCCCGACAACACGATCCGCGTGCGCTGGCGCGGTCCCGCCCCGGCAGCGGCAAGCTCGTCGGTGCTCGGCGGTGGCGCGGTCTGGGTCCCGACTGGACAGCGGCGTGCTGTACCAGCTTGACCCGGGCACCGGCCAGTGTCCGGCACCAGATCAGGGCTGGGCTCGGCGCTCGCCCCACTTCGCCCTCGCCGTCTGTCCGGGCCGCTCGCCCTGATCGGCACCATGAGCGAGGTGGTGGCGGTACACGGCGCGTGATCCGAGCCGCCTGCCACACTGGAGCGGTGGCACGCCGCCTGGCTACTCCACGAGCCGCCCCCGCCCGCCTTCCTGTTCGACCTCGACGGGACGCTGATCGACAGCGTGTACCAGCACGTGATCGCCTGGCGCACGGCGCTGGCCCGGCCGTCGCATCGACCTGTCGGTGTGGCGGATCCACCGGCGGATCGGGATGAGCGGCGGCCTGTTCGTGTCCGCGCTGCTCCGGGAGACCGGCCGGACGCTGATCCAGGGACGACATCGGCCATGCTGCAGATCTGCGCATACCGAGGAGTACCTGGCCCAGGCTGGCTCGGTCCGGCCGCTGCCCGGAGCAGCCGGAGTCTGCTGGCCACGCTGACCGAACCGCAAGATTGCCTGGGCCATCGCCGACCAGGGCGGCTACCGGGTCACGGCCGGGCGCGCCCTGGGGATGCTCGGCCTGCCGACCGGACACGCCGCTGGTGACCAGGGACGAGGTGGCCCACGCCAAGCCCGACCCGGACTGTCTTCTGGCCGCGGCGCACGCGGCTGGGCGTCGAGGCCCGGAACGCGTTTGTCGTCGGCGACAGCGTCTGGGACCTGCTCGCCGCCCGCCGCGCCGAGGCGCCATCGGGATCGGCCTGCTGTCCGGCGGCTACGGCCGGGAGGAGCTGGAGCGGGCAGGCGCCTACCGGGTCACGCCGACCCCGCCGACCTGCTCGCCCGGGCCGACGAGGTGGGTGTCCGCCTCGGCCCGCCCACCGTCCCCCCGCCGAAGACTGAAACCTCAGCCCGCCGCCCGGGCAACGGCTATGGGTTCTGTTAGGGAGTCCCAGGTGTCCCGCATGGGTGCCGCATAGACCGGCCGCAAGACTCCCGTTTCCCAGTTAAGACTGCTAGTCGCCCGGGATCTGCCAGGAGGTGCGCTGGGCCGGGGTTGCGGCAGTCCGAGGAGGGACCGTGTCCGACGTGACTTTATATCGGCCTGACGATCGTCGTCTTCGCCGCGCTGTGCTCCTGCGTCAAGGGGGTCGAGCGCTTTGAGCGCTGAGAACTGGATCGGCCTGATCGGCGGCATCCTGCTGACCGTCTACCTGTTCGTGGCCCTCGTGCTGCCTGAGAGGTTCTGATGAGCAGCGCAGCTGCGGGCTGGCTGCAGGTCGCCTTGCTGGTCGCCGCGCTGGCCGCGTGCTACATCCCGCTCGGCAACTACATCGGCCCACATCTTCACCACCGACAAGCACTGGCGGGTGGAGCGCGGCCATCTACAAGCTGATCGGCATCGACCCGGCCGCGGACCAGAAGTGGGCTGCCTACCTGCGCAGCATGCTCGCGTTCTCCGCGGTCAGCGTGCTGTTCCTGTACGGCATTGAGCGGCTGCAGCACTTACCTGCTGCTGTCGCTCGGGCATGGCCAACGTGCACGCCCGCGCTGGCCTGGAACACCGCCGCCTCGTTCGTGACCAACACCAACTGGCAGAACTACTCCGGCGAGTCCACCATGGGCTACCTGGTGCAGATGGCGCGGCCTGGCGGTGCAGAACTTCCTGTCCGCCGCGGTCGGCATCGTGGTCGCGATCGCGCTGGTCCGCGGGTTCATCCGGTCCCGGACCGACAAGCTCGGCAACTTCTGGGTCGGACGTGACCCAGGATCACGATCCGGTACCTGATCCCGCTGTCCATCGTCGGCGGGCTGATCCTGGTGGCCATCGGCGCGATCGACAACTTCTCCACCTACCACACGGTCACCACCGCTGTCCGGCGCGCACCAGACGATCGTCGGCGGCCCGGTCGCCTCGCAGGAGGTCATCAAGGACGCGGGGAACAACGGCGGCGGCTTCTTCAACGCCAACTCCGCCCACCCGTTCGAGAGCCCGAACCCGTTCACGAACTGGTTTGAGATCTTCCTGCTGCTGCTGACCGCGTTCGCCTGCCGCGCGCGTTCGGCAAGATGGTCGAGGACAACCGGCAGGGCTACGCGCTGGTCGCCGTCATGGTGATCATCTGGCTGGCCGCGGTCGGCGGCATCAGCTTCTTCGAGGCGCAGCACCGGGATCGGCCCGCAGCTCGCGCACGGCGCGCATGCGATGGAGAGCACAGAGCGTCGCCTTCGGCACGCCTGGCTCCTCGCTGTTCGCGGCCTCGACCACGGTGACCTCGACCGGCGCGGTGAACTCGCTTCCACGACTCGTTCACCCCGTTCGGCGGCGGCATCGCCCTGTTCGACATCGCGCTCGGCGAGATCGCCCCGGCGGCGTCGGCGCCGGGCTGTACGGCATCCTGGTGCTGGCCATGGTCACGGTGTTCGTCGGCCGGGCTGATGGTCGGCCGGACGCCGGAGTACATCGGCAAGAAGATCCGGCTCACCGAGATGAAGTACGCGGCGCTGTACTTCCTTACCGCTGCCGGTGCTCATCCTGACCGCGGCCGGGCTCTCCATCGGGACCGAAGGCGCCGCAGGCATCGATGCTTCAACCCGGGGCCGCACGGCCTGACCGAGATCATGTACGCGTTCGCCTCCGATGGCCAACAACAACGGCTCCGCGTTCAGTCGGCCTGGCGACGGACGCCACCTGGTACACAGACGGTCGGCGGCGTCGTGATGCTGCTCGGCCAGGTTCGCGCCGGAGATCTTCGCCCTCGGCCTGGTAAGCTCGCTGGCCAGGCAGCAACCGGTGCCCGCGAGCGCGGGGACGCTGGACACCAGGACACCGCTGTTCGTCGGCATGCTCGTCGGCGTCATCCTCATCCTGGTCGGCCTGACCTACTTCCCGGCCCTGCGCTGGGCCCGTTCGCAGAAGGACTGCACTGACATGGCCGTGACCACGACACCAGAGGCCCCACGGGCGGAGCAGGACCGCGGGCCGGCGGCGCCGCAGCCGCGCCGGGTCAGCGGCGGCCTGCTCGACGCCAAGACGCTCTGGAAGCTGCCACTCCGGACGCGTTCAAGAAGCTGGACCCGCGGGTCCAGAGTCAGAGAACCCGGTCATGTTCGTCGGTCGAGGTCGGCGCCGCGCTGACCACCTACACCGCGATCACCAAGCCGTCTGTACTTCAACTGGACGATCGTCGGTCTGGCTGTGGCTGACCGTGGTCTTCGCCAACCTGGCCGAGGCCGTGGCCGAGGGCCGCGGCAAGGCGCAGGCCGAGACGCTGCGCGCGGACCAAGCCGGAGACCGTGGCCCGGCGGCTGATCGGCTGGCAGCCCGGCCAGATCGGACGCGGACCTGCGTGAGGAGGCTGTCCCGGGCACCCAGCTCACGGCTCGGCGATCATCGTGGTGGTGGAGGCCGGGGAGATCATCCCGGGCGACGGCGACGTCGTCGAGGGCGTCGCCTCGGTGGATGAGTCGGCGATCACCGGCGAGTCGGCGCCGGTCATCCGGGAGTCCGGCGGCGACCGGTCAGCGGTCACCGGCGGCACGCAAGGTGCTGTCCGACCGGATCGTCGTCGCAGATCACCTCGAAGCCCGGGCGAGACGTTCATCGACCGGATGATCGCGCTGGTCGAGGGCGCCGCAGCGACAGAAGACGCCGAACGAGATCGCGCTGAACATCCTGCTCGCCGCGCTGACGATCATCTTCATGCTCGCGGTGGTCGACGCTGCAGCCGATGGCGTTCTACTCGGCGGCACCGCAGACCCTGGTCGATCCTGGTCGCGCTGCTGGTCGGCGCTGATCCCGACCACGATCGGCGCGCTGCTGTCGGCGATCGGCATCGCCGGCATGGACCGGCTGGTCCAGCGCAACGTGCTGGCCGTGTGCCGGCCGCGCCGGTCGAGGCGGCCGGCGACGTGAACACGCTGCTGCTCGACAAGACCGGCACGATCACCATCGGCAACCGGCAAGCGATCGAGTTCCTGCCGGTGGACCGGCGTGTCCGCGAGCCGAGCTGGCCGACGCGGCCCAGCTGTCCAGCCTGGCCGACTACACCCCGGAGGGCCGGTCCGATCGTCGGTGCTCGCCAAGGAGCGCTACGGCCTGCGCGAGCGGGCACGAGGGCGAGCTTCGCAGGGCGCGCGAGTTCGGTGGAGTTCACCGCGCAGACCCGGATGAGCGGCATCGACGCCGAGCGGGCGGCCAGCCGGGTCCGACAAGTGAGAGCGGCGGCCGCCAGCGTCGGTCCGGCAGTGGGTCCGCGACAACGGCGGCACCTCCGCCGGAGGAGCTCGGCCCGATGGTGGACGGCATCTCCGCGGTCAGCGGCACCCCGCTGGTGGTGGCCGAGCAGGTCGACGGCACCGCCCGGGCGCTCGGCGTGATCCACCTCAAGGACATCGTCAAGCGAGGGCATCTGCGAGCGGTTCGCCGAGATGCGCAGGATGGGCATCCGCACCGTCATGATCACCGGCGACAACCCGCTGACCGCCAAGGCGATCGCGGACGAGGCCGGCGTGGACGACTTCCTGGCCGAGGCGACGCCCGAGGACAAGATGGCGCTGATCCGCAAGGAGCAGGAGGGCGGCAAGCTGGTCGCGATGACCGGCGACGGCACCAACGACGCCCCGGCGCTGGCCCAGGCCGACGTCGGCGTGGCGATGAACACCGGCACCTCGGCCGCCAAGGAGGCCGGGAACATGGTGGACCTCGACTCCGAACCCGACCAAGCTCATCGAGATCGTCGAGATCGGCAAGCAGTTGCTGATCACCCGCGGCGCGCTGACCACGTTCTCCATCGCCAACGACGTGGCCAAGTACTTCGCCATCATCCCGGCCATGTTCTCGGCCGTGATCCCCGGCCTGGGCAAGCTCGAACATCCTGCACCTGCACAGCCCGCACGTCGGCGATCGCCTCGGCGATCATCTTCAACGCGCTGATCATCATCGCGCTGATCCCGCTGGCACTGCGCGGCGTGCGCTACCATGGCCTCCGGCGTCGTCGATGCTCCGCCGGAACCTGCTGGATCTACGGCGTCGGCGGCCTGATCATCCCCGTTCATCGGCATCTGGCCATCGACCTCATCATCCAGTACATCCCAGGGTTCGGTTGGCGGTGATCGGAACATGAACCGCCTTCCCGGCATGGTCCGGCAGCACCTCGCAGCGCTGCGCGGGCTGCTGCGTCTTCACCGTGCATCGTGCGGCATCGCCTACCCGGTGGTCATGGTCGGCAGTCGCCCAGGTGGCGTTCCACAACCAGGCCAACGGCTCGCTGGTCAGCTACCAGGGGCATGTCCGTCGGCTCCAGCCTGCTCGTGCCAGGAGTTCGCCGGACGCCAGGGGCAACCCGCTGCCGCAGTACTTCCAGCCGCGCCGTCCAATGCCGTCAACGCCGCGGTCGAAGACCGACTACGGCTGCAACCCGCTGTTCTCCGCGGCGTCCAACCTGGGCCCGAACAACCCGGACCTGATCAGCTGATCAAGCAGCGGCAGCAGCAGATCGCGGCGCTCGACCACGTCAAGATCTCGCAAATACCGGCGGATGCGGTGACCGCGTCCGCGTCCGGCCTGACCCGGACATCTCGCCGGCAGGACGCCGCCATCCAGGTGAACCGCGTCGCGGCCGCCAGGCACGTCAGCCCGGCGGCAGGTCCAGGCGCTGGTCGCAGCAGAACACCCAGGGCCGTACGCTCGGATTCCCCTGGGCGAGCCGCAGGGTGAACGTGCTCACACTCAACATCGCCCTCGAATCAGAAGTACCCGTGCCCCACGGCTGAGCCTCCGCTTAATTCTTGGAGGAACCGCGCCTTCCTGGCGGAAAGCCCCTCTCCGGGTATCACCTTTGGCATTTACTCCTGCATCAATGACCAGCGCGTGCTTACATGGGGAGACGATGGGCAGCCTTAGACCCGGGAAACCCCGGATCTATCTTCGGCGGTGCCGCGGGTGTTTCTCGGCAAGACCTTACGCGTGATGCTCAGCGAGGGGCACCGGCGGGCCGAGCGGGGCACCGACGTGGTCGTGGGCTTCGTCGGAGACGCACGGGCGACCGCAGACCAGCGCGCTGATCGACGGGCCTGGAGGTGGTGCCCGCGGGCCCGGCTCGCCTACCGCGGCGCCACCTTCGAGGAGATGGACCTGGACGCGGTGCTCGCCCGCAGCCGCGAGGTCGCCCTGGTCGACGAGCTCGCGCACACCAACGTGCCCGGTTCGCGCAACGAGAAGCGCTGGCAGGACGTCGAGGAACTGCTCGACGCCGGCGATCGACGTCATCTCCACCGTCAACATCCAGCACCTGGAGTCGCTCAACGACGTGGTCGAGAAGATCACCGGCGTGCCGCAGCGCGGAGACCGTGCCCGACGCGATCGTCCGCGCGCGCCGACCAGGTCGAGCTGGTCGACATGACGCCGGAGGCGCTGCGCCGCCGGATGGCGCACGGCAACATCTACCCGCCGGAGAAGATCGACGCCGCGCTGACCAACTACTTCCGGGCCGGGAACCTCGACCGCGCTGCGCGAGCTGGCCCTGCTCTGGCTGGCCGACAAGGTGGACGAGGGCCTGCAGCGGTACCGGGCCGAGCACACACATCAGCGGCACCTGGGAGGCCCGGGAGCGGGTGGTCGTCGCGCTGACCGGCGGCCCGGAGGGCGACACGCTGATCCGCCGGGCCGCCCGGATCGCCGCCCGGTCCTCCGGCGGCGACCTGCTCGCCGTGCACGTCACCCAGTCCGACGGCCTGACCGGCGCCGACCCGGCGGCGCTGGCCGCGCAGCGGCGGCTGGTCGAGTCGCCTGGGCGGCAGCTACCACCAGGTCGTCGGCGACGACATCCCGAGGCGCCTGCTCGACCTTCGCCCGGGCCGAGAACGCCACCCAGCTGGTGCTCGGGCGCCAGCCGATCGGTCGCTGGCTGACCGCCCTGCTCACCGGACCGGGCATCAGCGCCGCGCACCATCCGCGGCTCCGGCGACATCGACGTGCACATCGTCACCCACTCGCAGATGGGCCGCGGCCGGGGCTGCCGCAGGCCGGGGCGCGTCGACCGCCGCGCCGGCAGCTGGCCGGCTACCTGCTGGCCGCGGTCGCTGCGCGCCGCTGACCATGCTCGCGCTGGCGCTCCGTGCGCGGCGATCTCAACCTGACCAGCGACGTGCTGATCTTCCTGGTCGCGGTGATCGTGGTCGCCCTGGTCGGGCGGCTTCGCTGCCCGCCTGCTGGCCGCCATCGGCGGGCTCGCTGCTGCTCAACTACTACTTCACCCCGCCGATCCACCAGTTCACGATCGCCGGAGGCGAACAACGCCCTCGCGCTCGGGCGTGTTCGTCGTGGTGGCGCTGCTGGTCAGCTCGGTCGTGGACATCGCCGCCCGGCGCACCAGGCAGGCGGCGCCGGCCAGCGCCGAGTCCGAGCTGCTGGCCACCACGGCCGGCAGCGTGCTGCGCGGCCAGCGCGCCGTCGAGCGCGGTGCTCGACCGGGTCCGCGAGGCGTTCGGCATGGACTCGGTCACGCTGCTGGAACGCGGCGACCGACGGCAGCCTCCAGCGGGCTGCTGCACCGGAGCTCGGAACGGCCGGTGGCGCACTGCCGGCGCTGCACCGCGGCGTCCATCGCCGGACGACGCGGACGTCGAGGTGCCGGTCACCAGCGGCTTGCGTCGCTGGTCCTGCGCGGCCGCGCCGCTTGCCGCCGCCGACCGCCGGGTGCTCGGCGCGTTCGCCGCCTACGCGGCCGTCGCGCCTGGATCAGCAGCGCCTGTCCGCCGAGGCCGAGGCGGCCAAGCCGATCGCCGAGGCCGACCGGATGCGCACTGCGCTGCTCGCCGCGGTCAGCCACGACCTGCGCACCCGCTGGCCCGGCCAAGGCGGCGGTGACCAGCCTGCGGCTCGCCGGACGTCAGCTGGGCCGGCCGAGGACCGCGACGAGCTGCTCGCCACCGCGGACGAGTCGCCTGGACCGGCTCGGCTCGCCTGGTCGGACAACCTGCTGGACATGAGCAGGCTGCAGGCCGGGGCGCTGTCGGTGTTCCCGCCGCTGACCGCGCTGGACGAGATCGTGGCCGGGCGCTCTGGACGACCTGCGGCCCGGCCAGCCAGGACGTGCGGTCGACATCCCGGACGTCGCTGCCCGAGGTCCAGGCGGACCCGGCCATCCTGGAGCGGGTCATCGTCAACCTGACCGGCAACGCGCTCCGCTACTGCCCGGCCGAGCCGCCGCCGCTGCTGACCGCCAGCGCGCTGGGCGACCGGGTCGAGCTGCGGGTGGTCGACCGCGGGCCCGGCATCCGCCGAACGAACGCGACCGGATGTTCGTACCGTTCCAGCGGCTCGGCGACACCGACAACACCACCGGCGTCGGCCTCGGCCTGGCGCTGTCGCCGCGGCCTCGACCGAGGCGATGGGCGGCACGCCTGGACGCCGGACGGACACCCCGGGCGGCGGGCTGACCATGATCATCTCGCTCGGTACCGGCCGTCACCGGCCGGCTACGCAGGCTGACGGCCGAGCGGCGAGCGTGACGAAGTCGACGGCGGTGCCAGGATGACGCGGGTGCTGGTCGTCGACGACGAGCCGCAGATCCTGCGGGCGCTGCGGATCAACCTGCGCGCGCGCGGCTACGAGGTGCACACCGCGGCCACCGGCGCGCAGGCGCTGGCGATGGCCGGCCGGCACCCGCCCGACCTGGTCATCCTCGACCTCGGCCTGCCGGACCTGGACGGCGTGCGAGGTGATCGGCGGGCTGCGCGGCTGGACCAGCGCGCCGATCATCGTGCTGTCCGGCCGGGCCGACAGCACTGGACAAGGTGGAGGCGCTGGACGCCGGCGCGGACGACTACGTGACCAAGCCGTTCGGCATGGACGAGCTGCTGGCCTCGGATGCACGCCGCGGTCGCCGGCGCCGGGCCGCCCGAGGAGCCACGCAGGTGCGGCTCGGCGACCTGATCGGTCGACCTGGCCGCGAAACGCGGTCACCCGCCCGGACCGGACGGACGCATCCGGCTCACCCCGACCGAATGGCACCTGCTCGAGTGTCCTGCTCCGGCACCCGGCAAGCTGCTGAGCCAGCGCCAGCTGCTGGCCGAGGTGTGGGGGCCCGGCTACGCGGACGCGACCGGCAACCTGCGCCTGTACATGACGCAACCGTGCCAGCGCTTGGAGCTGACCGGCGCTGCCGCGCTGGCTGCACACCGAGCCTGAGATGGCGTTCTTCGCTGGTACTCAGCAGACTTCGCCCCAGCGCTCGGCCGCGACGGCGAGCGCCTGAAGCGGGCCAGTGGATCACCAGGGCAGCGATGACCCGCGGAGCAGCATCGGCCATCGCGCCAGACCACCACGGGCCGCCAGCGGCGACCAGGGCTCGCAGCGACGCGCGCATGCTCCAGGCCTGAGTCGCCTCCGGCCCCCCTCGAACTGTCCACGAAGGCGCGGAACTCTGCCGGGCTGCGCCGGACTGTCAATAGCCTGGTTCGCTGCCTCGCGCATGGGTCGAACCAGAGGTGCGTGGAAGCTTGCAGGTCAGGGAGGGGGCAACCGCGGCAAATCGCTCGTGCTACTACCGGCCGGATGATGCCCTGGCGGTGCAGCGAGCCTACCGTGGCCGAATCCGGCTCCAGTGCTCACCAACCGCGAAAGCATCGATCGATACGCCTTGGGTCCGGACCAACGAACGGCCTGGCGCCGATGAGCTCCACCCACATGCTCGGAAATGCCGGACCGTCAAGAAGGCGTCGCGCGGATATGCAGCGCGCGTCGGCCTCCCTGCGTGATCGGCCGCCCCGGTCAAACCCGGGCACTTCAGCTGACCTGCCGCGGCGTGAGGCGATGTGTCCGACGGTGAGGTCCGCCGCCCCGGCAGAAACAGCTCCACCGGCAGGGCTTCCGTGGTCCAGCGCTTTCGGAGCATGCCGGGGATCTTCACGATGGTGGTGGAGAACCCGGTGACCGCCCCGGAGGCATGCAGCCGGTCCGACTCTCGGCGCTTGACGGTTTACGCGCCGGACAGCTTTGCGCCCCGAGCTCTGATCTTGGCGTAGGGTGGCCCGCCCGTCCTCGACCAGGCCGCGACGATCCGCCGGTCCAGCTCGCTGTCGGCAAAGCCACGTCCCCGATCCTGTCTAGTCCCGCCGGGCAAGGCGCCGCGTAGCCACGCGGTTCCGTGCCGGGCCGGGCGTCGCGTAACGATGCCGTGGACTGCGTCCCACCGCCGAGCGCCCGGCCACAGGGCTGCCTCGGCATCCGCCTGCGACGTGGGATGGTCGCCGTGGTGTTGGTCGTGATCAGGCGTTCGCACAGTCGCCGCGGCCGCCACGGTGGCCATGGCGCAGTTTCGGTTCGCTGATCCTGCCGCCCGCGCGCTCGGCCCTCCGCAACCCGCCTGGGCTAAGGATCGAGGTTGCCGGGGTTTACGAAGTGGAACCGGGTCGGCTGCGGTTGATCGTTCAGAGAGAAAACCTGCTGCGCAGGCGGTGGGCGGTTCGCGATCCAGCGCCGCCCGGTGCTCGCGACTGGCCCACAGATCATCCTCGCGCTGGCCGCGCCCGGTGGTTTCGGAAGGAGCTGAACTTCCCTGATTAGTTCCTCCCAGGCCAGGGCACTATAATGCGCGGAGTTTACGCCACCATGGTGCGCGGCTTCGCTCCTGGCTTCGACGCCGTCTTCTGCTGGTGGATCGTGGTGGCAGCGCGTTTGGCCGCGTCGGCGCTGAGCACGTAACCCGCCTACCGCCGCGATTCACAGCACCCTGGCGTGGGCTGCGGTCACCCCGGTGTGGTCCGCGGCGGGACGGGCGCTACGATGATCGCCTACCCGACCACCGTGCGGCTGGCGTGACACTCGCTACCAACGCTTCGGTGAATGCCTGAACGACCACGTGATCCTGCGATGGCCGACACCGGCATCCGCGCCCAAATTCCCACTGGGGTTGAATCGGGCAGGCGTGGCCTTCACAACCTGGGCTAGCCAGTGGCTGCCAGGTGGCTGGACGCTGTGGCCCCGTCTTTGATGTGGAAGCTGCTGACCGTGATGTTCCGTTCGGTCACGGTCGCGGCGTAGCCGGTGATGAACCCGCTTTTCGCCGATTTGCGTGGCGTGTGGCGTGTTGGTCGCTATCACCAGGACGGTGCCGGCTGCGCTGCGGGTGCCCGGCTTCCTGGGAGAACGCGCCGGTGACCACCGGGTGCCGATGTTCCCTGTTCGTCATCTGTTCTGGGTCATCCATGGGACTACGAGGTGCCCTGCTCCTCACGGATCCGTGAGTCCTACTGACGCCACCGGTGCACAACGCGGTCTTTGGTGGGTGTTAGCTCGGCCCGCACCGCCTGGGTGATCACTGCGGCCGCTGCGGATCATGATCGTGTGGTGTTCTGTCCTCGTGGCCGGGGCGAACGTCTTGGGTGAAGTAGATCGGTCTTAGCCTGCGGTGGCCGTGCTCAATAACGCCACAGCCGGTCCGGATGGCGCCGCGCCTGGGTTCATGAACTGTTAAGGCGTGAATCCGGTGGCTGCCGGGACCGCTGGGCCTGCGCTGCCTAAGACTCTCAGCTCGAGGACGGAGCCCTGGTCAGTGACCTGGCCCTGACCTGAACCGCCGGTACCTAAGGCTGCCAAACTGGGGCGCCTGGCCTCCTGGCGGAAGGTGCCCATGGCGGAGCCAGCGCCAGCCAGCGTATATGGCGTTGGCCCGCTGTCCCGGCTACTGCCGGCACTGGGCTACGGTGGCGCATGCGCGAACCCGGGTCACCCTCTGCTCCCCGACCAGGTTTCACTTACAGCGACCGCCCGTTTCAGCTCCGATACCAGATTGTGATCCTGATGAAGTGAGAACTTATTCACGACAATTACTTCGGCATGCTCGACCGCGGGGACGGCTTCACCCTCGGCCCCGACGCGGAAGCCGACGAACAGTAACCCCGATGGCCACGGAACCGGGTCGCGGGCGCACCACCTCAGCCTTCTTGCCGTTCAATCCGTCGCGCTCACCCTCAGCCCAGACCTTGAACTCCTCGCAACACGCAGCGGAATCACGGTGCGATGGACGGGTTCGATACCACCACCACCAGCTACCGGATCCATGGGGCTACCCGGATCGGACGGACTCTGCTCCTGGCATCTACGGCTTCGCCCTGGCGCTCTAGCGGCATATTTTCGGCTGATCGCTTCCTTTCTCCCCTCCTCGTCCTGCAGCCCAGACCGTTCCCAACCGCAGAGTTTCTCCAGCCGTTGGCCACTGCGGCGGGGCCTGGCGTCCACGTCAATCCCCAACCCGCTCGAGCGCCCTGCTTACTTTGCTGGCCTGATCTTTTGATCAGCTCGGACGCTCCACTGGCACGTTCGGCTGGTCAAACTACTTCGTCGAGGTCCCCGAGGTCGTGGCCGCAGGCCAGCGCAACCCGCCTGCCAGTCAACACGATCACCTGCACGACATCGGCGAATTTCTACGACGACTGCCGCGAGGGCAGGCTGCCCCCGGTCACGCCAGCCACCACCGAGGTCCTCGCTGCCTCCGAGTGTGGCGCACCAGGACGACCAGGTCGGGGAGGCGCTCACCGCCAGCCTCGTTCGAGCGCGGCGGCGGGCCGCGGCCGCAGCGGCAGCACATGCCGTTCATCATCAACTGGGGACGAGGGCGGCGGCGCTTATCGACCATGCAGCGCCGCCACCCGCGCCGGTCCCCCGGATCGACATTCGCCGGATGGCTCATCAAGCGCTCCCTGACGAGCTCCGGCGGCTACGGACCGCTGCGGGTTCCGGGTCCAGTGCCTGGTCGGCTCCCCGTTCGCCGCTTCTAGCCATCGCCTTCGCCAGCAGGCTACGACCACGCCCTCGGCAACCTTGGCCACGCCATCGAGCACACAGGAATCTGCCGGCGTCTGACCATCGGACGCGGCCGCGGTCGAACCCGCTGACCGACTTCATCGACCCTCAGCAAAGCCGCCGCGCCTTCGCCATCCCGGCACCGCCCTCGCCCGGCGATCTGGCCCTTCACGGGGGTGAAGTAGCGGCCAGGAACCGCCGTCCTCGCGGCGCGGCGAGCGCCGCGGCGCGGCGCTTGCCCTCGTGCATGGGCGCCTGACCCGGGCGACCGGGACGCTCCGGCTCTCCTCGATCATGGTCCGCGCCGAGCGACCGCGGGGGCCTGGCAGATCTCACCGGCCCACGGCGTGGAGCCCCGGCCAGCAGCCGCGGCGCAGTAAGCACTGGTGAGTCGGCCGGGGTCACCCGAGTCAAGCTCCGCCCAGGGCACCGGAAGTGACACCGGCATCGCCGGGCCGGGCTCGGCCTGTGGCTGTACTGCGGCCGCCACAGCCGCCCTCACCCACTGGACCGGTAGAGTCGAGGAACACCCGTCTCCCTCCCAATCCTGCTCGCAGTTCCGCGCAGGTGGCGGTGCACTGACCAGCCGGTCTGTCGAGCAGGCGGTGTGGACCACGGGCGATCGCGCGGGGCGGTGGCCGCCGCTACCCGCTCGCCATGGTCACGCCTGCTCGGTGACCGGCACGAACACGGCATCGCCCTCAGGCCCTGCTGGAGTCTCTGACCGCACCGGCCAGGCTTGGGCCTAATACAGCGCCCTGCCCGGGATCGGAATGCGGCGCGGCGCCAGGTCCGAATCGCGCCTGGCGTCCGGCGGGTCTACAGGTCGAGGATGAGGCCGGCGGGGGTGCTCCCAGTGGTCGCGACCCGGACCAGCAAGCGGGGTGGTACTCCAACGGCGCGCTGGTTGGCGAACCAGCGTGAGCAGCGCATGGCGGTCGCCACAGGGCGTAGGACACCTCGCGCTCGAGTGCTTCCCGCCCGATGGCGGCGCGCCGCAGCTGGACCCAGGTCCGGGGTGTGGCTTTCTGGGACGTCCTTCCGCGCGAGCGTACCTGCTCCGCGCAGTTATAACGCTGATCACCGACAGGCGACGGTCGGTCAGCGCCGATACAGCAGGCGCCGTGTGACTTCGCGTCCAGATAGTCGACCAGACACGCTTAGTCACGCCGGCGTCTCTCGAAAAGCGGCTCCCCGGGAGATTGGTCAAGGACACCCCATCAGCGCACCTCTATCACGGCCCATATAGGCAAAGTCTAGCATCGCCAACGCCGGTGCGTCATTGCTAAATCATTGGCGTAATTCATATGCAGGATAATTCCGCCTCGCGATCGGAACAGGTCACCTTCCTCGTGGCAGGCCTGACAGGTGCAGAGGCCGGGCCATGCTGTCGCCGTGAACTCCTGCGTCCGCTTTTGTCGATGCCGCGCGTCACGCGTGCCCTGATCACCCCTGGAGCGATGAAGCGGTGCAAGCGAGCAGGCAACGAGGGGCCCCGCAGCGACGACGCGGCGTGGCACATGGCCCTCAGGGAGCCGGCAACGGAACCGGGGGTCCACGGCGGCGGGCGGGGGGTAACGGCTGCCACGACATGGCGTTCCGGCGGCGCTGCCCGGCCTGGCCTGCGCGCTCCGGCGAGGCTTACCGCGGCTGGCAATGGTCGGTCTACCGCGCCTGGCCAGCGGGCTCGCTCGGGCGGCACCTGGCGCTGCTGGCCTGCTAACGGCGGTGGGGCATCGCCGTGACCCGCCGCGGGCCACCTGGCTGGTCGAAGGAAGCTCCCGGCCACCCGGGACGCGGGGCGTCTACGTCGCGGGACTTCTGGTGGATGGCCCACGTGGTGGCGGCACCTGAGCAACCCGTGGTTCACCCGCTCGATCGTCGCCCCGGCCGGGTCCAGCTCGGCTACCACGCCCTGATGCCCTGAGGGCGCAGGTGCTGCCGGTCACGCCGCTGCCCGGCCCGAGCGCCTGTGCAACCTGTTGTCGATCTTCGTGCCGGGGTTGATGTGCTGCCGTACCGGTGGTGTGATGGGTGCCGACGCAGACTGGGGCGGTCTTTCGAGCAATATTGCAACCGAAATCCAGCAATACC
>ERZ1370068.9939-contig-8680_pt1 | contig 41068 bp, 44 predicted proteins | sample MGYA00561227_ERZ1370068 | MGnify/ENA primary metagenome ERZ1370068 (study PRJEB38410, sample SAMEA6850437) | metagenome | study: Metagenomic assessment of the ecological functions of the soil: analysis of the soil microbiota associated with the... | reverse complement strand
GTTACGTATTGCTCGGTGCGTACGCTCCACCGTTCCGTTGGTGATCCGTGCGCCGATCGGGACGCCGATCTGGCTGTGCGCATCGCCAGCGACGGTGGCGCCCTCCTGGCAGCCGATCGGATTGCCCTTGGGCGCCCGGCATATCCGCTCGGCATCACCGCTGTCCTGCGAGCGCGGCTACAAAGCAGCGCCAGGAGCTGGTGCCCTGGGCCTGGGGGCTGAACGGCGCGCGATGCCTGGTTGTGGCGTCGGTGTTGGCGATCTTCATCGGCAGCCGCTGGGGTTTCAGCGCCGCCTTTCTCACCGGCGCGTGGCGGCCTGCCACGACGCGCGCGTTGATCGTCATGCGCCTCGCCATCTCGCTGGGGCGCGCCGAGCCTGGCGGAGAGCCTCGCCCCGCCGCGCTCACCGCTGGCGAACTACTGACCGTGGCGGATCTCAAACCACGACCCGACGCGCCGGCACCCGCCCTGGCCGTCCGCGAGGTCGAGGAGTCCGAGCGCGCGTTATTCTTCGCCGGCCACTATGCCGAACGACGCTACCATCCGACCGGCTGGCGCCTGCGCCTCGAGCGCGATGCGCGCGTGCCAGGCGCCGCTGCGCCCGGCGGACGCTTGGGCCGCGTGCTGAGCGTCGGCTGCGGCGACGGTGCGTTCGAGCTCATGCTGGCGGAACCCGCGCCGATTCGGTGCTCGGGGTCGTGACATCTCGCCGGAAGCCATCGAGATGGCACGCGCCGGACAGACGCGCGCCGGTGTGCGCAACGTCGAGTTCCGCTGCCTGTCGGTGGTCGATCTCGACGTCAACGAGCGCTTCGACACCGTCGTCTGCGTCGCCTTCCCCAGCAACCCACCTGCCCGCCGCCGCGCTGCCCTACTTCTCTCTCACCACGACGTTCGACCGCATGCGTCCAGGCGCGCTGTCTCTACCTTCGCAGCATCTGAGCGTACACGGGATTCTGCGTTTCGCGGGCCGTCTGCTGCTCAGGTCGGGCTACGACAAGTACCACAGCCGTGACGAGCACCGCGAGCTCGATCCTGGCGGAAATCACCACCGACGCGCTGCGCAGCGCCGGGCTTCGCCGGCATCGACGCGCTGCCCCATCGACATCACACTGATCCCGGCGCTGTATTTCTTCGCGCGCGGCCCGACGCGATTCAGCAGTGCCGGCGCAGTCTTCGATCGCTTGTGGTGCGCCAGCCCGCTGGCGCATGCTGGGCTGAGTGGGGTTTTTCGGTCGTCGCGCGGCGACCCGGGGCTGATCGCGCGCTTTGCGTTCGGTACCGCCGGCGTGGTTGGGGTGACTCAACCGGATCACCACAGAGGAGGCGACGCCATGCTGTACCTGATCGTCAGCTGGTTCCTGAGCGCCCTGAGCCTGATCATCGTCTGCTCACGTCGTGCCGGGGTTTCAGGTGCAGAGCTTCGGCACGGCGCTGATCGCGTCGATCGTGATCGGGCTCATCAACTCAACGCTGGGGACTGCTGTTGAAGATCCTCACCCTCCCGCTGACAATCGTGACGTTCGGATCTTCCTGTTCGTCATCAATGCGCTCATCCTGCGCATGACGTCGGGACTGGTGAGCGGATTCTACGTCGACAGCTTCTTCCCGGCGTTATCGGCGCGATCGCGTGCTCGCGCTGGTCAGCACGATCCTGCGCCACTCGTCTTCCGTAGGGGCCAGACCCAGTGGAGGCGGGCGAGACGCCCGCCTCCACTGAAATGCAGCTGCGCCGTCGCGATTGCCGGCCGCGCTGGCGGTGGCGACGACGGCGCAGCGCGGGGGCACGGTGCAGATGTGCGATGGCAGATCGGCGGTGCGGATCACGCCGGTGCGGCTGAGCACGACGACACGCTCGACGACGCCTCCAGCTCGCGCACGTTCCCCGGCCAGTCGTACTGCCAGAGCTGCACCATCGCCTCGGTGTCGCATGCGGCGCGGCGATACGCCGTGGCGCTCGATGTACAGCTGGAGGAAATGCTCGACCACCGGATGTCCGGTGCTGGCGCTGGCGCAGCGAGCGGAACGACGATCTCGACGACCGGCAACCCGGCTGCAGCCAGGCAACTTGCCAGCGCCTCCGCGGGATCGCGTGTCGCGAGCAGTCGGACGTCGGCGGCGGAGGCATTCTGCAACAGCCATGAGGAAGACCGCGTCTGCAGCTCGTGGTCGAGCGTGCCGATGCGATCCAGGAACGGGGTTCCGCCGCGCGCCCGTTCGCAGAGCGCGTAGGCCATGCTGCCGCCGTTCAACTCCTGCGCCAGGGTCCCACACACGGGCGGCCCCGTCGCGCGCTTCTTTGCCGCCCAGCTCCCTCTACAGTTCACGCGTACGAACGGCTGGCCGGCGCGCGCGGCTGCCGGTGGAATGAGATATATCGGGCCAACAGCTCCTTGCCGGTGCCCTGCCTGCCCACGATCGGGACTACCAACGTCGGTGCCGGCAAAGCCGGTCCGCGGCGGATACGATCGCCCGCATGACCGGATGTGATCCTCCGAATGCCGAAAGTCTCCATGAACACCCAGACGTCTTGGCCGATGCTCGGCGTGCCTCCTGCCGAATCTCTTCCGCGCGCCGACCCGCCGTGCTCCCCAGCACGCCCGATCGATGCGCTGCGCATCCGGTGCAATGGATGTGCCATGCCTGGATCCGTCCTGACGCTGCCCGGCGGGCACCTGCTCCCCTCCGGTCCCTCGCAAGCGCATCAATCTTCTTGCAGCCTCGCAAGAATGCGTTCGAGCGGCTCGATGCTATGCGCCAACGACGGCGAGTAGCCGGTCGACTATGCGTCAGGCCGGGCTAGCAGGGAAGCCTGGCAGGTGGCCCACGGCCGCGGCCGCTCGGGGCCCGTACCAGGACAGTGCTTTGCCATCGATGAAGTGGACGCGGCCGCAACGCCAGGCTGAGGTGCCAGAGAGAGGGCTTTCAGGGCGGGCCGGTGACGCTCGGCGAAAGGGTACGGTTCGTCGGGCAGCAGGATGGCTTCCGGGTCGCCCTGTGCGATGTCTTGCAATTCCACCACGGGGTAGCGGTCTGGCCGGTCGGCACAGAGGTTGGCGCCGCCGGCGCTGCGCAGAAGGTCATGGGCGAAGGTGTCGTGGTTGAACGACATCCAGGGTTTTCGCCAGATCGGGCAGAACACCCGCAGAGATCGCCCAGGGACAGGGCCTGCCGCCGCTCTGATCTCCGCGGCCATCGCCCCGGCAGGGTTTCAGCGCCGAGGGCCGACCCCAACAACTCGACCGATCCGGCGGCGCCCTCGACCGTGCGCGGATAGCTGACGAAGACCGCGAGCCCGGCGCCCGTAAGCGCTTGAAAATCCTCGCGCGTGTTTTCTTCCTCGTTCATCAGAACGAGGTCGGGAGCCAATTTGATCACCTCTTCCAGGTTCGGCGTCTTCGTTCCTCCGACCTTCGCCAGTCCGGCCACCGACGCCGCAGGCTCGGTCATAAGCGACGTCACGCCGACCAGCCGCGAGGCCTGCCCGAGGCTGCATACGAGCTCGGTGATGCTCGGTACCAGGCTCACCAGACGCTGCGGCGGGCTGGGCAGAGAGCGAGCGGCCGGTGTCGTCGACCTCCGGCGCCAAACCCCTCGCTCGGCGCCGTCGGGGCTCATGCCCCGACGCGATTGGCGGCGAGTGCGCGCAGCTTCCCAGCCGCTGCGGCGGTCCCAGTCGTCGACGCCGTTGTACCAGCGCAGGCCGAGGCACGGACGCGCCGGCTGCGTTCGGCGAGCGCAAACCACGCGCGGCCGGTCGGCCCGTAGAAGAGCCGCGTCGCCAGATGTAAGCGGCGCAGCTGGTCCCCAGCCACGACCCCTCGACGGCGCGCTGATAGCTGCCGCCGGACAGGTCGCCGCTGCGCAGCGCGTCGGCGGCTGCGCTGGCCGCCCATGCTGCCTGCGTATTCGAGGGCGAGGAGATCCTCTCCCATCAGCGGATCGACCCCGGCCGCGTCGCCGACCAACCACGCATGTGGCGTCGCGAGACGCGCGCCGGGGCGATACCAATGGATCGGAAAGCGCGCAGCGGCGCGGCGCGGTAGCGTGCGCGCCGGCCCCGTCGAGCTCGCCGAGATAGTCCAGCCAGTGCGGCGTCCAGCGGCGCGCCGACGGGCGTGAGCGAGTAGGCGCCGATGTTGGCGTGCGGCACGCCGGCGATCAGGCAGGGGAAAGCCCACAGGTAACCGCGCAATCCGCGGCGCAGGATGCGGAAGTCGAAGTCGTAGCGGTGCTCGGCTGAAACCCGGCCAGGAGAGCTCGTGTAACGGCACATCCGTCATGACGGCGCGGGCGATATTGGCTTTGGCGCCGTCGACGAGGCGGCGGCGAACCAGGCTGCCGCTGCCGTCGGCGCCGATCACCAGGCGGGTGCGATAGCTGCCGCGCGCGGTGACGACGCGCACGCCCGTCGCCGTCGCGCACGACGTCGATGACGTCCTCGTCCTCCTGCACGGCGATGCAGCGGTCGCGGCAGGCGTCGACGAGCGATGCGTCGAACTCGGCGCGGCGGACGACGTCACGACAGATCGCGATCGTCGTGCTTCACGGTCGTCGCCGGCGTCGTCACCTGGGCGCAGTGCACGGTCACGTGCGGAACGCTGAACGGCACGTCGTGCTCGGTCAGCCAACGGCGCGCCACCGGGAATCAGCCCGCCGGCGCACACCTTCGGTCGCGGATGGCGGCCCTTCTCGAGAATCAACAGGTCCTTCGCCAGCCCCGGATCGCGCCGGTGCAGGGCGAGCGCAGTGGCGGTGCCCGCCGGGCCCGACCCGACGATGATGAGTGGCCGTCGACTCCATACGCTGAAACGCTTAGCGCGATCCGTGTCCGTTTTGGAGTGCCGTAACGCCGGCAGCCGGCCGAGGTCGGACTCAGATCAAGGCCGCGCAACGATCAGCAGCGCGAGGCCGGAGATCAGGATGCCGATCCGCACCAGGCGCGGCCGGTAGTGAAATCGATCCGCACCGGGCCCTCGGCACTCCACCAGACGAAAAAGGTGTGATCGGCGAGCATGATCGGTGTGTCCTGTCCGTTCACCTGTGCCGACCAGCCGGGAAAATACTGATCGGCGAGGAACACGAAACCGCGCTCGGGCGCGACGGTTTCCAGCACGACATGCTCGGGGTCGTCGACCGCGAAGCGCACGTCGGCGGTGAGGTCGTTCCCCGCGATCAGTGAATGCCGACGCCGTCGCGGTGTCGACCAGAGCCACGTGGCGCGGATCGACCTGCGCGGCGGCCAGCGCGCGCAACTCGGCTTCGCCATCGTCCGCGATGCGGACCTGCGGCACGTAGTACGCGCGTGGCAGCGCGCCAGGAAGCTCGAGCCCGTCGAGTTGCCTCGTCGCCGTCGACGGGCGAAACAACCTGGCCGGCAGCGCCGCGAGGTCCTTGTCGTAGGTTCGATCGGCGACGAGGTAACGGCCAGCCGCCAGGGTGGACGAGCTGGCCAGGACACGGTCTTTGCCCGCCATACGCCGGGAAAGTACGCTCGTTGACGCTGCGCAGCGGTGCGCTGCGGCGCAACATGGCGCTTGTACTCCGCATAGCGCCGGGTCAGCTCGAGCTCGTAGTCGGCGACCGAGCGGATGCGGAAGTACATCGCGCTCTTTCCTGAAACGCTCCATTGAACCACGCCGGCAGCGCAAGTAGGCGCGGTCCTGTGGCGTCAACCGCGCGCGCAGCCGTTCGAACACCCCGGCATGCACACGCAACGGCGCGTCGTCGGTGAGGTAGCGCTGGATCGTATAGATCGGCGTCACCACCGCCGTCAGTGCGATCGCCGCGACCATCGTGGCGGCGCTGAGCGTGCGCAGGCGTGGATGCGGCGGCTGCGAGCAGCGCGGCGCTCAGCACTATCCCCCATCGCCCATTCGATCGGCAGCACCCCTGCCGACCCACAGCGGCCAATGCCGCCAGCATGTCGCCCGCGGCGATGGCGAGCGCGAGGCGACGCGCTGTGCGAGCGTATCGATCGCGAAGCCGGCGAGCACGGCGAAGCAGAAGCCGGTGATGAAGCGCAGGCGGGCCGGTTCGCGGAACACGCTCGAAAACGGCAATTTGAAGTACACGTCGGAGATGCGCGTAGTGACGCCGAGCGAGAGAAACAGAAACACCGCGCCGGCGATGAAATAGAAGAGCGGGATGCGCCAGCCGCGGCCGCGGGCGATCGCCAGCACGGCGAGGGAAGCCGGGCACGGCGTTGAACGGTGCCAACGCGTGATGGTTTTTTATCAACCGTGCGATGTCCGCCGGCGTCTGCACTCCCCCTGGGGCAAGCTCCAACACATCGAGCCGGATGGCGCCGCACCGATTCGCTGATCACTTCCAGCGAGGGAACAAGCTGCATCGCCGCCACCAGCAGCATGACCAGGACTGCCAGCGCGACTGCGCCAGCCGCGCCAGCGATGTGCCGGCGCTCGCGGCGATCGAGACCGCCCAGAGCACGGCGCAGAGCGATCAGTTGACAGGTGAAGCCGACGAACTGCGGATGACCGGGCAACAGGCCTGCGGCGAGCACCCAGCCCGAGCAACAGGGCGTCGCGCACGGTTGAGCCCTTCAGCAGGCGTTCGCAGAACAGCATCCCGAACGGCATCCAGATGTACGGTGCCTGTACCGTCGGCATCCACGTCGTGACATGGTAAGCCGCGTTGCCCAGGATGAAGGCAGAGCGCCGTGCCGACGGCGGCGACGGCGCTCATGCCGAGCTCGCGGCCGAGGGCGTAGGCGCCGAGGCCGCCGATGATCAGGTTGACGAGCAGCACGGCGCGCAGCGCTCTGCGGCAGGAGGACCAGGAAGAAGGCGTTGAGCGGGTAGTAGAGACCGGTCTCGCTGATGCCGGGAACGGCTGGCCGCAGTTCTGAAACGGGTTCCACAGCAGGCCGCGCCGTCGCGTAGCGCGGCGAGGCGTGCAACATGTTCTGGATAGAAATAGCCGTAGACGTCGCTCACCGCGACGGTGCCGGGCTGGCCTTCGCCCATTCTGAAGGCCCACCACGAACAACGACGCGGCACCGACAATGCACCGCGAGCAGCACCGCCCGCATCATCGTCAAACCGCCTCAGTCACGAGAGTGGAGTTGTGCGCGCGCCCAGGCGACGATGTGATCGGTGCTCGCTCCTGGGGTGAATACCTCGCGCACGCCCGAGTTGCTTCAGCGTGGCAATGTCGTCCGGCGGACATGATGCCGCCGGCAAAGATGCGGCAGATCGGTGACGCTTCGCGCTGCGCGAGCAGCTCGAGCACCGCCGGGCAGCAGCGTCATGTGGCGCGCCCGAGAGGATGCTCAGGCCGATCGCGTCGACGTCTTCCTGCAAGCGCCGCCTCGGCGATCATCTCCGGCGTCTGGTGCAGGCCGGTGTAGATGACCTCGAAGCCTGCGTCGCGCAGCGCGCGGGCAATGATCTTGGCGCCGCGGTCGTGCCCGTCGAGGCCCGGGCTTGGCGATCGAGGATGCGCAGCCGGCGATCCGCCACCGGCGCCTCAGATCCACGCTGGGTCGCGGTAGACGCCGAACACGCTCGCGGAAGATGTCCGGAGATCTTCGCCCACGGTACGTCCGTCGCGCACCGCGGCGATGATCGGCGGCATCAGGTTCGTGGCCGTTCTCGCCGCACGCGCGGATGTCGAGCCGTGTCGCGTACCGCTGCGGCGTTGCGCGCGCGCTTGCGCTCGCCGCACGCGCTCGACCTGCTTGCGCTCGACTGTCGTTGCCGACGCGCAGGTCTCGAGCGGCGCTTCGTCGTCGAGCCGGTACTTGTTGACGCCGACGATCGACCTTCTCGCCCGCTGTCGAGCTGGCGCTGGTAGCGGTACGACGCGTCGGCGATCTCCTTCTGCGGGAAGCCGAGCTCGATCGCGCGCATCGATGCCGCCCAGCTCGTCGATCTGTGTCGGATGTAGGCGATCGCCTCGCGCTCGATGCGGTCGGTCAGCGCCTCGATCGCGTAGCTGCCGCCGAGCGGATCGGCGACGTTGATGACCCCGGTCTCCTCGGCGATGATCTGCTGCGTGCGCAGCGCGACCAGCACGGCCTGCCTCGGTCGGCAGCGCGCAGCGTCTCGTCCATCGAGTTGGTGTGCAGCGACTGCGTGCCGCCGAGCACCGCCGGCGAGCGCCTGCAGCGCGACGCGCACGACGTTGTTGAGCGGCTGCTGCGCCGTCAGCGAGCAGCCGGCGGTCTGCGCGTGCGTGCGCAGCAGCCAGCGAGCGCGGGTTCTTCGCGCCGAAGCGCTCGCGCATGATCTTCGCCCACATGCGGCGCGCGGCGCGGAACTTGGCGATCTCCTCGAAGAAGTCGTTGTGGACGTTGAAGAAGAACGAGAGGCGCGGCGCGAAGTCGTCGACGTCGAGGCCGCGCGTCGATGCCGCGCTGCACGTAGCCGATGCCGTCGGCGAGGGTGAACGCGAGCTCCTGCACGGCCGTCGAGCCGGCTTCGCGGATGTGGTAGCCGCAGATCGACACCGTGTGCCAGCGCGGCGCGTGCTGCGGCGCAGAACTCGATCATGTCGACGATGACGCGCACGCGACGGCTGCGGGCGGGCAGATCCACTCCTTCTGCGCGATGAACTCCTTGAGCATGTCGTTCTGGATCGTGCCGCCGAGCTTCGTCGAGCGGCACGCCCTGCTTCTCGGCGACCGCGAAGTACATCGCGAGCAGCGACGCTCGCCGGCGCAGTTGATCGTCATCGACGTCGTACACCTGGTCGAGCGGGATGCCGTCGAAGAGCGCGTCCATGTCGTCGAGCGGCTCGAGACCGCGACGCCCTCGCGCCCGACCTCGCCGAGCGCGCGCGGGTGGTCGGCGTCGTAGCCCATGAGCGTCGGCATGTCGAAGGCGGTCGACAGGCCGGTCTGGCCCTGGCTCGAGCAGGAACTTGAAGCGCTGCGTTGGTGTCCTCGGGCGTGCCGAAGCCGGCGAACTGGCGCATCGTCCAGAGCTTGCCGCGGTACATGTCGGATAGGCGCCGCGCGTGAACGGGTACGCGCCGGGGTCGCTGAGCTGCTGGTCGTAGTCGCAACGCGTCGATCGTCGCGCCGGCGTGTAGACCGGCTCGACCTCCATGTCCGACACGGTCGTGAAGCGCCGTGCGTTGGCATCCGGCGCCGCTCCGGTGCGGCAGTTGCCGCGGCTCGCGTTCGTGCCGGCGTCATGCCATGTCACTCCCAGCGGACGCAGGCGTAGCCGGCGCGCGCGAGCGGCGCGCTCGCGCCCGCGCATGTAGGCCCCGTGCGCGATCTGCAGCCAGTCCTCGCGCACCAGGATCGCGCACCTCGCCGAGCGCGCAGAAGGTGAGCGGCTTCATGCCGAAACGCGCGCTCTCGACCAGGCACGGAACGCCGAACTGCTCGAGGAACCCCTTGACGAGATAGGCCTGGATTTCAGTCGGCGTCGAATAACAGGGCGTCCGCCAGAGCCTATCGTATACACCTGGCGGGTGTCGACCGCCGGGCGTTCAGCCAGTCCGCCCCAGGTGGGCCGGTGAGGCGCCGGCGACAATCCCCTCGCCCTCATCAATAGTCCGGCTTGAGGTCGAAGCGGTGCATCGAGCGCGAGGAAGCGCACCGTATGCGTGCGCGAGCGCATCACCACCGAGTTGGTCGTCGCCCCGCCGCGGAAGAAGCGCACGCCCTCGAGATAGTCGCCGGCGGTCACGCCGGTGCCGGCGAACATCACGCTGCCGGACGCCATGTCCTCGATGCGCGTAGACGCTTGTCGATGTCGCGGACGCCGGCCTCGCGGGCCCGGTCGGCCTCTTCCTCGTTGCGCGGCCGCAGCCGTGCCTGCATGTCGCCAGCGGCGCAGCGCAGCGCCGCGGCGGTGAGGATGCCCCTGCTGCGAGCCGCCGGTGCCCATCAGCATGTCGATTCCCGCTTCGGGCTCGCGTCGTCGCCATAGCGGCGGCGACGTCGCCGTCGCGCAGCAGCTTGACGCGGGCGCCGGCGCGCCGAACTTCCTCGATCAGCTTCTCGTGGCGCGGGCGATCGAGGATGGCCGACGGTCAGGTCGGCGACGTACACGCCGCGCGCCTCGGCGACGGCGCGCAGGTTTTCGGTCGGGCTGCGGTCACAGGTCGATGACGCCGCGACATTCGGGGCCAACGGCGATCTTCTCCATGTGCATGTCGGGGCAGCGCAGAAAGCCACCGCGCTCGGCGATGGCGATGATGCGAGAGCGCGTTGTAGCCGCCGGTGGCGCAGATCGGCCGCGCCCTCGAGCGGATCGAGCGCCACGTCGAGCTCAGGGCCGACGCCGTTGCCGACCCGCGCGCCGATCGGCAGCTGGCCGTTCTCGGTGCTGTCACTGTCGCCGATGACGATCACCGCCGTTGATGGCGATCGACTGAAAGGTGCGCAGCATCGCGTCCGCGCCGGCCGCGGTCGGTGGCGTCGACGTCGCCGCGACCCATCAGACGTGCCGATGCCAGCGCCGCCGCCTCGGTCACGCGCACCGCCTCGAGCGCGAGATTTCGATCCATCGTAAACTCACCACTGCCGCCGGCGTGCAGCCGGCGCTCTTCCCGGTATGAGGTGGTCGGCTTTCTACAGGCCGCAGAGATCGCAAGGGTTCGCTTCCTCTGGAGGGCGGCGCGCCGTCGCCGCGTGTCTGGGGCGGGGTCGGGCGTCCGACTGCGGATCGGCGCCAACCCTGCTGACGCACGCCCCGCAGCATTGCTGCCAACGCAGTCAGCTCAGGCTCTCCTCGATGCGAATCGCCGTCGAACGGCCGCGCACGACGTTCAGCCGGTCGATGGCGCGGATGGCGCGGCGCAGCGCGCGCTCGCGCGCATCGTGGGTGCGGATCACGATCGGCAGCACGCGCCCGTGCTCGCGCTCGCGCTGAATGACCGACGGCGATCGAGATGTCGCTGTTGCCGAGGATGCCGGCGATGCGTGCCAGTGACACCCGGGCGGTCGACGACCATGAAGCGCAGGTAGTACTCGCTGTGCGAGATCGTCGGCGGAGACGACGGCGGGCACGCGTCTGCGTGCGCAGCGGATACGCCGAGCGGCGGCACGCGGCCGCGGCTGTCGCGCAGGCGGTCGCGCGCGACGTCCATCAGATCGGCGACGACGGCCGTCGCGGTCGGCATCATGCCGGCGCCGGCGCCGATGTACATGCTCGGCCCGAGCGCCTCGCCCTGCACGACGAGATGGCGTTGAGCGCGCCGCTAACGTCGGCGAGCAGGTGGCGGCGCGGCACCATGCGTCGGGTGCACGCGCGCCTCGATCGACGTCGCCGCCGTCGCTTGGCGATGGCGAGCGGTTTGATCGCGTAGCCGAACTCGCGCGCGAAGGCGATGTCGGTCTGGCGTCGACGTGGCGGATGCCCTCGGTCGGGATCGTCATCGAACGGCGGCGCGCACGCCGAACGCGAGCGTGGATGAGCAGCGTCAGCTTGTGCGCCGAGTCGATGCCGTCGACGTCGAACGACGGGTCGGCCTCCGGCGAGCCCGCGCCGCCTGCGCCGCCGCGAGCACGTCGGCGAACTCGCCGCCCTCGTGCGCTCATGCGGCTGAGGATGTAGTTGCGAGGTGCCGTTGACGATGCCGTAGACGGCGCGGTTGCGATCGCCGGCCAAGCGCTTCCTTCAGCGCGCGGATGATCGGGATGCCGCCGCCGACGCTGGCCTCGAAGCCGATGCCGACGCCGCGCGCGCTCGGCCGCCGCGAAGATCTCGTCGCCGTGGATGCGCGAGCAGCGCCTTGTTCGCGGTGACGACGTCCTTGCCTGGCGCCGATCGCCGCCAGCACGAAGCGGCGCGCGAGGCTCGGTAGCCGCCGATCAGCTCGATGCACGATGTCGATGCTCGGGATCGTCGAGGATGCGCCGCGCGTCGGTCACCAGCACGCCGCGGCCGACGCTGCACGCCGCGGTCGCGTGTCGTGTCGATGTCGGCGATGCGCACCAGATCGAGCGCGACGCCGAGCGCGGCGCGATCTGCGGCGCGGTTGCGCTGCAGCAGCTTCACGACGCCGGTGCCGATCGTGCCGAAGCCGATCAGCCCGACGCGCACGGCAGCCTCGCCCACGCAACCCATCCCTGCGCGGCCGCCAGGGTCAGCGCGCGCGGCGATTGTCTGGCGTGCGGCGCGCGAGCCGGCGGCCAGCGCGCTGCGGATGCCGCGCACGGCCTGGCGGGTGCGGTGCTCGTTCTCGATCAGCGCGAAGCGCACGTAGTGGTCGCCGTACTCGCCGAAGCCGATGCCCGGCGAAACCGCGACCTTGCGCCTCGCGCAGCAGGAACTTCGAGAACTCGAGCGAGCCCATCGCCTTGAACGGCTCGGGAATCGGCGCCCAGACGAACATCGTCGCCTTCGGCTTCGGACCGTGCCAGCCGGCGCGGTTGAGGCCGTCGCACGAGCGCGTCGCGGCGCCGCTCGGTAGCGTCTGCGCGGATCTCGTCGACGTAGTGCTGCGGTCCGTTCAGCGCGCGCGATGGCGGCGATCTGGATCGGCTGGAAGATGCCGTAGTCGAGGTAGCTCTTGATGCGCGCGCAGCGCGGCGATCATCTCGCGGTTGCCGACCGCGAAGCCGACCCGCCAGCCCGGCATGTTGTAGCTCTTCGAGAGCGTGAAGAACTCGACGCCGACGTCCTTCGCGCCCGGCACCTGCAGGAAGCGACGGCGCCTCGTAGCCGTCGAAGCACGAGGTCGGCGTAGGCGAGGTCGTGCACGACCAGGCACTCGTGCTCGCGCGCGAAGTCGACGATGCGCTCGAAGAACGCGCAGGTCGACGACCTCGGTGGTCGGGTTGTGCGGGAAGTTGAGGATGAGCAGCTTCGGCTTCGGCCAGCGTCTGTGCGCACCGCCTCGAGCAGGTGCTCGAAGAAGTCTCCGCCCGGCATGAGCGGGATCGAGCGCAGGTCGCCGCCGGCGATGATCACCGAGTACTGGTGGATCGGATACGTCGGGCTCGGGCAGAGGACGACGTCGCCCGGGCCGAGCATCGCCGAGCGCCAGGTGCGCGATGCCCTCCTTCGAGCCGATCGTGACGATCGGCCTCGCGTGTCGGGATCGAGCTCGACGCCGTAGCGCCGCCGGTACCAGTCGCAGATCGCGACGCGCAGCTTGTAGATGCCGCGCGACACCGAGTAGCGGTGGTTCGGCGGCTTCTGCGCCGCCTCGACCAGCTTGGCGACGATGTGCGGCGGCGTCGGCCCGTCCGGGTTGCCCATGCCGAAGTCGATGATGTCCTCGCCGGCGCGGCGCGCCGTCAGCTTCAGGTCGCCGACGACGTTGAAGACGTACGGCGGCAGCCGCTTGATGCGGGGAAATCCATAGAAGTTGCAGATTGTTAAACGATTGCCCCCATAGGCGCAAACGAGTTTCACGTTCATCGCAAAGCGCCCCGGGCAGACATGACCACGGATCACAGCGGATACGACGAATCGGAAGGCCCCGTCTCACCGTCTTGGGGAGGGCGCCGCCCGTCGGCGCCACGCCGCGCGGAGCGCGGCGAGCGGAGGGGGCATCGGTTACCCCCTCGCCCCCGGCGGCGACGGCGCGCCGCCCTCCAGTGGCTAGGGCCGGCAGCGTCGGTCAGTGCGCTGCCGACGGCGGCGACCAGGTCGGCGACGCCCATGGTGCCGTCGCCGTCGCTATCGCCCGCACCGCACATCGGCATCCCGTGCCGCCCGAGGGCGATGTCGACCATATTGACCAGTTCCGACACCCGCACCGCACCGTCGGCGTCGCAGTCGCCGCTGCAGCAGTCATCATGTGCTCCATGCTGAAGACGCCGTCCGGCGTAGCAGCGTACGTCTGCGAATAATTCAGCGGGTCCGTGGTCACGCACGCCACCGGTTGTCCGACCATGCCGGTGTTCATCGGCTGCCAGCGCTCCACTCCCGGCCCCATCAGCGCACGCCATTCTGTGTTGCGGCGTAGAGCGTTCGCGGCGGCACCGCGGTGAGGGTGAGCGAATGCACCCGGCGTTGCTCTGCGCATCCCGCCATCACGCCGCCGACCGGATCCCACGTCGCGCCGCCGTCGGCGCTCTGCAGGACCTGTGACATGCCCTCGAGCTCGTAGGTCGCGACGTACATCACGCGGGCACTCGGATCGAATGCGACCGCAATCGGTCCGGCCGACGAGCGGCACCGCGATCGTCTCCCAGCTGTCGCCGCCATCGCACGACCTGATGAGAGCTCCCAGAGATCCCAGCGCGCCCTCGCCAGGTAGGTTGACGACGGCAGGCGTAGACTGCCGCCGTTCACCGGGTCGACGGCGAGGTGCAGTCGATGACGGAATGCAGCTCAGGTCCGATCCGTGCCTGCGTCGCTCAGTGGCGCGCAGCCCGGTCGACTGCCGGGGTTGTCGCCGCGGTCGGCGCTCTTTGAAGTGAGTCCGTCGTTGGCGCTCACGCGGTTACGTGTGTGTCCGAACCGGCGATCGAACGCGCGAGGAGATGCGCCGATGCATCCTGGCAGTCCGCAGTTGGTCGCGGTCCGCGTCGCCCGAACTCGCTGCCGCTGAAGACACCGCGGCTGGGCGATGCGCCGCGAACACGGTCGTCGCGTCGACCGGATCGACGTACAGAGACTCGATATAGGCGTATGCTCCATTCCTTTAACGCCGGCCGGCGCCCACGCGCGCCTGATCCATGCTGGGTAGAACACGCCCCGCCCCCGCCGTGCCGGCGTATACGATCGTGTGACAGGTGGTCCCAAATTGGCGCCGAGTCAGCCGGCCTCGGGTACGGGAACGGTGGTGAGCCGATCCACCGCGGGAGGCCACCGCGATCCACCCCCGGGCGTCCGGCCCCGTGCTCGTCCACACGTTGATCCCGGCGCGCACCACGGGCGCGCACGTCACAGCCTCGCTAACGCGGAACGCTTCACGATATTTGAGCACTGCGAGAGCCCGCGGCGGCGCGGTTCTACGCGACACCTGTTGCGGGTTCGATCTGCACGTGCAGCCATCCGCAACCTCCTTCGGTCAGGAGGTGCTGCCGCAAGGTGCGTGCCGAAGTTACAGCAGCGTGAGACGGCTCTGCTCCGCAAGTCCGTCAGTCGCGCCAGTTGTAAACTTCTGGTTTACGTGGCGACGGCGCCACCTCGCAGGTCGCGCCGCCTTTGCAGCAGCGGTGGTTTCCGCATCCGAAAGCAATCCGTGGTTCTCCGTCCGGACAGGCACGATGCCAGCCTGTGGATCAGCGAGCGTTCGTCGCCTTCTTTATCGACCGTACCAACCACTCGATGCGATCGCTGGCCCCCCGGCGAACTTCTCCCTCGCCAAAGATGAAGAATGGAAAGCCGAAGACCCCGTCTGCTCTGCAAGCGGCGTGGCTGCTCTCGTCGAGCGCGTGCGAGGTAGCGCGCTGGTCGGGTCAGCGCGGCGATGAACGCGGCGCGGTCGAGCCCGCACCGCTCGGCGAGCGCGGCCAGGGTTTCCTCGTCGCCGATGTTTTTCCCTGCCAGCCAGCGGGCGCGATACACGCCGTCGTGATAGGCGCTGTCCCCTGCCCTCTGCCGAGCGCGAAGAAGAACCCGACGCAGGCGTTCTTCAGAGTCCGTGTGCAAAGGGCGCCTGGCGTTGAGCTGCAACCGGTGGTGCGTCGGCTGAAACGGCGCACGTCCCGAAAGCAGCGATTTCCTGGATGCGCGGCGAGTTGGGATCGCGACCGCCGCCAGCCAGCGCGCGGCGAGTAGATTCGGGCTTGTACTCGACCTCGACGGCGAGCCTTCACCCAGCTCGCGCAGCGACGCTGGCTGGGCCAGGAATGAGCAGGGGACTATTGGTACGCGAAGTAGAACCCGCACTCCTTCTTCGTCATCGAAGCCTCTCGGTTTGCGGGCGCGCCGCCTCGACCGCCAGCTCGAAGCTCTCCAGGATAGCTCTGGCCGAAGTCGGCCGGCAGGCCAGGTGCTCGCGCGCTGCCCTGCGAGCAACAGGTTGGAGGTAGCGTGCCGAGGGGCGCCGTCCTCCCGGCTGGTCGACGACTGATAGGCGAACGGCAGTGATGGGCCTCGCCGCGCTGTCAGTCGACGGTCACCGTCACCCGGATGCGTGTCGATAGATGCCGCGATCGACGCCCCCGGTGCGGTCGTGAGAGCGATCGCGCGTTCCTCGGCGCGCACCAGATACAGCACGCCGCACGTGCGCGCCTCGGCTTCGCCGCGCAGTGTTGGCGACCGCGCGCTCGCCCTTTGCCGATGGGAAGGTCGAAGCAGAGCCGATAGCCTTGCAGCCAGCCCCAGCGTTTGTCGATCGGCTATTGGATGCCGCGCCGGCTGCTGAAGGTGGCGAGGTTGAGGTTGCCGCCGTAGGCGAAGTACCAGAGCGGTTCGCGCCCGGACGAGGCGTCGGACGTCATTCCACCGTTCCTGCCGGTTGGCGTACTCTCAAACATTCCTCGAGAGCGATTGCGAGAGGGTCATGGCGGAAACCACCGCGTTCACGTATCGCGCATTCCTCAGCTACAGCCACCGCGACCGCGAATGGGGCGAGTGGGTGCATCACCGCCTCGAGTCGTGGCCGGTGCCGAAGGATCTCGTTGGACAACCGAAAGGTCCGGGGCCGGTGCCGGCGAAGCTGCGCCCGATCTTTCGCGATCGCTTTCGACCTCGAGGCAGGCCATTCGTTGCGCGAGCAGGTGGTCGCGGCGCTCGGCGCTCCGGACGCACTGATCGTGGTGTGCTCGCCGCACTCGGCCAAGAGCACGGTACGTCAACGAGGAGATCCGTCAGTTCGCGCTCGGCCGCGGCGACCGTGCGTTCCCCATCATCGTCGACACTGGCGTTCCCGGCGATCCCCAGTAAACGACTGCTTTTCCGATTCGCTGCGCCGCCGCGTCGCCCCAGACGGCAGCCTGACCGGACCAGATCGGATGAGCCGGATCGCGGCGGATGCGCGCGACGAGGGCGACGGCAAGGAGCTCTGCGATCCTGAAACTGATTGCCGGCCTGTCTCGGCATCGATCTCGACGGAGATCCGCAAGCGCGAGGCGATCGACTTGCGGCGCCGCCAATCGCCGCTCGGCGATCATCGCGGGCGTGATGGGCGTGCTGGCGATCGCCGCCGCGGCATCCGCAGTGCTGGCGTTCCAGCAGCGCAACGCCGCGTGATTGTGGCGGTAAGCACCAAGCCGTCGAAGCGAAGAATGACGCCGACGCGCGCCGCAAGGAAGCCGAGCGACGCTACGATCAGGCGCTTCGATACTACGCTGCGCTTGGTGACCACGTCAGCGACGCGCCCGCAGCGTTTTCGACAACGCGCCATTCCAGACGTCGCAGGTCGAAGTCTCAAGGGCGAAAAAGCGGACGACTTCCCAGGAGTTTCTCAACACCGCCCAGACCCTGACGAGAGTCTGGTTTCGCTTCGCCATGTCAAGGCGCTGATCGCATGGCGCGAGAAACGTCTACCGCCCGGAGCTGCAGCGCATACGGCCGCGCGGCTGGAAGCGATGCGAGATGCGAAGGCAGCGGCTCGATCACGCGCAGCTGATCGTACGCAATCGCGAGAGTCGGTTTGCGCAGCGCCCGGATTTTCGCCGCTGTCCGCCGCCGATCTCGATACCGAGTTGGCGCGCGCGCTTCGGCACCTGTTGGCTCGCCAGGCGCCCGCCCGCGACTACGTCCGCGCGACGAGTCGCCGGCTAGCCGATCTCGGCGAGGCCGAGGCGGCCCTTCCAGCGGTGCTCGAGGATGGCGCGCAGCGCGGCCGACTCGGCGTGCTCAGCCCGGGATCGATGCTCGAGCCAGCGCTCGGCGGCATCGCGGGCCTCGGCCGAGGGTGCGGGTGTCGCGGATCAGGCTGCTGACGCGGAAGTCGGGCAGGCCGTGCTGGCGCGTGCCGAGAAACTCGCCGGGGCCGCGCAGCTCGAGGTCGACCTCGGCGATCTTGAAGCCGTCGGTCGAGTCGCGCATCGCCTTCAGGCGCCGGTAGACGTCCTCGCCGCGCTGATACGGCGCGACCAGCAGGCAGAGCGCGTCGGTCGCTGCCGCGCCCGACCCGGCCGCGCAGCTGATGCAGCTGCGAGAGGCCGAAGCGGTCGGCGTGCTCGATCGACCATCACGCTGGCGTTCGGCACGTCGACGCCGACCTCGATCACGGTGGTGCTGAAGAGCAGCTGCAGGTCGCCGGCGCGGAAGCGGCGCATGACGGCGTCCTTCTCGTCGGCCTTCATGCGGCCGTGCAGCGAGGCCGACGCGGTAGCCGGCGAGCACCGTGCGGCCGAGCTCGCGCGGCCATCGTCGTGGCGGTCGCGCAGGTCCTCCTTCTCCGACGCCTCGACCAGCGGATAGACGACGTACGCCTTGGCGGCCGCGGTCGAGCTCCTGCTTGACCAGCTGCATAGACGCGTCGCGCGCTCGGCCTCGTTGAAGATCATCGTGCGTACCGGCTTGCGCCCGGCGGCAGCTCGTCGAGCATCGAGACGTCGAGATCGCCGTAGATCGTCATGCGCGAGCGTGCGCGGGATCGGCGTGGCGGTCATCAGCAGGATGTGCGGCGCGCGGCCGTCCGTCGCGCCGCGCAGCCGGCGCAGCAGCGGCGCGCTGCAGCACGCCGAAGCGATGCTGCTCGTCGACGATGCCGAGGCCGAGGCGCGGCATGCTGCACGCCCTCCTGAATGAGCGCGTGGGTGCCGACGGCGAGCTGAATCTCGCCGCCGGCCAGCCGGCGTGCGAGCGCTTGCGGCGCGCTGCGTCCGACCTCGCCGGTGAGCAGCGCGGCGCGCACGCCGAGCGGCTCGGCGAAGCGCGGCGATGGTGGCGAAGTGCTGCTCGGCGAGCAGCTCGGTCGGCGCCATGAAGGCCGCCTGGCAGCCGTTCTCGATCGCGACGCAGCGCGGCGAACAGCGCGACGATGGTCTTGCCGCTGCCGACGTCGCCCTGCATCAGGCGGTGCATCGGATGCGGCGCGCGCCATGTCGCGCGTCGAGCTGCGCGATGCACGCGCTGCTGCGCGCCGGTGAGCGCGAACGGCAGCGCGCGCGGCAGAGCCGGTCGGTCGAGCGTCCGCTGCGCGGCAGGCGCGATGCCCGGATTCGGTCTCGCGCTGGCGCCGGCGCAGGCCCATGCCGAGCTGCAGGAAGAACAGCTCGTCGAACACCAGCGCGCGGTGCGCCGGCGAGCGCGAAGCGGTTGAGGCCGCTCGACGTCGGCGTCGGCGTCCGGCAGGTGAGATCGCGCGCAGCGCGGCGGCGGGATCGATGAGCGCGGCGGCCGCGTGACGGCCTCGCGGCAGCACGCTGGGCACCAGCGTCGGCGTAGTCGCGCACCGCCTGCTGCACGATCTTGCCGGATGGTGCCGACGGTCATCGTCGTGGGCTTCTCGTAGACCGGGCAGCACGCCCTGCGCCGCCGTGCTCGTCGGCGCGAGATCGATCTCCGGGATGGATCGATGCGCTTCGCCGCCGCCGGGCGAGCGCTCGACCTTGCCGTACACGAGCAGGCGCTGCCCGACGCGGATAGCGGGCGCGGAAGTAGGTGACCTGGTTGTACCAGGTGAGCGCCGAGCAGGCCGGTCGCGTCGCGCAGCACGCCTTCGAGAATGCGGCGGCGGCCGCGCGCCGACCGTGCGCTCGCTGAGCTGCACCAGCTCGCCGATGATGCTCGCCTCCTCGCCGACCTGCACGCGCGCCGATGCTGCGCACGCGCCGGCGATCCTCGTAGCGGAACGGCAGGTGGTAGAGCAGATCCTCGACCGTCTCGATGCCGAACTTGCGCAGCTGCTCGGCGCGCCGCGGCCCGACCTCCTTGGCGTAACTGCACCGGCTGGGCGAGCTGCGCCAGCGCAGCGGCGAGGTCGCCGCTGCTGGCGCTGGTAGCGTCCGGAGTCGCCGTCCGGCCAGCGGCCGCGGCTGGCGCGCCGGAGGCAGGCGCTCGCGGCGAGATCGCGGCACGGAGCCGCCGAGCTCGCCGCGGCCGGGTCGCGACGTGCCCTCAGCGTCGGCTCGAGCCCTCGCACAGCGCTGTCGGCGCGCTCGCGCGCGACTGCCGTCGGAGGCAGCGTGCGAAAGGCCCGCCCGCGCGCGGCGAGCTCGCGCGCCGGGCAGATGCGTGCGCGCGCGGCGTCGCCGCTGTGCGGTGGCGAGATACGTCCAACGGCGCCGCACGCGCGTGTCGAGGAACTCGGCCAGTGGATCGCTGCATGTTCCCTTCCCCCTGCCGGAGGGAAGGCTCGGCGCGAGCGGCGGGCACGCTGCGATCTCGCGACGCCGGCATGCCTGGCCTGTCCTTCCAGACGCGCACGGGAAGGGACCGAACGGGCATGAAGCGGCTCGACACCGCTAGCGGGACATCAGTCCGCGCGGCGCGCGTGGTACTCCTGCAGCGAGCGCACGCGTGAGGCGCCGCTGCTGCAGATACTCGATGCCCGCGCCGCGGCGGCCGCGGCGCCGGCGATGGTGGTGAAGTACGGCACGCGGCATTCGAGCGCGGTGCGGCGCAGCGGGAACGAGTCCTGGTGCGCGCCGCTGCCCTTCGGCGTGTTGATCACCAGCTGGATCTGCCCGGCGCGGATCGCGTCGACGGCGTGCGGGCTGCCGTCCTGCACCTTGTTGATGGCCTCGATCGGCACGCCGCGCTCGCGCAGGTAGTCGCCGCCGTGCCCGCGTGTCGACCAGACGTGAAGCCGCAGCGCACCAGCCGCTGCGCGATCGGCAACAGCGCCGGCCTTGTCGGCGTCCTGCACGCTGACGAACGACCGTGCCGCGACGGCGGCAGCATGCGTGCCGGCGCCGAGCTGCGCCTTGGCGAAGGCGACGCCGAACGCGGCGTCGATGCCCATCACCTCGCCGGTCGACTTCATCTCCGGCCCGAGCAGCGGTGTCGACGCCGGGGAACTTGATGAACGGGAACACCGCCTCCTTGACGCTCATGTGCGTCGGGATGATCTCGCGCGTGAAGCCGAGCTCGGCCAGCGTCTCGCCCGACCATGCACGCGCGCGGCGAGCTTCGCGAGCGGCACGCCGATCGCCTTGCGACACGAACGGCACCGTGCGCGAGCGCGCGCGGGTTCACCTCGAGGACGTAGACGACGCGGCTCCTTGACCGCGAACTGCACGTTCATCAGGCCGATCACGCCGAGCTCGCGCGCGAGCGCGATCGTCTGGCGGCGGATCGTCGTCCTGCACCTCGGCGTCGAGCGAGTACGGCGGCAGCGAGCAGGCGCTGTCGCCGGAGTGCACGCCGGCGCGCTCGATGTGCTCCATGATGCCGCCGACCACGACGTCGTCGCCGTCGCTGATCGCGTCGACGTCGACCTCGATGGCGTCCTCGAGGAACTGGTCGATCGAGCACCGGCCGGCCGGGCCGACCTCGACGGCGCGGTCCATGTAGCCGCGCAGCGAGTCCTCGTCGTAGACGATCTCCATCGCGCGGCCGCCGAGCACGTACGACGGCCGCACCAGCACCGGGTAGCCGATGCGGCTGCGCGACGCGCGACCGCCTCGTCGACGGTGCGCGCGATGCCGTTCGCGCGGCTGGCGCAGGCCGAGCTGATCGAGCAGCGCCGTCGAAGCGCTCGCGGTCCTCGGCGCGGTCGATCGCGTCGGGCGAGGTGCCGATGATCGGCACGCCGGCGCGCTCGAGCGGCACGCGCGAGCTTGAGCGGCGTCTGGCCGCCGAACTGCACGATCACGCCGTCCGGCTGCTCGCGCTCGACGATGCCGAGCACGTCCTCGAGCGTGAGCGGCTCGAAGTAGAGCTTGTCCGACGTGTCGTAGTCGGTGCTCACCGTCTCCGGGTTGCAGTTGACCATGATCGTCTCGTAGCCGGCTTCCGCGAGCGCGAAGGCGGCGTGCACGCAGCAGTAGTCGAACTCGATGCCCTGCCCGATCCGGTTCGGTCCGCCGCCGAGGATGATGATCTTCTTGCGGTCGGTGCGCCGCGCTCTCGTCCTCGTCCTCGTAGGTCGAGTACAGGTAGGGCGTGTGGGCGACGAACTCGGCGCCGCAGGTGTCGACCGTCTTGTAGACGGCGCACGATGCCGGCGCTCGCGCCGCGCCGCGCACCTCGTCCTCGGTCGCGCCCGAGCAGTTGGCCGAGACGCATGTCGGAGAAGCCCATGCTGCTTGAGCGCGCGCAGCGCACGCGCGGTCGCGAGCGCTGCACGCTGGCGACTCGCACTCGACGATCGGCGCGGATGTTCTCGCAGGAACCACGGGTCGATCGTCGACAGCGCTGCAGATCTCGCTCGACGCGTCATGCCGCTGCCGGAAGGCGTCGGCCGACGTACCAGATGCGGCCGCGCGTTCGGGCACGCGCAGCTTCGCTCCAGCGCTGCGCCGGTCGCGCGCGGCCGCGGCCGCTGTCGTCGAAGCCGTAGGAGCCGATCTCGAGCGAGCGCAGCGCCTTCTGCAGCGACTCCTTGAACGTGCGGCCGATCGCCATCGCCTCGCCGACCGACTTCATCTGCGTGGTCGAGCGACGTCGTCGGCCTGCGGGAACTTCTCGAAGGTGAAGCGCGGGATCTTGGTGACGACGTAGTCGATCGTCGGCTCGAAGCACGCGGGCGTCTCGCGCGTGATGTCGTTGCGGATCTCGTCGAGCGTGTAGCCGACGGCGAGCTTGGCGGCGATCTTGGCGATCGGGAAGCCGGTGGCCTTGACGGCGAGCGCCGAGCTGCGCGACACGCGCGGGTTCATCTCGATCACGACCAGGCGGCCGTTCGTCGGGATGGACGGCGAACTGGATGTTCGAGCCGCCGGTGTCGACGCCGATCTCGCGGATGATCGCGATCGACGGCGTCGCGCATGAGCTGGTATTCCTTGTCGGTCAGCGTCTGCGCCGGCGCGACCGTGATGCGAGTCGCCGGTGTGCACGCCCATCGGATCGAAGTTCTCGATCGAGCAGACGATGACGACGTTGTCCTTGCGGTCGCGCATCACCTCGAGCTCGAACTCCTTCCAGCCGGCGATCGACTCCTCGACCAGGATCTCGTGGATCGGCGACGCGTCGAGGCCCGCAGGCGGCATAGCGCTCCGTAACTCCTCGTCGGTCGTCGGCGATGCTCTGCCGCCGGTGCCGCCGAGCGTGCGCGACGGGCGGATGATCAGCGGCAGCCCGATCTCGCGCCGCAGGCGCGCGCGTCGTCCGATGCGTAGTGGGCGATGCCGCTGCGCGGCACCGTCGAGGCCGATGCGCTGCATCGCGGCCTTGAAGAGGTCGCGGTCCTCGGCCTGCTTGATCGCGTCGATCTTGGCGCCGATGAGCTCGCACGCCGTAGCGCTCGAGCACGCCCGCTCGGCGAGCTCGATGGCGAGGTTCAGCCCGGTCTGCCCGCCGATCGTCGGCAGCAGCGCGTCGGGCCGCTCGCGCTGCGATGATTGCGCTCGACGATCGTCGACCGTGAGCGGCTCGACGTAGGTGCGGTCGGCGAACTCCGGATCGGTCATGATCGTCGCCGGGTTCGAGTTGACCAGGACGACGCGGTAGCCCTCCTCCTTGAGCGCCTTGCACGCCTGCGGTGCCGGAGTAGTCGAACTCGCACGCCTGGCCGATGACGATCGGGCCGGAGCCGATCGAGCAGGATGGATCTCGATGTCGGTGCGTTTCGGCATGCGGCTCAGCGCGCGCTCCATCAGGTCGACGAAGCGCCGGAAGAGGTAGTTGCGCGTCGTGCGGGCCCGGCGACGACCTCGGGGTGGTACTGCACCGAGAAGAGCGGCAGCTCCTTGTGCGCGAGGCCCTCGACGGTCTGGTCGTTCAGGTTGACGTGCGTGAGCTCGGCGCTTGCCGCCGAGCGAGTCGACGTCGACGGCGAAGCCGTGGTTCTGCGCTGGTGATCTCGACCTTGCCCGTCGTCAGGTCCATGCACCGGCTGGTTGCCGCCGTGGTGGCCGAACTTGAGCTTGTACGTCGTGCCGCCGAGCGCGAGGCCGAGGATCTGGTGGCCGAGGCAGATGCCGAAGATCGGCATCTTGCCGAGCAGCTCGCGCGCACGCTCTCGCGCGCGCCGACGGCACCGCGGCAGGATCGCCGGGCCCGTTCGAGAGGAAGACGCCGTCGGGCTTGCATCGCCAGGCACGTCGCGCGGCCGGGTGTCGACGCGGGCACGACGCGGACGCGGCAGCCGACTGGCGACGAGGTTGCGCAGGATGTTGCGCTTGATGCCGAAGTCGTAGGCGACGACCTGAGCGGCGGCTCGCCGCGGCGCTCGGCGGCGTGCTCGGCGTAGCCGCCCTCGAGCGTCCAGTGGCCCTCGCTCCAGTCGTACGGCGTCCGCGCAGGTCGACGTTGCCGACGAGGTCCTGCCCTTCCATGCTCGGCGCTTCGCGGCGCGCGGCGCACGAGGCGGTCGCGCGTCGAGGTCGCTGCGTCGACAGGACGGCGTTGAGGTTGCCCTTGGTCGCGCAGCATGGCGCACCAGCGCGCGCGTGTCGATGCCCTCGATGCCGGGAATGCCGTGCGCGCGCGAGGTAGTCGCCGAGCGACTCGGCGCGCGCGCCAGTTGCTCGGCGACGGCCCAATACTCGCTGCACGATGAAGCCTTCGCACGAAGGGCCGCGACGACTCGACGTCCTCGCAGGTTGACGCCGACGTTGCCGATCTCCGGATACGTCATCGCGACCAGCTGCCCGCAGTACGACGGGTCGGTGAGGATCTCCTGATAGCCGGTCATGCGCGGTGTTGAAGACCAGCTCGCCGACCGCCTCGGCGCGCGCGCCGAAGGCGTGCCCGCGAACACCGTGCCGTCGGCGAGCGCGAGGATCGGCTCTCGCTCACGACGCCACGCCGCTAGCGGCGTCGCGCCGGTCCTCGATGGCGCGCTAGAGGACGCGGCCGCCGACGATCGTCGCGACGCGCCGTGCGCCGGTCAGCGTCCCAGCCGTCGAACGGGCGTGTTGCGGATCTTCGACGTGAAGCGCCTGCGCGGCGACCTGCCAGCGCGCGCTCGGGATCGATCACCGTGACGTCGGCCGCCGCGCCGTCGGCGCAGCGTGCCGCCCGGCACGCCGAGGATGCGCGCCGGATTGGTCGCTCATGCGCGCGCACCAGCGTCGGCACGTCGAGCACGCTGCTCGCGCGACCAGCCGCAGGCACGAGCGGCGAGCGCCGTCTCGAGGCCGACGATGCCGTTCGCGGCGCGGTCGAACTCGACGCTCCTTCTCGTCGACGTGGTGCGGCGCGTGGTCGGTGGCGATCGCGTCGATCGTGCCGTCGCGCGAGGCCCGTCGATCGAGCGCCGTCGACGTCGGCCGCGTGCGCAGCGGCGGGTTCATCTTCGCGTTGGTGTCGTACTCGCCGACCGCCTCCTCGGTGAGGCTGAAGTGATGCGGCGTCGCCTCGGCGCTGACGGCGAGGCCGCGCGCCTGGCGCGTCGCGCACGAGCGTCGACGCGCGCCGCGCCGTGCTGACGTGCGCGACGTGCAGGCCGGCCGCCGGTCAGCTCCAGCGAGCGCGATGTCGCGCGCGACCATCAGCTCCTCGGCCGCGGCCGGCATGCCTCTTGAGGCCGAGTCGGAACGCGGTCGGCCCCTCGTTCATCACGCCCGCGCCGCGCCAGGCACGCGTCCTCCTCGTGCGCGATCACGGAGCAGGTCGAACATGCGTCGCTGTACTCGAGCGCGCGGCGCATGAGACCGGCTGTCCATGATCGGCATGCCGTCGTCGGAGACGGCGACGATGCCGGCCTCGCGCATCTCGCCGATCTCGGCGAGCTGCTCGCCGGCGAGGCCGACCGAGACGGCGCCGATCGGGATAGACGCGCGCCAGATCTGCGCCGCCGCCGCCTGCTCGAGGATGTAGCTGCGTGACCGCGCGCGCTGTCGTTCACCGGATTGGTGTTCGCCATGCAGGCGACGGCACGTGAAGCCGCCGGCGACCGCGGCCGCGCGTCCCGGTGGCGACCGTCTCCTTGTACTCGTAGCCCGGCTCGCGGAGGTGCACGTGCATGTCGATCGAGGCCGGGCACGACCCAGCAGCCGCGCGCGTCGTAGACGCGGCGTCGCCCGTCGCAGCAGCTCGGCGCGCGTCGACGGCGACGATGCGGCCGTCCTCGATCAGGACGTCGCCGCGGCCGTCGTGCCGTCGCGACCGGATCGATCGACCGTGCCGTCCGCGATGCAGCAGGCGCATCGGTCATGCCCGGCCTCCCGCCGCTCGCGCACGTCGCGCCGGCTCGGCGCTCGCGTCGGCCGTGCGCCTGCTCGGCCTTGCTCGCGCGCGATTGGCGAGCAGGTAGAGCAGCGCCATGCGGACCGCGACGCCGTTGGTGACCTGGTCCATGATCACCGAGTACGGCGCCGTCGGCGACGTCGCTCGCGATCTCGAGGCCGCGGTTGATCGGCCCGGGATGCAGGATGATGACGTTGGGCGGCTTCGCGAGCGCGGACGACGTCTCGGTCAGGCAGTAGTAGCGCGAGTACTCGTCGAGGCTCGGGAAGAAGTTGCGCCCATGCCGCTCGCGCTGGATGCGCAGCATCATGATCGACGTCGGCGTCGCGGACGCCGTCGCGCAGGTCGTGTGGACCTCGGCCCCGAGCGCGGCGAGCTCGCGCGGGAGCAGCGTCGGCGGACCGACCAGCCGGACGCGTCGCGCCGAGCGCGCGCAGCGCGTGCAGGTTCGAGCGCGCCGACGCGGCTGTGCAGCAGGTCGCCGACGATCGCGACGGTGAGGCCGGCGAGGCGGCCGCGGCGCTCGCGGATCGTCAGCAGGTCGAGCAGCGCCTGCGTCGGATGCTCGTGGCAGCCGTCGCCGGCGTTGATGATCGGACACGTCGACGTGGCGCGCGAGCAAGTGCGGCGCGCCCGAGGCGTGGTGGCGGATGACGATCGCATCGGGCCGCATGGCCTCGAGGTTGCGCGCCGTGTCGAGCGAGCGTCTCGCCCTTGGTCGCGCTCGATGGTCGACGCGGCGATGTTGATCGTAGTCGGCGCTGAGAGCCGCTTGGCGGCGATCTCGAACGACGTCCGCGTGCGCGTGCTCGTTCTCGTAGAAGAGGTTGATGACCGTCTTGCCGCGCAGCGTCGGCACCTTCTTGATGTCGCGCTCCGAGATCTCCTTGAAGGATGCCGCCGAGTCGAGCAGCGCCGATGATCGCCGTCGGCGCGGCATCCCTTCGAGCCCGAGCAGGTGACGCTGGTGCGAATGCCATCCGTCCCTCCCTCACGCCGGCCGATGCACGACCTCGTCGACGCCCGTCCGCCTCCGCGAGCCGGACCGCGACCGTCTTCGCTGACGCGCGGTCGGGATGTTCTTGCCCACGTAGTCGGCGCGGATCGGCAGCTCGCGGTGGCCCCGGTCGACCAGCACGGCGAGCTGGATCGCCTGCGGCCGGCCGAAGTCGATGATCGCGTCCATCGCGGCGCGGATCGTCCGGCCGGTGAAGAGCACGTCGTCGACGAGCAGGATGCGGCGCCCGTCGACGGGAAGTCGATGCTCGGTGCCCTGCACCACCGGGTTCTGCATGCGGCGGTCGAGGTCGTCGCGGTAGAGCGTGATGTCGACGACGCCGAACGGGACCGGCATCGCCGCCCTCGATCTCGTGCAGGATGCGCTGCAGGCGCTGCGCGATGTGGACGCCGCGCGACCGGATGCCGACCAGCGCGAGATTCGCCGGTGCCGTGGCCGCGCTCGACGATCTCGTGGCGCGATGCGGACGAGCGCGCGCTGGATCGCCTGCCGCGTCCATCACCTGGCGCGTGCCGTTCGCCGCTCATCGCCGTCGCGGCCTCCGGCGGGTGCGCAGAAAACGCCTCCGCGGCCGTGCCGGGAGGCGACGTCGTACGCACGCGTATTGTGAGAGACTCATCGCAAACCCTTCCTGACCTCGCTGGGCCAAGTTAAAAGGTCCGTTCGGACGCTGACGGCCTGAAACTGCGTCCACATACGTGCCGGCACGCTCGTACTGTCAAGAACGGAGGACCACGCATGACGCCCGATTCGCCACGCTCTCATCCTGCATCAGTACGCCACGTCGCCGTTCTCGGAGAAGATCCGGAAGCTCCTCGCGCACAAGCGCGTGCCGTGGTTCGCGCGTGGAGCAGCCGAACATGATGCCGAAGCCCGATCTCGTCCCACTGACGGGCGGCTATCGGCGCATCCCGGTGCTGCAGATCGGCGCCGACGTCGTACTGCGACTCGCAGCTGATCGCGCGCGTGCTCGAACGCCTGCATCCGCGGCCGACGATGTACCCGGACGGGCAGCGAAGGCACGTGCCACGCCTGGAACCTCTGGGCCGATCGCCAGCTCTTCCTGCCGAGTCGTCGCGGTCGTGTTCGCCGACATCGGACACATGGTGCCGGCCGCGTTCATGGAGGACCGCGCGAAGATGATGCCGCGGCCGCGACTTCGCCGAGATCCCGCGCCAGGCGCCCGCCGCCCGCGAGCAGCTCCGCGCGCTCGTCGCGACGCTCGAAGCGCAGCTCGGCGACGGCCGGCCGTTCCTGCTCGGCGCCGCCTTCAGCCTGGCCGACGCCGCCGCCTACCACCTCGCTCTGGTTCCTGCGCGTCGCGCCGAGCGCCGGCGCGCTGCTCGAGCCGTTCGCGCGCGTCCGCGCGTGGATGCGAGCGCGTCGACGCGATCGGCAACGGCGACGCTCCATCCGCTCGAACCGGCCGACGCGCCTCGCCGTCGCGTCGCGCCGCGACGCCGCTGCCGGGCACCGTCGCTCCCGGCGAGCCGAACGCCCTCACGGCCGGGCCAGGCGGTGACGGTCACGCCCGACGACTACGGCTTCGATCCGGTCGCCGGGCACGGTCGTCGCGGCGTCGGAGCACGAGATCGCGCGATCCGCCGCACTGCACCCGGCCTCGGCGACCTCGTCGTCCACTTCCCGCGCGTCGGCTTCCGCGTCACGCGCGCCTGAGATCGAAGCCCGAAGGAGACGGGCGGCCGCGCTTGGCGGCCGCCCGTGGTTCACGTGAGACTGCGACGACTACTCGATCAGCGAACGCCGGACTCGGGCTGCCGGGGACCGTCGTCGTCGTCGACGTCGACGGCGACTGTCGGTCGTCGGTGACGGTCGTGGTCGGGGCCAGCAGTCGTCGTCGTCGGATCGGCGTCACGTCGCCGATCGTCGACGGCACGCAGAACTCCATGCGCCGGATGATCTTCACGCGCGTTCTGGAGGAACTGGTCCGCAACGAACGGCTCGCGGTCGCCGGAAGCGCACCGCAGGTGCTTGGCCTTGTAGCAGAGGAGGCCCTGCGGGTGGCTCTCCGCGCCCGGGTTCTCGTCGTTCTTGTCGGCCGGCGCGCAGAGGTAGCGCGGGCGGAGGAGATCCAGGCCGTGCGACCCGAACTGATCCACCGCCGGCGACGCCACGGATGCGGCTTGAAGCGCGAGCTCGCCGGTCGAACGGCGGACCAGGTAGCACTGGAAGTGGTCCGTGATCGGGTTCGGGAGCGGCGGCGGCGGGATCGGCAGGTCTCTTCGCGGCCGGCACCAACAGGAACGAACGCCGGATGAGGTCGAGCTTGAGGGTGCCGAACTGGTTCGTGATCGTCTGGTTCGGGCACGCGGATCGGCGGCTCGACAGCGACGGGATACCCGACCAGGTGCTCCGGATCGAGCGGCGCGGTCGGATCCTCACCGCGCTTGTCGGACGGCGCGCAGAGGCGGTTCGGCGTGCGGATGGCCACCGTAGCGCGTGCCGAACTGATCCTCGCACCGTCGCGGTCCTGCGAGCGAACGCGAACGGCTTGATCTCGTAGCACTGGAAGTGGTTCAGCTCCTGGCACTCGGGGTTGTTGTTCGGTGCAGCGATGGCCGGTGACCGGATTGCAGCTTCGTCGTCCGTGCAGGGTTGCTTGTCCTCGCAGTTGAGCGCCGGCGTCGATGACGCACAGTCCGGTGGCCGGATTGCAGTTCTCGTTCGTGCACGCGTTGTTGTCGTTGCACGTGCGACCGTGTCGTCGTCTGCGCACTGACCCGTCGCCGGGTTGCAGGCTGTCGGTCGTGCAGGCGTTGTTGTCGTTGCACGTCGGCGTGCTCGTGTCCGTGTTGACGCACTGGCCCGTCGCCGGGTCGCAGGTGTCCGTCGTGCACGCGTTGTTGTCGTTGCACGTCGGCGTGCTGTGTCCGTGTTCACGCACTGGCCCGTCGCCGGGTCGCAGGTGTCGGTCGTGCACGCGTTGTTGTCGTTGCACGTCGGCGTCTTGGTGTCCGTGTTCACGCATGCGCCCGTCGCCGGGTCGCAGGTGTCCGTCGTGCACGCGTTGTTGTCGTTGCACGTCGGCGTCTTGGTGTCCGTGTTCACGCACTGCACCGGTTGCCGGGTTGCACGTGTCCGGTCGTGCACGCGTTGTTGTCGTTGCACGTCGGCGTCGTGGTGTCCGTGTTCACGCATGCGCCGGTCGCCGGGTCGCAGGTGTCCGGTCGTGCACGCGTTGTTGTCGTTGCACGTCGGCGTCGTGCTGTCGGTGTGCACGCATGCCCGGTGCGCCGGGTTGCACGTGTCGGTCGTGCAGCGCGTTGTTGTCGTTGCACGTCGAGGTCTTGCTCGGTGTTGGCACGCTGGCCGGTCGGCCGGCGCGCAGGCTGTCGGTGCGTGCAGGCGTTGTTGTCGTTGCACGTACGTCGTGCGCGTGTTGCTAGCAGTGGCCCGTGGCCGGGTTGCAGGACTCGGTCGTGCAGAGCGTTGTTGTCGTTGCACGTCGTCGTGCTGTCGGTCGTCGCACTGGCCTGTGGCCGGCGTTGCAGACGTCGGTCGTGCAGAGCGTTGTTGTCGTTGCACGGTCGCCGTGTTCGTCGTCTGGCACTCGGCCGGTCGCCGGGTTGCACGCCGTCGGTCGTGCAGGCGTTGCTGTCGTTGCACGTGCGCCGTGCTGTGCGTCTGGCACTGGCCGGTCGCCGGGTTGCAGATCTCGGTCGTGCAGGCGTTGTTGTCGTTGCAGCGTCGCCGTGCGCCGGTGTTCGCACAGATGCCCGTCGCCGGGTTGCAGGCCTCGGTCGTGCAGAGCGTTGTTGTCGGTGCAGGGGATCGGCGGGAAGCTGCACGCGGCGCTGCCCGGCCGTCGCCGGATCGCAGACGTCGGTGGTGCAGAGGTTGTTGTCGTCGCAGACGATGACCGGCGTGCTCTTCGGCGTGTTCGCCGCGACGCCCGGCGTGTTGTCCGGCGGGTCGTGCGCGACGCCGCCGGCGTACTGCGCCGTCGCCGTCACGAAGCCCGCTCACGATGTCCTGCGCGCCGGATCGAGTACGGGATGAGCGCGCTCGGGATGAAGTCGAGCCGTCGGTCGCGTACAGCCCTCGGCCGAGTCGGTGCCGCCGATACACGGCACGTCGGCGCTGATCGAGTGCACGACGCCGTCCGGCGTCGTGAGGCCGAAGGTGCCCATCGAGAACGCGCAGATGTCGTCGCTGTCCTGCGCCTTCTGCAGCGTGCGCCTTGTAGTTGATCGTCTCGCAGTTGGAGACGCTGCCGACGACGCCGGTCGTCCCGTTCGCGCGGAAGACCGAGACGATGATCGCCGGACCCGTCTGGAAGCAGCCCGGGCGGATCCTCGTGCGCTTGCGCGCTCGTCGCCGCGATCAACATCACGGCCCCCGCAACCACCAATCCACTCGTCCCTAGTCGCCCTGCACCTTCGCGTTTTCTATCTCGAGCTCCCTTGCGTTGGGTGGGACCCACACGCCACGCGGCCCCACGCCTCAGCCTTTGGTCAGAGCTCGACATGAACACAGTATTCGCCGCACTGGTAAAGGGGTTTTCTGGGCAAACGCTCCAGCGAAATCGGCGGGTCATCACCATTGGACGTGGCTTGGCTAGTACCTTCGTCGCAGCCGCTCGCGCCTATCGCGCAGGCGCGCACATGGAGTCCACGAGGATGGACATTCGTCGAACTACGCAAGTCGCAAGCTTCAGTGGACGGGCTCGTCGGCGCGCCGGTTCCGTCCCTCGATCTGGATCGTCACGTGATCGATCGCGGAACCGCGCGCGGCAGACGTCCGTCAGCGCGTCGAGCACGGCGTCGTGGCGCGCGCGCCCGTCGACGACGGCGTGCGCCGACAGCGCGTGGCGTCCGGTGGTGAGCGTCCACACGTGGAGATCGTGGACCTCGGCGATGCCGTCGACGCCTTCGAGCGCCGCCTGCAGCGCGTCGAGCGTCGACGTGCGCGCGGCACGCCTTCCATGAGCACGTCGACCGCCTCGCCGACCAGCGTCCACGCGCCGCGCAGGATCGAGCGACCGCGATGCGCGACGCTCGCGAGCGCGATCGGCGGTCGTCCAGCCGGTCGCGAGGATCACGATCGCCGCGACGATCGCGCCGACCGAGCCGAGCAGAGTCCGAGACGACGTGCAGGTACGCGCCGCGCAGGTTCAGGCTCGCGTGCTGGTGCGCGTGCAGGCGCCGTCGCGACGAAGACGTTCACCGCGAGCCCGACCGCCGCGATCACGAGCATGCCGCCGCCGCGCGACCGCGGGCGGATCGTGCAGCCGCCGCCACGCCTCGATCAGCACGATGACGCGACGAGCACGCAGCAGCACGACGCCGTTCACGAACGCGGCCAGGATCTCGGCGCGGTAGTAGCCGAACGTCTTCTGCGCGCTCGCCGGCCGACTGCCGATCCAGAGCGCGAACCAGCGTGAGCGCCGAGCGCGCCGACGTCGGTGAACATGTGCGCCGCGTCGCTCAGCAGCGCGAGGCTGTTGCGTCAGCCAGCCGCCGACGAGCTCCGCGACGCAGAGCGCCGCGGTGACCGCGAGGCCGGTGCCGGACCGCGCCGGCTCTCGCCGGCGTGGTCGCGATCGCGTCACGCGCCTCACGGCCGATCGTAGCGCGATGAGGCGTGCACCTCGTGCGGAGCGAGCCGCTCGCCGGCCGCGTCGAGGAAGCGCGAGCTCGATCACGAACGCGCACGCCGTGACGACCTGCCGCCGCAGCGCCCGACGAGCTCGATCGCCGCCGACGCCGTGCCGCCGGTCGCGAGCAGGTCGTCGATCAGGAGCACGCGGTGGCCCGCTGCCGATCGCGTCGTGGTGGATCTCGAGCGTGTCGGTGCCGTACTCGAGCTCGTAGCTCGCGCGATGCGTGCGATACGGCAGCTTGCCCGGCTTGCGCACGATCGCGATGCCGGTGCCGAGCGCGTAGCGCCGCCGCCGCGCCGATGATGAAGCCGCGCGACTCGATGCCGAGCACCGACGTCGACGCGCGCCGCGGTACGGCGTCGACGAGCGCGTCGATCGATGGCGCGGAACGCCGTCGCGTCGGCGAGCAGCGGCGGTGATGTCCTTGAAGACGATGCCCGGCTTCGGGAAGTCGGGGATGTCGCGGATGCAGCGCTTGAGGTCGGTCGGTCCGTCGGTCATCGTCGCTCCTCGCACGGCCGTGCGCGGCGCGCCGGCAGATAGAAGACCGGATTGCGGGCGACGTTGTCCTGGCGCACCTCGAAGTGGAGGTTCGGCTGCGACGAGTCGCCGGTCTCGCCCACCTCGGCGATCGACGTCGCCCTGCCGGACGACGGCGCCCGTCTGCACCGCGGTTCGTCGCGGTTGTGCGCGTAGACGGTCGCGTAGCCGTCGCCGTGCTCGATGATGAGCAGGTTGCCGTAGCCGCGCAGCTCGTCGCTGTAGAGCACGCGCCCGCCACGCGCGGCGCGCACCGGCGTCCCGACCGGCGCGGCGATGTCGATGCCGTCGTGATGGGTCTCGCCGCGCGGCCCGAACGCTCGAGGCACGCATCGCCGCGCGTCGACCGGCCAGATGAACGGCGAGCGGTCGGCGCGGCAGCTCGGTCGGCGCGGGCTGGTCGTCGCGCGCGCGACGGCGTGATCACCTCGACCGGCAGCTCGCGCGTCGCGTTCGGGACGATGAGCCGCTGGCCGATCCTCGATGCCGGTCGGCGTCGCCGATGTCGTTCGCGCGCGCCAGCTCGCGGTAGTCGACGCCGTACGCCTTGCCCGATCCGGTAGAGGTTCTCGCCGGACTTCACGCGGTGGCGGAACGTCCGCCGGGCGTGCAGCGCCGCCATGCCCGCGCGACCAGCACGCAGGAGCCACGGCGCGCGCGCGACCCGGCTCGCGCGTACGGCCACGTCGTCCTGCACGCGGGCGAGCGCATCGAGGGTCGCGATAGTTCGTGAGGTCGAGGTGGATCGGCGTCACCGAGATCAGGCCCTGGCTGCACGGCGTGGAAGTCGGTCCCCTCCTCCGCCACGAACGGCACCTCGTCGCCGCGCGATCCAGTAGTACTTCCGGCCCGCGCGGATCGACGCTTCTCGACGATCGCGTCGCCGTAGCGCCGGCGTCCCATGCGCGTGAGCGCGACGCCGCGCGGCGCCGGCGCCGTCCGAACTCCTGCGGCACGTTCACGTTGAGCAGCGTGTCGGGCGGCAGCCCGTGCTCGAGCACCCAGCGCCGCGAGCCGCGCCGCGAACGCCGCCGCGATCGCGAAGTCGTACGGGCTCGCGTCCGATCAGCGACATCGCGATCGACGGGACGCCGAGCAGCGTGCCCTCCATCGCGGCGCTCACGGTGCCCGAGTACGTGACGTCGTCGCCGAGGTTGGCGCCGCGGTTGATGCCCGAGCACGAGCAGCGCCGGCCGCCGCGTCAGGATCGCCGTTGACCGCCAGGTTCACGCAGTCGGTCGGCGTGCCGTCGACCGTGTAGCGCTGCGGGCCGACGCGTCGTCGATGCGCAGCGGCCGGTGCAGCGTGAGCGCGTGGCTGCACGCGCTCTGCTCGCGATCGGGCGCGACGACGACCACGTCGCCGATCGGCGCGAGCGCGTCCGCCAGCGCCGCGAGCCCCGCCGAGTGAATTCCGTCGTCGTTGGAGACGAGGATGAGCGGCGCGACCCCATGGAGCGCGGTGAAGGTGCCACCAAGGTGGCGGCGCTGCAAGCGACACGCCGCCACCGTTGGTGGCTGCAAGTCGGGGCGAGCCGATTTGAACGGCCGACCACTCGCACCCCAAGCGAGTGCGCTACCGGGCTGCGCCACGCCCCGGCATGAGCGGCCTCTTAGGATTCCGCGCTGCCGCGCGAGTCAAGCGCGACCGATTCACGCGCGTCCGTCGCGCGCGTCCTGCACGCGCCGACACTAGGTGTCAGATTTGGCGGCGAGCGCGGCAGTTTCTCGCCAGCGTTTGCGCACGCGCACGCGGCGATCGTCGCAGCGAACCGACGGTGTCGCACGACGGCGCGCCGACGCTGGCCCGTCGCTTGCACTCGCCATGCCTGCGCCGGAGGGCACGAGACGATGACGAAGAACCTGGCGACCGAAACCGCAGCCGCACTCGATCAGATCGCCGATGCGCGCGATCCCGGACCGCGCCCGCGCGATCCCGAGATCCTCGCGGAGCTCTTCGCGCCCGAGATCGTGCTGCCCGAGCAGCTCCATCGGGGCTACCGCCGCGACAGCTACCTGTCCGGCGAGAAGGCGCTGATGCTCGCCGTCCTCGAGGACGGCATCCGCTGCTTCCAGGAGCACCCTGACGAACCCGCGCTCGAACCCCCGCCTGCTCTCGAAGCAGGCCGGAGGACGTGGATCCGCGCGGTCGACTACGAGTGGCCCTTCTCGCTTCAACAACGTCTGCGAGACGCTCGGCATCGACCCTCGACGCGCTCCGCGAGAAGCTCCCTCACCTGGAAGGCGAAGCGCCTCCAGTCGGCGCGAAGCGACGACGGCAAGCCGACGCCCGCCGACGAAGAAGGTCTACCGCCTCCACCTCGCGCACCAAGCGGACGTCCGGAGTCCGATAGATCGTCGCGACTCGGACGTGTGCGGCGCCCGTCGCGGCGGACGACGCGAGCTGTGGCGCCGCGTCGACCGGCGCTACGTCCGCGCGACCGGCGTAGCGCTGGCGGCAGTCGCCACGACGCGCCGCGCGCCGCGCGCAGCGCAGCCGGGCGTCGCGACGTGCGTGAGTGCCTGCGCCTGCCGGGTCGATCCCGCGGTCGCGCGCGCGCCATCTCCGCGCGGCGACTGACGCGGTCGCGCTCTCCAGCGTCGCGAGACGTGCGAGCGCCGCGCGGTGCGTCGTAGCTGCGCAGAGCGCGCCGGTTCAGCGCGCCGCGCCGGCCCGGCGCGACGGTTGCGCGGTCGCACCAGCGCGTCCACGCGTCGCGAGTGCGCTCGGCCACGAGACGCGGTCCGGGCCGACGCTCGACCCGCTGCTGCCGCGACGCGTCGGCTTCGGTCTGCACGCGCGGTCCGGCGTTCCCGCCGTTCATGGTCTTCTTCAAGACCTGGCTCGCTTTGAACGAGAGGACCTTGCGGCCGGTGATGACGATCTCTTCGCCAGTCTGCGGGTTGCGGCCCTTGCGCGGGCGCTTCTCGTGGACGACGAAGTTGCCGAAGCCCGAGATCTTGACCTTCTCGCCGCCTTCGAGGCGCCGCTTCACGATCTCGAAGATCGATCTCCACGACCTCGGTCGCTTCCTTCTTCGAGAAGCCGATCTTTTCGTAGATGCGCTCCACGATGTCGGCTTTGGTCATCGTCATGCGCGGCCTCAGCTCCGCGAGTTCGAGCGCGAACCGGGCGGCCAGGTGCGAGCGGACGCGCCCGTGCGCGGCGTTGACCTCGTCGTCGGTGAGCGTGCGATCGGGGTGCGCGGTAGGCGATCGTGTACGCGAGGCTCTTCTTCCCGGCCGGGATCGGCGCGCCGCGATAGCAGTCGAAGCAAGCGTGCTGACTCGATCAGCGGGTCGCCCACCGCCCGGATCTCCTCGAGGATCGCTGCGGCCTCGAAGCGCCTCGTCGACGATCACCGCGATGTCGCGACTGACGGCCGGGAATCTCGGAACCGGCCGGAGCGCCGACGCGGCGCGGACCATAGTGGCCGACCTCCTGGAAGTCAAGCTCGCAAACGAACACTTCCCTGCAAGATCGAGGGCCTGCGCGACTCGGGGATGGAGCGCGCCGGCGATCCCGAGGACCGCGCCCGCGAGTCGACGATGCGGGCCGTCTTGCCGGGATGGAGGAACGTCGACGTCGCGCACGGGCGCTCGCCAGCGCACGCGTCGTCGTCGGCCCCGAGCCCGCGAGGACGTTCGTCACGATGCCCTTCACGTCGAGGAAGCTCGACCGGCGGGCCGCTCCGCTCCGCGCCGCGCGGCGGCCAGCGCGCCGTGCAGCAGCAGCGCGATCGCCCGGCGCTCATGCGCCGTCCCGTGCGCGTCGACGCCGAAGCCCCTTGCCGATCTCGAACGCGCCGACGAACGGCGCGCCGTGGCCGACGTTCAGGCGCAGCGCGCGCAGCGAGGCCGGCGAGCGGCGAGCGGCGGAGCTCGCGCGAGCTCGGCCGACAGCGGGTTCCGCAACGCGACCGGCGCGCGCCGCCGCGCATCACGCCGGACCCGGGCAGCGCCGTTCGTTCGCGCGTCGGTGAACGCCGACCGTCACCATCTCGGTGAGCCTTCGGCGACGAGCAGCGCCGCAGCTGGCGCGCGAGCAGCGCGACGGCGAGTCCGTCGCCCGCCGTGCGCGGCACGTCGGCGGGAGCGTCGTCGGAATCGCGTCGTACCCGCCGAGCGCGCGCGATCTCCTCGACGAGGTCCTCCTCGATGCGCGAGATCGCCGCGGTAGCGTCGGCGGCGCGCACGACGAGCACGCGCCGTCGCCCGAGCACGGCGGCGCCGAGCGCGCGCAGCCGGCGCGCGATCTCGGCCTTCGGCACCGGCACGCCGAGCAGCGACGCCGGCGCGCGCGGCCGGAAGCGGATGCGCCGGCGGCACGAGGCGCGCGCGATCGCCCGGCGCGCCTCGCACGACGCCCGGCGCGACCGTCGCCGCCGCGCGAGCCGCGCGATCAGCGCCGCCGCCGCGTCGAGCGCCGGGCTCCACCTGCGCCGGATCGACGCGGCGCTCGAAGCGATACGCCGCCTGCGACGAGCAGGCCGAGCCGCCGCGCTCGTCCGCCGGACCGTCGCGGGCGCGAAGAACGCGCTCTCGAGCAGGAGCGACGGTCGTCGCGCGCCGTCGACCTCCGACGTCCTGCGCCGCCCATGACGCCGGCGAGCGCGACCGGGCCGCCGCGCGTCGGCGATGACCAGATCCGACGCCTCGAGCGTGCGCGCGACGCCGTCGAGCGTCGCGAACCGCTCGCCCGCGCGCCGCGCGCCGGACGACGATCGCGCCGCCCGCGACGCGCGCCAGGTCGAACGCGTGCAGCGGCTGGCCGCGCTCGAGCATCACGTAGTTGGTCGCGTCGACGATCGCTGTTGATCGGCCGCATGCCGGCGCGGCGCAGGCGCAGCCGCATGCCGAGCGGCGACGCGCCCGAGCCGCACGCCACGCACGACGCCGCGCGCAGTAGCGCGCGCAGCCGTCCGGCGCGACGATCTCGACGCGCACGCTCGGCCGCGCGCCGGCGCGCCGCGCTCGCGCAGCGCGGCGCGCAGCGGCAGCGCGCGCGCCGTGAGCGCGGCGAGCTCGCGCGCGACGCCGAGGATCGAGAGCCAGTCGCCGCGGTTCGGCGTCACCTCGAGCACGAGCACCGTGTCGGCGACGCCCGGCAGCGTCGGCGAGCGCCGTGCCCGGCGCGGCGTCGCCGGCAGCTCGAGCGACGCCGGCTGCGTCGTCGCCGAGGCCGAGCTCCGCCTCCGAGCAGAGCATGCCTTCCGAGCGACGCCGCGCAGCTCGACGCGCCGCCATCGTCGTGCCGTTCGGGCAGCCGCGCCCGACGCAGCGCCACCGGCACGCGCTGCCCGGCGCGCGAGGCCGGGCGCGCCCGACACGACCACGATCGGCGCCCGCCGCCGACGTCGACGCGACAGACCGGCAGGCGATCGGCGTCGCGGATGCGGCTCGACCGCGCGCGATCCGCGCCGACGCACGACGCGCGGATCGAGTGCGCCGACCGCCTCGATCGCCTCGCACCTCGAGGCCGCGCCATCGTCAGGCGATCGGCGAGCGCCGTCGGCGGCAGCTCGCATCGGTGACGAACTCGCGCAGCCAGTCGAGCGGGATGCGCATGCGACTCCTGAAGAACTGCCCGAGGAAGCGGACGTCGTTGTCGTAGAAGAGCCGCAGGTCGTCGAGGCCGTAGCGCAGCAGCGCGATGCGGTCGATGCCCATGCCGAACGCGAAGCCGCGTACCTGCTCCGGATCGTAGCCGACCGCGCGCAGCACGTTCGGGTGCGACCATCCCGCAGCCGAGGATCTCGAGCCAGCCGCTGCCCTTGCAGACGCGGCACGGCCGGCGTCGCGCGCCGCACGCAGCAGCTGCACGCGATGTCGACCTCGGCGCTACGGCTCGGTGAACGGGAAGAAGCTCGGCCGGAAGCGCACCGCGCGTCTCGGGCCGAAGAGGCGCCGGAGGAAGTGGACGAGCACGCCCTTCAGGTCGGCGAACGTGACGCGCTCGTCGACCATGAAGCCCTCGATCTGCTGGAACATCGGCGAGTGCGTCGCGGTCGGAGTCGTCGCGGCGGTAGACGCGTGCCCGGCACGACGACGCGGAGCGGCGGCTGCATCGCGCGCATGCACGCGGATCTGCACCGGCGACGTGTGCGTGCGCAGCAGCAGTCGTCGCCGCCGGCGACGTAGAACGTGTCCTGCATGTCGCGCGCCGGGTGATCGGCGCGGGATGTTGAGCGCGCCGAAGTTGTGGAAGTCGTCCTCGATCTCGGGACCCTCGGCGACCTGGAAGCCCATCGCGACGAAGATGTCGACGATCTCGTCCTCGATCTGCGCGCAGCGGATGGACGTGGCCGCGCGGGCGCGCGCGCCGGGCAGCGTGACGTCGATGCGCTCCTGCGGCGAGCGCCGCGCTGCGAGCCGCGCGCGCGCGAGCGCGGCCGTGCGCGTCGAGCGCGCTCGGTGACGTCGTCCTTCACCTCGTTCGCGAGGGCGCCCATCGCCGGACGCTCGTCGGCGGGCAGCTGGCCGAGGCCGCGCAGGACGGCGTTCAGCGACCCTGCTGCCCGAGATAGCTGGACGCGGATCGCCTCGAGCGCCGCCTCGCGTCGGCGGCGGCGATCTCCGCCAGCGCCGCCTCGCGGAGCTCTGCGAGCACGGCGCGCACGCCTACGCCGTCGCGCCCGCGGCGTCGCGCGTGGCTGCGCGCTTGGCGAGCCGCAAGCTCTCCGAACGCGCTGCGGGTCGTCGAGCGCGAGCGCCGCGAGGCATCTTGCGGTCGACCTCGACCGCCGCCGCGCTTCAGCCCGGCCATCGAGCCGGCTGTACGACAGGCCGTGCTGTCGCGGGCGGCCGCGTTGATGCGGACGATCCACAGGCTCGCGGAAGTCGCGCTTGCTGCTGCTTGCGGTCGCGGTACGCGTAGGTGAGGCCGCGCTCGACGGTCTCGCGGGCCTGGCGATAGGTCTTGCGGCGGCCACCGACGTAGCCCTTCGCCAGCTTCAGCGTCTTCTTGTGGCGGCGGCGCGTCTTCGGGCCGCCTTTCGCGCGTGGCATGCGTGTTCTCCTTGGCGCTCGAGCAGCCGTAGGGCAGCAGGCGCTTGATCGACTTCTCGTCGGCCTTGTCGACGAGCGTCGGCTGACGCAGGTGCCGCTTCTGCTTCGCAGGTCTTGTTGGTGTTGATGTGCGCAGGAAGCCGCTGGCGGCGCTTCACCTTCCCGCTCGCCGTGATCTTGAAGCGCTTCGCGGCCGCGCGGTTGCGTCTTCAGCTTCGGCATCGGTCCGTTCCTCTCGCTACTTCGCGACGAGCATCATCGACATGCTGCCGGCCTTCGAGCCGCGCCGACTGCTCGACGACCGCGGCGTCGGTCACCATGCTCGGCGATCCTTGTCGAGCATCGCCGCGGCCGAGCTCGGGATGCGTGATCGACCGGCCGCGGAAGAAGACGGTGACCTTCACCCGGTGGCCCTTCGCCGAGGAACTCGCGGATGTGGTCCACCTTGAAGTCGACGTCGTGGCCGCTCGTCTGCGAGCCCGATCTTCACTTCCTTCAGCTGGCTGGCGGCGACCTTCTTGCGCGACTCCTGCGCCTTCTTCTTCTGCGGCGTACCGGAACTTGCCGTAGTCCATGATCCGGCAGACCGGCGGATTCGCCGTCGGCGCGACCTCGACGAGGTCGAGCTCCTTCTGATCGGCGATGCGCTGCGCGTCGGCAGGCGTCATCACGCCGAGCTGCGCGCCGTCGGCGTCGATCACGCGGATCTCGCGCGCGCGGATCTGCGTGGTTCGATGCGGACCTTGTCCTCGACCTTCGCTATGACGCACCTCCCGGCATGCGCGCCTCGCCACGCCGCGATGGCG
>ERZ1370068.8588-contig-7430_pt1 | contig 41068 bp, 54 predicted proteins | sample MGYA00561227_ERZ1370068 | MGnify/ENA primary metagenome ERZ1370068 (study PRJEB38410, sample SAMEA6850437) | metagenome | study: Metagenomic assessment of the ecological functions of the soil: analysis of the soil microbiota associated with the... | reverse complement strand
CGGGATATCGGGAGCAGCGCTTCGAAGCGCCGCTCCCGGAAGACATGGAGGAGCTGGGATCGCGCGGCTGCGCGCGGATCGCGGCCAAACGGCGGCCCTGAAAGGGCCGCCAGCCTACGGCTTCAACCGTCAACGTCGTGCTCTTCCCTCACCCCGCAGACCGTTGCGTGGATCGACAGGTTGGTGCTGGCCAACGGCCGCGTCGTGCGGACGCTGCTGAACGAAGCCGTCGTCGCGCCGGCGGGAATCGCGACGCTCGGAAACCGTTGGCGTCGCGACCGTCGCGTTGCTGCTGCTCGACAGCGAGACGACGACGCCGCCGGTGTCGCCGCGCATTCCAGCGCGACGCTGCCGCTGATCGTCGATCCGCCGGTCGCCGGATTCGGCGACAGCGTCAGTGCTGCGCGCGCGGATCGGCCGCACCGTCATGATCGAGCGTCTTCGCCGGTGTGTGCCGCCGAAGCTCGCCGTCGCCGGTCGCCGGTCGTCTGCTGTCGACGCTGCTGGTCGACGGCGAACGCCGCTTCGTCGGACGCGCCTCTTCCGGCACCGTGATGCTTGCCGGGGTCTTCGCCTTGGCGTTGGTGTTGGTCAGCTTGACCACGGCGCCGCCTGCGAGGCGCGTTGCCGCTCAACGCGATCTTTGCCCGTCGACGTCCCGCACCCGCCGACCAAGCGTCGTCGGCGCCGTCAGCGACAGCGTCGTAAGCACCGGCGGTGTCACCGTCAACGTTTCGGTGACCGTCACTTGTCCGTAGCTCTGCGGTGATGTCGATCGGTTGTCGGCGCCGACACGACTTGCGGATGATGGCGCTGAAGCTGCGTGATGGCGAACCGGAGAAGTTCGGCACGACGATCGCCGCCGCACCGGTGCGACGTCCGGCCGGCTGCTCGACAAGCGCACCGTCGCGTCGTTCGAGAACGGTGCGATGTCGGTGAGCGTCACCCTGGCAGACGCAGCCTTGCCGCCGGCGATCGTCGACGGCGTCAGCGTTAGCGTCGACAGCGCGACTCGCCCAGTTGTCTTGCGTCACGCTGTCGTCGGCGCTGTTGTGATCCGTCCGCTGGCGATCACGCCGCGATGCGAGATTGCGCCCTGACCAGTGGTGCGCACGGTCACGAAGAGATCGCTGCCGCACCCCCGTCGAGTCGATGGGCGCGAGAGGTCGCACGTCAGCACTTTCGGCGTCACCTGGCAGACGTCGTCTCCTCCGTAGCTGCTCCAGGCGGCGAACTCCGCCGGTCCGGTGAGCGTATCGGTGAGCTTCGTGCCGCACACCGTGATCGGATCGTCGGCCCACGCCGTCGCCGACATCACGAAGCGGATCGTCTTTCCGACTTCGGCGCCGGCCGCGGAAGGTTGCCGTCCTCCTGGCTGCGCGACCCGTAGGGCGACAGTGCGAGATCGATCGCGGCGGGGTCAGGAGTGAACGCACGCGTGACGCCGTTCGCGTGCCGGTGCCGACGATCTGGCCGCCGTCGGAAATGCCGCGCGCCGATTTCAGAATCCATCCGGAGCCTGCCGGGATCATCGTGTTCAAGTCGGTCATCGCGCCGTTTCGCCATAGAAACGCGTGCGCGCCGCTCGCCGCTGGTGTCGGCGGTGCCGACGACGTCGCCGCGCGCGTTGACGTCGAACCCTTCGCCGTTCGTGCCGCCCAGCGTGCCGAGGTCGGTCATCACGCCGTTCGGTTATTGCGAAACGCGTGCTTGGTGGTCTGGTTGGCCAGCGCGGCGGTGCGCGCCGGCGATCTGCCCGCGTAGTTCACCGAGTTGGCGACGCTGTTGCCGCCGAATCGAACTGAGATCGGCGACGGCGCTGTTACTGTTGCGGAATAACGCGCGGCAGGACGCATTGCCTGACAGGCGTAGCCGACCGTCAACTCACCGGTGACGTCTCGCGCCATGCGCTGTCGCCGCCCCAGTCGAACGGCAGCGCCGACATCGTGCCATTGGTACGAGAACGCGCGTGTCCGCTCGTCGCCTGCCGTCTTCGAAGCGCCGACGATGATCGCCGGTAGTCGGCGCCGTACGCCGCGTGCGCCCACGTGCCGCCGAGCGTGCCGAGGTCTTTCATCCCGGTGTTGCGGAAAGAGACCGCATGAAAAACGCGTGCTCCCGCCCGGATGCCGTCTGCGAGGAACCGGACACCGCGTCCCAGCCGAAGGCGAACGCGGTGCCTGGGCACCGCCGAGCGTGCCCAGGTCCTCCGGCGTCTGGTGGCCGTAGCCGTGAAGAGGAAGGCGTGATTGGCGCCGCTCGACGTCTGCGCCTGCCCGACGATCGCGGATCCATACTTCGTTGACGTCGAGCGCGCTCGCCGATCCGCCGCCGAACGTGCCGAGATCCTTGATCCTTGCATGGCGTCGCTCTGCGTCGGCATCGTCGGCGCGCGACAGCAACACCGCGATAACCGCGTGGCGCGCAGGCCAAAAGAGAGAGGAGACAGATCCGGGCGCTGATCCTCTGACGACATGAAGCCCCTCCGAAAGGGGCGAAATCGATCGCGTAAGAGACCCGACGGGAGCCGCAGCATGAGCCGCGTCGGAGGGCTGCAAGGCCGACACCGATGGGCTTCGGCGTCATGAAGTCGGCGAATTCAGGCCCGTTTTTACGGACTGGTTATGCCCGTGAGCCACTGGGATACGGTCGCGCTCGAATTTACGACGGCCGCAGAGGCTCGGTGACGAGAACGGCTGGGAGTCGGCCCGTCCCGCGCGCCTGAAGGGCGTGGCCTGCAGACGATCGGCCGATGTCCTCCGGCACGCCCTGAGTGGCCCTGAAGGGCGGTGCCCTACAGATGATCGACGATGCTTGCCCTACAGACGATCGACGATGTGCCCCTACAGATGGATCGATTGTAGGGACGGCTGCAGGCCGTCCCACTCATCTCACGGACGTGGACACGGCGCTGGCGCGCGTCGCGTCCGCTCGCCTTCGGCCAGAGATCCTTGCTGACGTCGGGTGTGTGGCGAAAGTAAGGCGCCGGTAGAACGTCGTCTTACCGGCGCCGGGCAGGCCGATCAGGACGATGCATTCCAGCAATTTCTGAGTGGGTGCCCTTCGCGCCGGGCGCGCGACGTGCTTGTAGACCTTGCCGCCCTTCATCACGAACGCGACGCGCGTGACCGCCGTGATGTCGGTCAGCGGATCGCCGTCGACCGCGACGAGGTCGGCCTCGTAGCCCGGCGCCAGCGTGCCGATCGTCTTGTCGAGCCGCATCGACTTCGCCGCCATCGACGTCGCCGAGACGATCGCGTCCATCGGCTTCTGACCGCCCTGCCGCACGCGCTCGACGATCTCGTCGGCGTTGTGGCCGTGCGCGCCCGCGACCGCGTCGGTGCCGAGCACCATCTTCAGCTTCGGCGTCGCCACCGCCTTCTTGATCATCGCCGCGTTCAGCGCCGAGCCCCTTCTCCATGAACGCGAAGCCTTCCTCGTTGTAGTTGCCGATGCCGAGGTACTTGCGCCTTGTTGCGTCAGGTAGTTCTGCAGCACGACGCCGACGTTCGGATCGAAGTAGACGCCCTTGTCGGCCATCAGCTTCAGCACTTCGTCGGTCGCGAACACGCCGTGCTCGATCTGCTGGCAGCCGGCGTTGACCGACGCCTTGATCGACTCCGGGCTGTGCGCGTGGACCATCGTCCGCATGCCGATGCGCGTTCGCCTCGCCGCACACCGCCTGCAGCTGCTCGTCGGTCATCGTCTGCTTGCCGCCGTCGCGGATGCTGGCCGACGCGAAGATCTTGATCGACGTCGGCGCCGTCGGTCTTGAGCTGGCGCACCTTCTCGCGGATCTCGTCCGGCGTGCCGCTGCGCTCGTTGAGCTGACGGATCGACGTGCAGGATGCGCGGGCCCGGGAAGCACGCCGCGCGCGATCGCGTCGCGCAGCTCGACGTCGTTGGCCTGCCCGGGACTCTGGATCGTCGTGAAGCCGGCCATCAGCGTCGACGTAGGCGTTCTCGGCGCTGTAAAGAATCTCCTGCGCCGGCGTGCCCGGGCGCGCCGCGTAGCGGCCGTCCTTGTCGAAATGCCAGCCGACGTGCGCGTGGACGTCGATCATCCCGGGCATGACCGTCAGCTGTCCCAGGTTGTAAGTCGCGTTGGCCGGCGTTGCCGGTCTCGATCGACGTGATTTTGGATCCCTGCACGACGATCGTCGCGTTCCGCAGCGACCTTGCCGGTGCCGTCGAGCACGGTCGCCGCGCGGATGCGGACGGTCTGGTCCTGCGCGGCCAGCGGTCGGCGCGACCGCCAGCGACAGCGTCGATGCAAACGACAGCAGCTTTCACTTCGCATGCGCGCGCATTATAATCCTCTGACTCGACGCCATGTTGAAACCGATCGCTCGCCGCGCTGCTCGTCGCGGCAGCACTCGTCGCGTTCGCCCGATGCGCCGACGGTCAGGACTGGCCGTTCTACGGCGGCGATCAGGGCGGCGCGAAGTACTCGCCGCTGACCGACGTCAACGCGTCGACCGTCTCGCGCCTCGGCGTCGCGTGGGAATGGACGACCGCGCGAGAAGGCGCTCGAGCCAGTTCGGCACGCGTCCCGGCAATTTCCAGGCGACGCCGCTGATGATCGACAACGTGCTGTACTTGAGCACGCCGTACAACCGCGTCGTCGCGCTGAACGCCGACACCGGCGCCGAGCTGTGGGCCTTCGATCCGAAAGCGTACGAGGACGGCCAGCCGCCGAACGGCACCGGCTTCGTGCATCGCGGCGTCGCCGCGTGGCGCGATCGCGCGAACGGCAACAAGCTGCGCATCTTCATCAACAGCCGCTACCGGCTGATCTGCCTCGACGCGGCCACCGGCCAGCCGGTCGACAGTCGTTCGGCACGCACGGCGTCGTCGATCTGAGCGAGGGCCTCGTCTGGGCGATCAACAAGACGCACTACACGAACACGTCGCCGCCGATCGTCTACAAGGACCTCGTGATCCTCGGCAACGGCGTCGGCGATCGGCTCGTCTACCGCAACGATCCGCCCGGCGACATCCGCGCGTTCAACGCGCACACCGGCAAGCAGGTCTGGACGTTCCACACGATTCCGCAGCCGGGCGAGTTCGGCAACGACACGTGGCGGCAACGATTCGTGGAGCTTCACCGGCCACACCAACGCGTGGCCGCCGATGACGCTCGACGCCGAGCGCGGCCTGGTCTACGTGCCGCTCGGCACGCCGAGCAACGATTTCTACGGCGGCCGCCGGCCCGGGCGCGAACCTGTTCGCCGAATCGCTCGTGTGCCTCGACGCCAACACCGGCGTGCGCAAGTGGCACTACCAGATCGTGCATCACGGACTGTGGGACTACGACAACCCGTCGCCGCCGAACCTGGTCACGATCCGCGTCGACGGCCGGACGATCGACGCCGTCGTGCAGCTGACGAAGCAGGGCTTCGCGTTCGTGTTCGATCGCGTGACCGGCAAGCCGGTGTGGCCGATCGAAGAGCGCGCCGGTGCCGCCGAGCGACGTCGACGGCGAGCAGGCGTGGCCGACGCAGCCGTTCCCGACCAGGCCGCCCGCGTTCACGCGAGCAGGGCGTCACGCTGGACGACGCGATCGATCTGCACGCCGGAGCTGAAGGCGGCGGCGCAGGAAGAGCTGGCGAAGTACCGCATCGGTCCGGTGTTCACGCCGCCGAGCGCTGCGCGGCACGGTGCAGCGTCCCGGGCTCATCGGCGGCGCGAACTGGGGCGGCGGCGCGTTCGATGCCGGCGAGCGGCGTGCTGTTCGTCAAGACGACCGAACCAGGCGAACATCGATCGCGCGTCGGCAAGCCGGATCGATCGAGCGCGAACCCGCGCGCGTCGGAAGTGGACGCCGAGCTCACGCGCGTCGGCGACACGAACGCGGAGTTCATGGACGGCCTGCCGCTGCTCAAGCCGCCGTACGGCCATCTGGTCGCGATCGATCTGAATCGCGGCGCGATCAAATGGCGCGTGCCGTTCGGCGACACGCCGTCGCTGCGCCGTCATCCGGCGCTGAAGGACGTGACGCTGCCGGCGGTCGCTCGGCGTCGCCCGGCGCGCCGGGCGTGCTGGCGACCGCGGGCGGGCTCGTGTTCGCGCGGCGGCGGCGATCTCGCGTTTCACGCCGTGGACGCGGCGACCGGCGCGGAGCTGTGGCACGCCGCCGCTGCCGCGACGCGTGAACGGCACGCCGATGACCTATCGCTCGCGCAGCCGGACGGCAGTTCGTCGTCGATCGCCACCGGCGGCGGCGAGGACGCCGTCGCTGGTGGCGTTTGCGTTGGACCGCTGGCCGGGAAGCCGTGACACCAGCCGGACGGTAGTGCAGTTCGCTGGCGGCCAGCCGTGGCTCGTGAGGCAACTTGCATTGCTCTGGCGTCTTGACGGCCTCGTGCGCCGGTGTCCGGCGTGGTGCAGCGATCCGACCGGCGGCGTCGTGTCGCGGCGCATCGGTCGTCGTGCAGTCCGGCAGCCGGACCGGAGCGCGTCGCTCGACCGGGCCCGACGGCCGGTTCACGATCGACACGCCGGTAGACCGGCGACGTCACGGTGACCGTGCGCGCCGGCGGCTTCGCCGAGAAGACGCCAGCAGCGTCAGCGGCGAACGCGGTGCGCGAAATCGAGATCGTCGCTGCAGCCGGCGACGCTGCTCGAAACGGTCACGGTCACGCCGACACGCACCGAGCAGCGGCTCGGCGACGTGCCGGCGAGCGTCAGCGTGCTCACCAGCGAAGCAGATCGAGGCGTCGCCGGCGCTGATGGCCGACGACGTGCTGCGCCAGGTGCCGACGTTCAGCCTGTTCCGCCGCACCAGCAGCCTGCGTCGCGCAGCCGACCACGCAGGGCGTGTCGCTGCGCGGGATCGGGCCGAGCGGCCAGAGCCGCACGCTCGTGCTGCTCGACGGCGTGCCGTTCAACGATCCGTTCGGCGGCTGGGTCTACTGGACGCGCGTGCCGCTCGCCAGCGTCGATCGCGTCGAGATCACCGAAGGCATCGACGTCGAGCCTGTATGGCAACTATCGCGATGGGCGGCGTCATCAACATCATCACCAGCCGGCCGACGCGGCGGACGATCGAGCTCAAGCCGCAGTACGGCAGCACAGAGCAGCCCGAAGTTCGACTTCTTCGCCAGCGATCAGTGGAACAAGGTGGCGGCGGCGGTCGAAGGCAGCTTCCTCAACACCGACGGGTTCCCGATCGTCGCGGCGATCGAGCGCGGGCCGATCGACAACAACGCCAACGTCGAGTACAAGAACGTCACCGGCAAGCTCGAGTTCACGCCGTCCGATCGCGTTCAGGGCGTTCTTCCGCGCCGGCTATTTCACCGAGAACCGCAACAACGCGAAGGTCGGCGAGCTGAACGACACGCGGTGGACGACCGTGAACGGCGGCGTCCGCGCGCGGCTGCCGGACGACAGCGACCTGCAGGCGCGCGTGTTCGTCGACGTCGCAGCGGGCGCACTTCAACTTCCTGGCGGTGACCAACCCGGCGACGACGCGCAACATCGTCCGCCTGGCGACCGATCAGAACGTGCCGACCAACGGCGTCGGCGGCATGGCGCAGTGGACCAAGGCCATCGGCGCGTCGCAACGTGTTCAGCGCCGGGCGTCGACTGGCGATGGGTCGACGGCGACAGCCAGGAGGACGCGTACGTCGCCGACGGTGCCGACCGTCGATCGTCCGGCGTCACGCAGGCGGCGACGCTGTCGGTGCAGCGCGTCTCGGCGGCACGCAGCAGAGCCTCGGCGCGTTCGTGCAGGACATCTTCACGCCGATCGACAAGCTCGTGCTCACGCTGAGCGCGCGCGTCGATCGCTGGCGCAACTACGACGGCCACAATCTGGAGACGACGGTGGCGACCGGCCTGCCGACGGCCAACAACCGGCCGTCGATTCCCGGACAGCAACGACACCGTCGTCAGCCCGCACGTCGGCGCGCTCTATCACGTCGTCGGATCGCGTCAGCGTCTGGGGCGCGGCCAACTCAGGCTTCCGCGCGCCGACGCTGACCGAGCTCTATCGCCAGTTCTCGGTCGGCGCGGTGACCACGCGTCCCGAACGACCATCTTGGGCCCGAGCGCCTGGTCGGCGGCGAGGCTGGGCGTCAACGTCGCGCCGGCGCGCAACGTGACCGCCCGCGTGACGTGGTTCGACAACCGGATCACCGATCCGGTGGCCAACGTCACGCTCAACGCCGACCGCTGGCGCAGAAGCAGAACCTCGGCGAGACGCGGGTCCGGGGCGTGCAGACCGACGTCGAATACCGGATCGGCACCGTTCTGGCGGCTGTCGCGGGCGCGTACGTCTTCGACGACGCGAAGGTGACCGACGGCGGCGCACGAACGCGGCGCTGGTCGGGAAGTTCATCTGCAGCAGGTGCCCGAACACCGCGGGTCGGTGCAGGTGGCCTACTCGAACGCGAAGCTTCGCGACCATCGCGCTCGGCGTGCAGGTCGTCGGCGCTGCAGCATAACGACGACCTCAACGTCAATTTCATTCCGCCGGCGACGCTGACCGAGGCGGGATACGACGCTGTCTTATCCGCGCCGGCTGCCCGGCTATCACGGTCGGTCGATTTGACCGTGGCGCGCGATCTTCGCGCCGCAACCTGCAGGCGTTCTTCGGCATGCAGAACCATGCTCGACAAGACGTATTTCGTCCAGACCAACCCATCGACGATCGGGACGCCGCGCCTGGTGAACGTCGGCGTCCGCGTGCGATTTCAGCGGGCGCTGATCGCCGGCCCTGACCGCTCCCCGCAAGCACTCCGGCGGTCCGCCGTAGCTGGCGAAGGCGGAAAGGGGCCGGCGACCGCCGGCCTACGACCGCCGGTCCATACACCGCCAGCCTCGCGTCCCGCGGCCCTGACCCCGCTCGTGGGCGGCCCTTTCAGGGCCGCCTACGTCGGTGTCGATTTGCTCTCAGGCGATGCTCGGCGACCTGCGGTTGAGCTGGTCAGAGATGGCCAGCAAATTGCTGTGTCTATCAGCGACGAGACTGATCATCCAACCAGACGCCGGCGTCGCACCCATCGTCACCGCGATCAAGCAGGCGAAAAAGAGCGATCGACATCCTGATCTTCCGTCTCGATCGCTGCGGGAGATCGCGCGCGCGCTCGGCGGCGCGGTGCCGCGCGGCGTGCGTGTCCGGGCGCTGACGGCGCATCAGCAACCGCGGCGGCACCAAGAGCCTCCGCAAGCTCGAGATGCGCTCTGCTCGAGAGGCGGCGTCACCGTGTCGCGCACCGCCGACGACCTCGTCCGCTATCACGGCAAGATGATGATTCTCGACGGCAGCGATTCCTCGCACGTCTACGGCTTCAACTTCACCGGCCTCGACATCGCACAAGAGCCGCAGCTTCGGCGTCGTCAGCAAGAACCGGCAAGCTCGTCCGCGGAGGCGATCCAAGCTGTTCGACGGCCGACTTCGACCGCCAGACCCTACTCGCCCGGCTAGCGAGCGCTTCGTCGTCAGCCCGGAGAACGCGCGCGGAGCGGCTCTCGCAGCTTCATCAAGCGGCGCGCGCAAGCGAGCTGCTGATCTACGATCCGCAGGTCACCGACGATGCGATGCTGCGGATGATCACCGGAGCGGATCAAGGCCGGCGTCGACGTGCGGATCATCGGCACGGTCGAAGCGAAGTGGAACGCTGAAAGCAGCGAGAGGTATCCCGGGCAAGCGGCTCCACATCCGCGCGATCATCCGCGACGGCAAACGCGCGTTCGTCGGGCAGCCAGAGCCTGCGGCGGCTCGAGCTCGAAAAGCGGCGCGAGGTCGGCGTCATCATCACCGACGAGAAGGTCGATCGGCGAGATGAAGGAGGTGCTTCGAGCACGACTGGGCGCAGACGCGCGAGCGGCCGGAAGAAGCGGAAGAAGGAGAAGAAGGCCGAGAGGAAGGAAGAGCGGCAGCTCGCGAAGGCGTCTTAGTCGTTGGTCGCGTTTTACGACCGTGACGACACCCGTCAGGCTCCTGACCGCTCCGCGTCAATCCCTCCAGTTGCCACGCCTGCCGCAGATGCGGCCGGATCTCGCGGCCGCTCGAGATCCGATCGCACCCTGATCGTCAGATGCCGCATGCGCGCCCCGTGCCGCGCAGCGCCAGTTATGCGAAATCGTCAGGTCCGTGCCGTGCGGGAACTGCAGGGTTCACGTGCTTCCGGTAGACGACGATCATGCAGATGCAATCCTCGAGGACGCGATCGGTCGCGCTGTAGAGCACGCACGACACAGCGTGCCGCATCAGCGTAGATGTGCTCGTGGCACGGCGCGCTCTCCTCGATCACGATCGATCGAAGGCCGACGGTCAAGGATCGAACGTCCGCATCGTGGCGGCGGAGGAATTCGAACAGCTCGCGCGGCGGCTTCAGCATCGCGCTCTGGCATCAGGAAAGCGGTCGTCTTCTACGCGGTCTTGGTCGCCTGCGATTTCAGCCGCGCGTCCTGCGGCGATCGCCAGAAATCCATCGTCGACACGCGGTGGACGCAGCCGACCGTGCAGTACGGCGCGCACGACTTCGGCGTCGCGAACTCGCGGCGGATGTCGTCGACCGTGTAGCGACTCGAGCGGCACGCCCGGGTAGCCGCGCTGCTGCGAGCAGTAGTGCACGAGCCCGTCCTCGCAGATGTAGAGGTAGCGCGCGCCGGCGCGGCAGCGCCAGTCGTTCGGCTTGCCGTCCGCCAGGTTGTCCTGGAAGCTGCGGATGCCCGAGTAGAGGTTCTTCAGCACCTGCCACGGCGCCGCTGATCGCGGCCGAGACCTCGTCGAACACCTTGCGCTCGACCGGGCCGAGCGGCTTCAGGCGTCCCGAGCCGTCGTGGATGATGCCGATCGAGGTCGAGAAGCCGAGCTCGCGCGCGCGGTTGTTGATCGTCCGCGCGTCCTCCGGGTTCTTGATCCCGCCGCCGAGCACCGAGTTGATGTTGACGTCGAACGTCGCGTGGTCCTGCAGGTGCTGCAGCTTCTTGTCGAGCAGCCGCAGGCTCTTCTTCGACACTTCGTCCGGCTCGACGTTGTCGATGCTGATCTGCAGGAAGTCGAGGCCCGGCGCGCGTTCAGCTCCTCGATCCGCTTCGGCACCAGGAAGTAGCCGTTGGTGATCAGGCCGGCCATCATGCCGCGGCCGCGGATGCGGCGGATCAGGTCGTCGAGATCGGGGTGCAGCATCGGCTCGCCGCCGCTGAACGCGACGACCGACGTGCCGAGCTCGGCCAGCTTGTCGATGCGGCGCAGCATCGCGTCGGTCGGCACCGGCGGCGACACCTTGTCGTACTCGTTGCAGTAGCCGCAGTCGATGTTGCAGCGGCGGATCGGGATGATCTGCACGAGCAGCGGATGGGCCGTGTGGACGAGTCCGCGCGACGAACTCCCGCAGCGAGCGTGCTTTACGGCTGACGCTGGCTGAAATGACAAGCTCCGAAATTATAGCATCAGGCCGCGGTCGGCTCGGCCGGTCGCAGCCGCCTGCACGCTGCTCGCCGATCTTCAGCGAGCCGGTGAAGATGCGATCCGACCGGGATGAAGCCCAACAGCTGGTGCCGCGCGACCGCCGCGAGGCCCGGCCGACGCGATGCAGCCGCAGTTGCTGCAGTCCGGGCGCGCCGCCGAACTGGCACGGCGTGATCCTCGTCGTCGAGATCGGCCGAGATCGTCGTCGTCGTGTCGCGCGAACACGCACTCGTCGGGCGACGCCGGCGGCTTCGCGTACGCCTCGATCAGGCCCTTCGGGCAGCGCGCAGCTTCGGATAGCGCAGGCGCAGCGCCATGCAGATCCGCGACCACGCTGCTCGCGATCGGCCGGGCGCAGCCGCTCGTCGGACACTTCGCCGATCTGCGGCGTGTAGAGGCTGACCCAGATCTTGCTCGACCTCGGTCCGCGCCGACCAGAACTGCAGGAACTCTTCGAGATAGCCCGGCACGGTTCACCTGCTGACGCGTGACCGTGCAGTGGACCGTGATCGAGTGCCCGTCGATGTGCTTGAGGATGCGATCGTAGGTGGCCGGCGTCCGCCGCACGTCGTGCTCCGGCTGCAGGCCGTCGATCGAGACGACGATCGACAGGCGCGGAATGTCGCGCCACTCGGCCGGGATCTCGCGGCACCGCGCTCGTCACGAGCTGCACGTGGATGCCGCGCTTCGACGAGCATCGGCAGAATCGTGTTCAGCTCGCGGTAGCGCACGAGCGGCTCGCCGCCGACGATCGACACGTGCAGCGGCCGATGCGCGATCGACGAGCGCCATGACGCCGTCGATCAGCTCCTGGCCCTTGAAGTCGCGGACTTGCGCGCAGCGTGACGTCGCCGCCGAGATGATCGTCGCCGTAGCGCGTAGCAGCCGGGGCAGCGCAGCGGGCACTCGCGGGTGATCTCGATCGACAGGGCGGGCGTGTAGCCGCGTGAGGATCCGTCCCCACGCCGCAAAAATCGCATTCCATCGCGCCAACTATAACGTCGTCTGTTAGGATTTCGCCGACGGTGACGCATGCAACGACGCACGCTCCTGCAGTGGCTCGCGGCCGCTGCCGCGATCCTGCCGTTCGAGCGGCTCCGCCTGCTCGCGCAGCCGCGCGATCTGACGCCGGATGCCATCGCGGTGCTTCAGCGAGATCGCGCCGACCGTGCTGCCGGCGTCGCTGGGTGCCGGACGGCGTGCGCGCGACGGTCGACAAGTTCGTCGCGTGGACGCGCGGCTATCGCGAAGGCGTCGCGCTGACGCACGGCTACGGCCATCCGCGGCTGCAGAAGACGGGCCGTCGCCGGTGCCGCGGCTATGTCGTCGCAGCTTGCTGCGCTCGAGCGGCCGCGCGCGCGCGCAGGGCGGCCGCTGGTCCGCGCTCGATCTCGAGACGCGACGCGCGCTGCTCGACGCGGCGTTCACGAAGGCCGGCGTCCGCACGCCTGCCGCCGCGTCCGACCGGCCAGCACGTCGTCGCCGACCTGATGGCGTTCTACTTCCGCAGCAGCGAAGCGAACGACGACTGCTACAGCGCGCTGATCAACCGCGAGGTGTGCCGGCCGATCGCCGATCACGATCCGCAAGCCCGAGCCGCTGCGATGACAACGTATCACCCGCTGGAACTCTCCACGCCTCTGTGTCCTTCGTGTCGCTCTGCGTGGAGAGTCGTGGTCTGACATGCCTATCCACGAAACCGACATCTGCATCATCGGCGGCGGCATCACCTCCGCGATGCTCGCCGAGCGGCTCGCCGAGCTTACGCCCCGGCGTCGCACATCACCGTCGTCGAAGCCGGCCGCTCGATCTTCGACGCGCAGAACCGCGGCCGCTATCGTCGAGCGCGCGCATCGACTACGGCGAGCATCCGTGGCACGACGACTACATCGAGGATCAGCAGGCCAACGGCATCATCTCGATGACGATGGCGGTCGGCGGGCTGGCGCTGCACTGGGGCGGCGCGTGCAACCGGTTCTCCGAGGAAGATCTGCGGCTGAAGTCGATGTACGGGCTCGCCGACCGACTGGCCGATCGAGTGGCACGAGCTCGAGACGCTACTACGTGCGACGCCGAGCGGCGGCTGAACGTCAGCGGCGAGCCGAGTCCGCTATCCCGAGGACCGGCGATCGCAGCCGTACTCCGCAGGCGCCGATCCCGCTGTCGCTACAACCTGCAGATGCTGAAGACGTGGGCGGAGCAGAGCGGCCTGAAGTTCTCGCCGCTGCCGATGGCGCGCAACCTGACGCCGTTCGGCGGCCGCGGCGGCTGCTGCGTCTACGACACCTGCGGCGAGGTCTGCCCGTCAGGCGCGCGCTACTCGCCCGACTTCACCTTCCAGCAGCTGATCGCGCCGAAGAAGATCACGCTGCACGATCGCACGCTGGTCCGCCGGCTGGTGCTCGACGAGCAGCGGCCGACCGATCGTCGCCGCGCAGGGCGTGCATCAGGATCGGCCGAACGATCCGATCGAGTACCGCGCGAAGACGTTCGTCGTCGCGTCCGGGCTACTGCTGGAGCTCGCACCTGCTGCTGCTGTCGGCGAACGCGCGCTTCCCGAACGGCCTCGCGAACAGCTCCGGGCCTGGTCGGCCGCTACATGAACGGCCACAAGTTCATCTCAGCGCGACGGCCAACATCGACGACCAGACGTTCCCCGGCCAGAACATGACGCACAGCCTGATCTCGCGCGAGTATTTCCGCTGCGCGGCCGACAAGCCGTTCGTCCGCCACGACACGCGCGTGTGGGAGAGCTCCGCCGGCCGCGATCCGCGGCTGCGCGACGCCGGACGGCAAGCTGCTGCTCGGCGACGAGCTGATGGCCGACTGGCGGTCGCGGACGAAGGGCAGCTCGGTGCGGCTGCGCGCCTACGTCGACGTCGCATCCGTCGGCCGACAGCCGGCTGACGCTCGATCGCGTCGAAGAAGAACCGCTACGGCGATCCGATGCCGAAGATCGAGCATCGCTTCGACGAGGCGACGCTGGCGCGTGAAGCGGCGACGAAGGAGCACGTGCTCGGCGTGTTCGAGACGCTCGCGAAGGCGAGCAACGGCCGGATCGTCGAGCACCGGCGAAGGCGACTACCTCGATCATCCCGGCGGCGGCTGCCGGATGGGCACCGATCCGGCGACGCAGCGTGTGCGACAGCTACGGCCGCACGCACGATCACGAGAATCTGTTCGTCGTCGGCGCGCCGACGACGCCGACCGGCGGCTGCACCAACGGCACGCTGACGTTCGTCGCGCTGACGCTGCGATCGGCCGAAGAGATCGCCCGGGGCTGAAAATTGCAGATTTCAGACTTCAGATTTCAGATTGATTGCCGACCACTCAATCAATAAATTCAATCTGAAATCTGCAATCTAAAACTCTGCAATCTCGCGATCATTTCACCGCCGTCGAACATGATCTCGACGGCGCCGTCGGCGTCCATCAGGCCGGCGCCGACCGTGGCGCGTGCGGGAAGTCCTTCGACGAGCGCCTCGCGGTACGACGCGTTCATGTCGGCGAACTTCGTCAGATCCGGCAGATACACCATCGCCTCGACGACGTGGCTCCACTCGAAGCCGGCGGCCTTCATCGTGCGGCCGATGCGCGTCATCACCTCGGCGGTCTGCGCCTTGACGTCGCCTTTGTTGGTCGGCGTGTTACCGAGAATGCCCGGCGACGTAGAGACGATTGCCGACGCGGATCGCCGAGCTCAGATTCGGGTTCTTCGTGCCGGCCGTGCCGTCAGCGTTCGGCGTCGTGAACGCGCGTCTTGTTCGACGCCTTCACCGCGATCATCGTCGCTCTCGACGATGTAGTCGGCCGATGGTCAGCAGCGCCTTTGACGGTCGCACGCGCCGGCGGATCGGTGCGGAAGTAGGTCTGATAGACCTTGTTCATGTCCTGGAACGCCGCGTTGTCGGTAGATGTAGATGCCGCGCACTGACGACGTCGGCGAAGCGTCATGCCGGCGGCCTTGAGGACGACCGACGCGTTCTCCAGCACCGCTTTGGTCTGCGTCGCCATGTCGCCCTTGATCGGCGTGTTGTCCTTGCCGTTGCGCGCGATCAGCCCGACAGGAGACAGCGTGTTGCCCGTCTTGATGCCGTAGCTGTACGGGTTCGGCGACGACGATCCACTCGCTCGGGTTGATCACGACGCCGCTCGCCCGCCGTCCGGCACGGCCACCGCGGAGATCTCGACCAGCCCTTCGTTGCAGCAGCGGCACGATCGACCGTGGTGCGCGCCGGCGGATCCTTCGTCCAGTAGGTGCGATAGACCTCGTTCATCGCCGCGAAATCGCTCTGGTTCTTCAGATAGCACCGTCATGCTCGCGCGCGTTGGCCAGGCTCGAGCCGGCGGTCTTCAGCGTCGCGCTGATGTTGTCGAGCACCTGCTTGGTCTGCGCCTTGACGTCGGCGCGCGCCGGAGCCGAGCGTGCCGGAGACGTAGATGAGGCCGTCGGCCTTGACGGCGGCGCTGAACGGCATGCTGGCGTTGGCGGTCGGCCAGGTTTGCTTCGACTGATTGTGCAAAAGTCATGGTGGTGGCGAGGGCCGCGAACGCGAGGCCGAGAACAGGCGCATAAGTCGCTCCTGATGAAAGGGACGAAGCGAGCGCCATTCTACCCGACGAACCGCACCTTCGGCGCCAGCAACCAGTCGAACTCCGCGAGACGGGTCGGACCGAGGCGTTCGACCTCACGCAGCGCCGCCGCCGCGTCGTCGATGAGCGCCTGGACGTCGACCCGCTGGCAGTGCGGCGCGAACGGCGCGAGATAGCGCGGGCCGCGCGTCAGCAGGTAGACCGTGCCGTGGTGGTTCAAGCCGGCGCAGACTGGTGGAAGGCGACGCCGATCTGCAGGATGCCCTGGTAGAGATAGCGGATGTCGCGCCGCTCGGCGCGCCAGAGCAGCTCGAGCGTCTCGTGCTGCTCGAAGATACTCGCCGCGATTGAACTGCGCGATCCCTTCGACGAGTTGCGGCGGCGGAGGCTCGTCGCAGGCATTTTACTCTCGCGGGACCCGCCCCGCTCGCTGGCGCCGCAGGCGCTAATCTTAGTAGACGATGATTGAAAAGCGGCGATCGAAGATTCACGGATGGGGCGTCTACGCGACGAGCACGATTCCGAAGAACAAGCGCGATCATCGACTACGCCGGCGAGAAGATCTCCAACCAGGAGAGCCTGCAAGCGCGAGCGGCGCTACATCAAGAACGGGCACATCTGGTGCTTCAAGCTGACCAACCGCACGCGTGATCGACGCCGGCGTCGGCGGCAACGTCGCCCGCTTCATCAATCACTCCTGCCGGCCCAACTGCTACATCGCATCATCGTCGGCGTACGATCTGGATCCGCGCGGCGCGTCACGATTCGCAAGGGCGAGGAGCTGACCTACAACTACAACACCGACGGCGAAGGGCTGATCAAGTGCCGCTGCCGGCCGGACTGTCAGACGCTGTTGTGACCCTGTCGAACGATTCGACCGAACGGGCCGTCTTCTACCTGCACGGCTTCGCGTCCTCGGCGAAGTCGACGAAGGCCGGCATACTTCGCCGAGCGGCTGCGGCGAGCACGGCATCGGCCTCGATGTCCCGGACTTCAACGAGCCCGACTTCGCGACGCTGACGATGACGCGGATGCTCGATCAGCTCGGCGCGCGAGCTGTCGCACGTCGACGAACGCGGCGGCGCTGATCGGATCGAGCCTCGGCGGCACGCTCGCCGTCCTCGGCGGCGGCGCGCTTCGCGCCGAAGATCGAGCGCGCTGGTGCTGCTCGCGCCGGCGGTGATGTTCGCGAAGCCCGGGCATCATCTGCTGCCGCCGGAGCGCATCGACGAGTGGCAGCGTCGCGGCTCGCTGCCGTTCTTCCACTACGCGTACGACGAAGAGCGGATGCTGAGCTACTCGTTCTACGAAGACAGCCTGCAGCACGATGCGTTCAACGCCGCGTTCACCCAGCCGACGTTGATCTTCCAGGGCCTGCGCGACGCGTCGGTCGACTACCGGACCGTCGAAGCGTTCGCGCGCGCACGGCCGAACGTCACGCTGTCGCTCGCTCGACGACGACCATCAGCTGATCGCGAGCCTGCCGCGGATCTGGGACGAGCGTCGCCGATTTCATGGGACTCGTCGATTGAAGGGCCGTTCTCCTACCAGGATTTCTTCGTGTCTTCGTGTCTTCGTGGCGGTTTCTGTTGTTGCGGGTGTGAGCCGTCCCCACGAACTGGTCTCGACCGCAGGAGCGCAGATCACCCGGCCTGCTCCGGCCGTGGATCAACTTCGCATCGGCCTGGCGAAACCCGGCGGCGGCTACACCGTCGTCACGCTGCCGCTCGAGACCTACGTCGCGCGCGTGCTCGCGGGCGAAGCGATGCGCGACAGCCAGCCGGCGGCGCTCGAGGCGCTGGCGATCACGATCCGGACGTTCGCGCTCGCGAATCGTGGCCGCCATCGCGCCGACGGATTCGACTCTCTGCGATCAGACGCATTGCCAGGTCGTGCGGACCGCGACCGCCGGCCACCGAGCGCGCGGCCCAGGCGACGGCGGGTCGCATCCTGCTGAGCGGCGACGCGATCGCGGTCGTCTACTACAGCGCGTCGTGCGGCGGCCGGACGGAGATTCCGTCGGCGGTCTGGCCCGGCGCCGACGATCCGCCCTATCTGCCGTCGCGCGACAGACGATGCGTGCGGCGGCGCGCCGGCGTGGATCGCGCGAGCTGCAGGAAGACGATCTCGCTGCGGGCGCTGCGGGCAGGCGGATTTCGCGGCGACCGGCTGCGGGACGTGCGGATCGCGTCGCGCAACGGATCCGGCCGCGTCGCGCGGCTGCGTCTCGACGGCCTGCAGCCGGATCAGATCTCCGGCCAGGATCTGCGCGTCGTCGGTCGGCCGCACGCTGGGCTGGCAGCACATCAAGAGCACGGCGTTCGATCTGCGCAAACAGGGCGACGCGTATCGCTTCAGCGGTCACGGGTCGGGACACGGCGTCGGCATGTGCGTCATCGGATCGGCGCGGCTCGCCGAGGCCGGCAAGGACGCCGACTACATCCTGGGCCGCTATTTCCCCGGCCTCAAGATATCGGCTGCGGACGCCGAGGTGGCGCTGAGGGGTCGGAGCAGGGCGCACGACGGAGGTCAGGGACCGCAGGAGTCCACGGGCAGGGTCGACCTGCGCGAAGGCGGACGGAGCAGGGACCGAGGCGGGCACGGAGATCGTCGGAGGCGACCATCATCTGGGTGGCGCTGCCCGATGACGATGACGGGCGAGCAGAGACCATCGCTGCGCAGACACTGCAAAGCGCGCGACGAGCTGGCGCGGACGCTCGGCGTCGCGCCGCCCGCGCACGTGACGCTGCGATTCCATCCGACCACCGACGACTACGAGCGTGCGACCGGCCAGGCGTGGTTCACGTCGGGCGCGCGTCGTGAACGGCGAGCTGCACCTGCTGCCGCTCGCCGTCCTGCGCGAGCGCGGCATCCTCGACCGCACGATCCGCCACGAGCTCGTCCACGTGATGACCGACGACGTCCTCGGACGCCGGCCGCTATGGGTGCGCGAAGGCGCGGCGATCTACTTCGCCGGCGAACGGCCGGTCCCGGCGAGGCCGTCGCAGCGGCCCGGCGTTCAAGCCCGAGCCGCGCGCGTCGTGTCCCGACGACAACGAGCTGCAGCGGCCGGTATCGGTCGGCGCGCTGAGCAACGCCTACGCGCGGGCACGCGCGTGCTTCGCGAAGCAGATTCAGAGCGGGCGAAGCTGGCGGGACGTGCGATGACGACCGATGCGGATTCGGGATTCGGGATTCAGGATTCGTCTCTGACGGGTTCGTGGCCATGCGAATCCCTAATCGTCTGATCACTTCGGCTCAGGCACGATCGGCAGCGTATACACCTTCTTCAGCGCCGCCTGATACTCGCCGAACAGCGCCTTGATCCCGTCGAACTCCTTCTTCACCGCCGCGCGATAGTCGGCGTGCGTGGCGAAGTCGAACAGCACCGCCGCCATCGCCTGCGCGTCGATCGTGAATCCCTTGTGGCCGATCTCCTTCAGGTTGTCGGCGTCCATCTCGTAGGTGTGGTTCGAGCGCGTCGACGACTGCGCGCTGAAGCCGATGCCGGGGATGTCGCGCGACACGCTGCCGGTCTCCTCGTAACCCCTGCGGCTTGCCCGGCTCGGCGCTGACGTTGGTCGCGCCGAAGCTCTTCATGTACGCGAAGCCGACCTCGGCCAGCGTGGCGACGCTGATGCCGTCGACGATCCTTGCCGTAGTGATCGATCTTCACCTTCGTGCCGGTCGCCAGCGCCGCCGCCTTCGCCGCGTTGTCGACGAACTCGACCACCTGCTGCGAGATAGACCTCGTCGGGATAGCGGATGTAGAAGTCGGCGACGGTGCGATCGGGCACGACGTTCGGCGCCGTGCCGCCTTCGAGTGATGACGCCCTGGATGCGCGCCTCGGGCCGGATGCTCGCTGCGCACGCTGTCGATGTTGTTGAACAAGTGAATCATCGCCGTCGAGCGCGTTGCGGCCGTTCCACGGCGTCATCTGGTGCGCCGGCGCGCCGCTGAACGTGTACTTCGCGCCGACGATGTTCAGGCAGCAGGTGCCGAAGCCGGGCGCCGGCCGCGACGTCGCGCTCGACGCGTGGCTGCGGACGATGACGTCGGCGCCGTCGAACGCGTGCGCCTCGTGCATCTCGGTCTTCGCGTTGGGCGGCATCATCTCTTCGCCCGGCGCGCCGAAGACGACGACGCTGCCCGGCGTGTTCGTGCGCGTCAGGTACTCGGCCATCGCGACCGCCGCGGCGATGCCGACCGGTCCCTGCGCGCTGTGCTGATCGCCGTGGAACGCGCCCTTGGTGCCGCGCAGCGCGTCGTACTCGACGATGATGCCGAGGTCGGGGCTGCCGTTGTTGCTGCGTGATACTTCGCGACGAACGCGGTCGACAGGCCGCGCGGTGCCGGTCTCGATGCTGAAGTTGTGCTGCCGCAGGTAGTCGGTCAGCTTGCTGACCGAGCGCTTCTCCTCGAACCCGATTTCCGGGTGCGTGGCGATGTCGTCGGCCAGCGCGAGCAGCTCCTTGTCCATCAGCTCCTTCGCGCGCGCGACGACCTGCATCGCGCGCGCGCGTTCGGGCCGGTCAGCCGCGCGACGAGCGCCGGCACGTCGAGCGACTGCCTCGAGCGCCGCCATCTTCTTCGAGCACATCGCGCGGCGGCTTCGCGTTCGGTGGGTGTTTCTTGTGCGCGCTGCTGGAAGGCAGAGAGGATTAGGACGAAGGAGGAGCGTCGCGAAGGATGAGTCGCATGGGCGAATTATACGCATGCGACAAATGGCGGCGACTCTGAACCAGCTGCAGACTTCAGCCTTCAGACTTCAGACTTCAGACTTTCACTGTCGCTGATCCCCCACTGCACCTCGTTGCCGTGGCCGATGCAGCAGCTTGCGAGCTGCAGGTAGCGCTCGCCGCCGACGCGCTTCGCCGATCTTCTTCGCGTTCCACACGCAGCGCCTGCGCGCGCGCACGGCAGCCACGCGCCGGCGGCGAGCGCCGGCGGCGGTCGCCGCGCGTGGTCCAGCGCTGGATCGTGAAGCGGCCGCGCAGCGTCAGGCCGGCACGCGTGGCGCGCCTCGGCGTCGGCTCCGGACGTGAAGAGCTGCGTGATGCGCCGCCGCGCCGCCGCTTCGGCGACCTGCGGCGCGAAGTCGCCGCCCGGCACCGACGCGACGACGACGTCGTCGCCGACCACTCCGACAGCATCGATCGGCTGCGCGCCCACTCGTCGAGCAGCTGCGGCCACGGGCAGTGCCCCATCCGCAGCGGATGCGAGCAGGAGTGGCTGCCGATCACGTGGCCGCGCGCGCGCAGGTCGCGCAGGTGCTTGCGGGTGACGAAGCCCGCGCGTGCCGATGTAATTCGCGGTGATGAAGAAGTGGCCGATGAGCCGCGTGCCGCTCGAGCGTATCCGCCGCCGTCATCGCGCTCACGCCGCCGTCATCGAAGGTGATCGTGCAGGGCGGGAGGGCGGGAGGGGCGGGATCGGGATCGCCGTATGCGGCGGCGAGATGGTCTTCGAACCGCTGCTGCGTCACCTTGTAGAGCGCCGCGTCGCGGCCCGGGAAACCCGCTCGTGTCCTCGGCGCCAGCCGCACGACGTCGTGGTACATGAGCGCCGGGTCATGGCTTCGAGTAAGTCTGAAGTCTGAAGTCTCGAAGTCTGAAGTTCGGTGGTCCTGCGGCGTCCCGTTCGTAGCTCAGACTTCAGACTCGCTTCAGGCTCGACGTCGCATCCGCAATACGCGCTCAGCCACGGCTGGCCCCACGTTGCGGAGTGGCGGCCCGTCGGTCGGGATCCGCTCGGCCGTTCCGGCCTCGATCTCGAGCAGCTTCTCGCGGATCGCATCGAGATGGTCGAGGACGACGCGATGCTGCGTGATGACGTGCGACTCGGCCGCATCCGGCGTCGACACGGAAGTAGCCGTAGACACGGACCGGTGTCGACGCCGCTTGTCGATGCGCAGCAGCGTCATTCCGACGTTGCCGTGATCGCCGGTGGCGCATCGCCCAGAAGCAGCCGTGCGCGTTGCGATACTCGGGGCAGATGCCCGGATGCATCACGAACGTGCCGTGCCGCGGGATCGAGAAGATCTGCTCGCTGAGAAGCGTTTTGCAACGCGCGAGCACGAGATCAGGCTGCTGCTCGCGGATGAACGCCTCAGCCTCAGGCGAGTTGGGAGACGAGACGACGATCTCCGCCGCCTCGGGGCGCTCGGGATACACAGCCGCGCAGCCGTGCGAGAGCTCGCGCTGCTCCCACACGCGATCGCCGGCGGCGTGCACCATGGAGTAATACAGACGAAACGCCAACACGTCGAGGAAGCGCCAGCAGACCGACACGCGCGATCTCGCGCCGGACTGCGCTTCTTCAACCGGCCGCCCGGCTCGCGGATGACGACGGTCCCCGTGACGGTCGAGAACGACCCGAGCCATCGCGCCAGACCCTCGCGGTCCAGCGCGCGCATCGTCGTGGCAAATGAGCAGAGTGCGCATTCGGTGTTCGCCCGATCCGCGGCCTACCAGCAGATTCCGCGATAGTCAGCCTGAAGCAACGAGCCGACGATCGGCAGCCTGCACGAGGTCGATGACGATCTGATCCGGCGCGGCGCGCATCACCGCGTCGACGAACTCCGGCGCCTGGTTGCCGACGACGATCACTTCGGACCGCTCGATCACGTCGTCGATGCGTGGTGCAGAGGAGCGAGGACAGGTGTGGAATCTGCTTCTCGATGTACTCCTTGTTGGCGCCGACGAGCTTCGCCAGCGACACGTTCTTGTCGTAGATGCAGAGCTGGCAGCCCTTGCCGAGCAGCGCTTCGGCGAGGATGACGATCGGGCTCTCGCGCAGATCGTCGGTGCCCGCCTTGAAGCTGAAGCCGAGCAGGCCGATGCTTCTTCTTGCCGGTCTCGATGCACCTGGTCGAGCGCCTGCTGGATCTGCAGCTGGTTGCTCGGCAGGATCTGCCGAGATCACCGGCAGCTCGACGTCGACTTCCTTCGCGCGATACTGCAGCGCGCGCACGTCCTTCGGCAGGCACGATCCGCCGAACGCGAATCCCGGCTTCAGGTAGTACGACGACAGGTTCAGCTTCTCGTCGCGGCAGAAGATGTCCATCACCTCGTGGCTGTCGACGCCGACGCTGCTTGCACAGGTTGCCGATCTCGTTCGCGAAGCACGACCTTGAGCGCGTGCCAGGTGTTGCTCGTGTAACTTCATCATCTCGGCGACGCGGATGCTGGTGCTGACGAGCGGCGCGTCGATCGACTGATACAGCGCGATCGTGCCGCTCGCGTCGGCGGCGTGGTTGTGGCCGACCAGCGTCAGCGGCGGCTTGCGGAAATCCTTGAGCGCGGTGCCTTCGCGCAGGAACTCGGGGTTGACGGACACGCCGAAGCCGTCGCCGTACTTCTTGCCCGACTCGCGCTCGAGCGCCGGAATCACGATCTCGTGCGTCGTGCCCGGCAGCACCGTGCTGCGGACGACGACGACGTGGTAGTCCGGCTTGTCCTTCAGCGCCGCGCCGATCTGCTCGGCTGACGCGCTCGAGGTAGGTCAGGTCGAGGCTGCCGTTCTTGCGGCTCGGCGTGCCGACGCAGAGCAGCGACACGTCGGTGTCGGCGATCGCGTCGGCGGTGTCTGGTCGTCGCACGCAGCCGGCCTTCGGCGACGCGCGTCGCTGCAGCAGATCGTCGAGGCCCGGCTCGACGATCGGACTGCGGCCGGCGTTGACCGTCGCGACCTTGTCGGCGTTGACGTCGACGCCGATCACGTCGTGACCATCGGCCGCGAACGACGCCGCCGAGACGCTTCCGACATAGCCGAGACCGAAGACAGACACTCTCATAAGCGGACCTGTTACAATGCGGATTGAGGATTGCGGATTGCGGATTTATTGGGGATTGGGATCGAATCGGCAATGAATCCGCATTCCGCAATCCGCAATCCGCAATGCGTATCGAGCGCGGTCTTCGAGCGCGCCTGACACTGCCGACCAGTCGTAGCGCTCGACGACGAGCGTGCGCGCGGCAGCTTCGAGCTGACGCCGGCGGTCGACGTCGCGCAGCAACTGCGACGACCGCGCGCGCGAACGGTGTGCGGCTCGTCGGCCAGCATCACGTGCTCGCCGTCGGTGACCGGCAGGCCTTCCGCGCCGATCGTCGTCGAGACGACCGCCTTGCCCATCGCCATCGCTTCGAAGATCTTCAGGCGCGTGCCGCCGCCGATGCGCAGCGGCACGATGTAGACCGCCGCATCGCGCATATACGGCCGCACATCGTCGACGCGGCCGGTGACGGTGACGCCGGCCTGCGTCGGCGAGCTGCTTGACCGCCGGCGTCGGCGCGCGGCCGACGATCGACAGCTGCACGTCGCGGCTCTTCGGCGCGGATGAGCGGCAGCACGTCGCGGCAGAAGAACAGCATCGCGTCTTCGTTGGGCAGCCAGTCCATGGAGCCGGTGAAGATCAACTCGGATTGCGATGGGATTCGGGCTGACTGGCGATCGATCCGGCGCGAAGTACTCCGTGTCGACGCCGGTCGGGACGACGTGGACCGGCCGGCTGAATGGCGCCCGGGTAGATGCGATCGAAGGTCTCGCGATCGGCGTCGGAGACCGCGAGCACGCCGTCGAAGCGCGCGCAGCGCGTCGCCTTCGTAGCGCAGCATGCGGCGATACTGCATGCCGTAGAGCAGCTTCCGAGCGGGCTCGGTCTTCGTTTCCGGCGTGACGCCGCCAGATCTCGGACTCGACGTTGTGCGTGAACATCACGGCCGGGCAGGGCAGCCGCTTCGGCAGGTTCACCGCCGGGAACAGGAAGTCGCAGACGATGAGATCGAAGTCGACTTCGGATCGAGCGAGCGCGTCGAAGCGGCGCCGGAATTCCGCCGATCGGTACTTGCCGACGGCGTAGGGCAGCGGATCGACCACGTGCATCGCGGCGTCGGCGTAGAAGCGCCAGCGTGCCCTTGGCCGGCTCCGATGCGCGTGATCGGTCTCGACGCGCGCCGCCACCTCACGCATGCCGGTGACGTCCGCCGCCGGCTGATCGGGCTCGGCGAACGCGAGATAGGTGATCTCGTGATGCCTCGCCAGGTGGCGCATCAGGTGCCAGGTGCGCAGCTTGCCGCCTTTATCAAGCGGCAGCAGCAGATCGGATCTTCAGCCAGAGGATGCGCATGGGGAAGCGTTTGAATGCCTTCGTTGTCGATGAACGTGCGGTACCAGAGCTCGAGGTTCAGCAGGCTCCAGATCCGATCGCCGCCGTCGGTGCTGCCCTCGGCGTGATCGCGCAGCAGGCGATCGACGGCGGGCGGATCGATGATGCCGCGCTGCCGCGAGCGTGCGGTCGAGCAGGACGTCGCGCGCGACCGCGTTCCAGCGATCCGCGCGATCCAGCGCGGCGAACGGCACCGGGAAGCCCATCTTCGGGCGGTTGAGAATCGATTCGGGCAGCAGGCCCTTCATCGACTCGCGCAGGACGCGCTTGGTCGTCCAGCCGCGCAGCTTCCACTCGTCGGGCAGCTGCGCCGCGAACTCGACCAGCTTGTGATCGAGAAACGGCACGCGGCTCTCGATCGACGCCGCCATGCTCATCTGGTCCTGCTTCATCAGCAGCTCGACGAGATAGGTCTTGATGTCGGCGTAGAGCAGACGATCGAGCAGCGTGCTCGAGCCGTTCGGCTGCTCGAAATACGCGAGCGACGGACCGTAGGCGCTGCGCGCGCGTCGCCGCGGCGCGCAGTCGCCGGCGCCAGGAGCGCTTGCTGATCGCGCGAGCCGGATCGACGCGAAGTTGTCGAAGAACATCGACTCCGGCGACCGGTCCATCGCGAGAAACGATGCGCCTGCGCATAGCCGTCCGAGCCTGCCCGGCAGGCTGCGGCACCACGCCGTTGGCGACCGACGTGCGCAGCGCTCGCGGGCATCAACGCGCTCGTAGACGGTCCCGGCGCGCCAGTTCCAGCGACACGCGCGGGTACTTGCCGTAGCCGGCGAGCAGCTCGTCGCTGCCTTCTCCGGTGAGGACGACGGTGACGTGCTGGCGCGCGAGCGCCGAGACGAAATAGAGCGGCACGCTCGACGGGTGCGCGATCGGCTCGTCCTCGTGCCAGACCAGCTTCGGCAGCGCGCCGAAGAAGTCCCGGTCGTCGATGACGATCTCGTGCGAATCGGCGCCGATCGCGCGCGCGACCTCGCGCGCGTAGCTCGAGCTCGTTGAACGCGCGATCCTTGAACGCGACCGAGAAGGTCTCGCAGCGGCCGATCGATCATGCGCGCCATGATTGCGGCGATGGCGCTGCTGTCGATGCCGCCGGAGAGGAACATGCCGAGCGGCACGTCGCTCATCAGACGGAGGCGGACGGATTCCTCGAGCAGTTCGCGGAACCGCGGAACGATCTCTCGCTCGGCTAAGCCTTCGGCTGACTGGCTCGGGCTGCCCGAGCGTCGAGGTCGCGCTCGCCGTCGCGCCTACGGGAACGTCCCAATACTGCTCGATGTCGATCGTCGCCGTCTTCGAAGACGAGGCAGATGGCCCGGGAGCAGCTTGTGGATGCCGCGGAACATCGTGTCGTCGCCGGAGGTGTAGCGCGTGCTGAGGACTTCGGGCAGCACGGCCTGGTTCGGCCTGCGGCTGCGATCAGATCGCTGGCGAGAATCGCCTTGATCTCCGATCCGAAGAGCAGCGTGCCGCCGCTGCGCGCCCAGTAGAGCGGCTTGATGCCGAGGCGATCGCGCACGAGCAGCAGCCGCCGCTTCGGCGCGTCCCAGATCGCGAACGCGAACATGCCGCGGAAGCGGTGCACGCACTCGTCGCCCCACTGCTCGTAGGCGTGGACGATGGTTTCGGTATCGGACTTCGTGCGGTACCGGTGGCCGTGCCGCTTCGAGCTCGCGCGCGGATCTCGGCGTGGTTGTAGATCTCGCCGTTGAAGATGACCCAGACGCTGCCGTCTTCGTTCGCACAGTCGGCTGCTGCCCGGTGCTCAGATCGACGATGCTCAGGCGCCGGTGCGCGAGCGCCGCGATGGCGTCGACGTGCAGGCCCGCTTCGTCGGGGCCGCGATGCGTGATGATGTCGCGCATCCGGATGGCGCGCGACGTCGCGCTGTCGTCGAGCCCGTCAACCGATACGAATCCCGCAATGCCACACATGGTCTACGCCGCCTCGCTCGGCTGAAGCCTTCGCGCTCCGCGCGCCTCGACGTCCGGTTGAAACTTCTGCGCGGCGGGCGTGCTGTCGACGAACTGTCGGAACCACAGCTCCAGCATCACCAGGCTCCAGAGACGATGACGATGGTCGCTGGTACGCGGTCGCGGTGCTCACGCCACAGGCGCGTCGACTTCGCGGTCGTCGAAGATGCCGCGATCGCGCAGGCGTCCGTCGAGCAGCAGGTCGTCCACCATCGGCGCCAGCGGACCGCGCAGCCACTCGCCGGTCGGCGCTTCGAAGCCATGCTTCGGGCCGATCGACGATCGATTTCGGGATGCGGCGCTCGAGCAGCCGCCGCAGCAGATACTTGCTTCGGCCGTTCTTCAGCTTGAGCGACGTCGGCACCGTCGCGGCGAACTCGAGCAGCTTGTGATCGAGCAGCGGCTCGCGCGATTCGAGCGACACGGCCATGCTCATCTTGTCGACCTTGGTCATGATGTCGTCGACGAGGTAGGTCTTCACGTCGACGTAGAGCGCGCGGTCGAGCGGATCCGGCGACGGGCACGACGCATACGCGAGGCGGAAGCCGGCGAACGGATCGGCGTCGCGCACCTCCGCGGCGAAGTCGGACGCATAGAGCGCGCTCGCGCGCGTCCGACTCGAACAGCCCGTAGCGCGTGCTTGCGCGCGCAGGCCTCGGCGGGCGACAGCGCCAGGTGCCGCAGCGACCGCGCGCCCTTGATCGCCGAGCGGCAATCGCCCGGCGAGCCGTCCGGCGAGGCGTCCGCCGCCGGCGCCGAGCCAGCGCCGCGCCGACGCTTCCCACCGCTCGACGCGATGGCGCGCGTAGCCGGCCCACAACTCGTCGCCGCCGTCGCCCGACAGCGCGACCGTCACGTGCTCGCGCGCCGCCTGCGACACGTAGTAGGTCGGCACGGCCGACGAGTCGGCGAACGGCTCGTCGAGATGCCACGCCAGCTTCGGCAGCAGATCGACGATCTCGTTGTCGCCGGGGTGGACCATCTTCTCGTGCTGCTCGACGCCGAGATGCCGCGCGACCGTGCGCGCGTATTCGATCTCGTTGAACGCCTGCTCGTCGAAGCCGACCGACGTCGTCACCACGCGTCCGGCGCTGGTCTCGACCATCGCGGCGACGACCGCGCTCGAGTCGATGCCGCCGGAGAGAAACGCGCCGAGCGGCACGTCGCTCATCAGCCGCAGCCGCACCGATTCGGTGACCAGCGCGTCGAGCCGATCGAGGTATTCCTCCTCGCGCGACGGGTCGCCGTCGCCGGTGAACGTGCAGATCCCAGTAGCGCCGGATCGCGACGCGGCCGTTCTCGGCGACCAGCAGATGCGCCGGCGGCAGCTTCCAGATGCCGCGATAGATCGTCTGCGGGCATGGCACGTACTGCAGCGTGAGTACGCGTCGAGCGCCTCGGCGCTCCAGTCGCGCGGCACGTCCGGATCCTCGAGCAGCGACTTGATCTCCGATCCGAACGTCACGCCCGACGGCGTCGCGCGTAGTAGCAGCGGCTTCGACGCCGAGACGATCGCGGACCAGCAGCAGCCGCCGCCGCGGCTCGTCCCACAGCGCGTAGGCGAACATCCCGCGGAAGCGCTCGACCGACAGCTCGCCCCACTGCTCGTAGGCGTGCACGATGACTTCCGTGTCGCTGTTGGTGCGGAACGTGATGGCCGTGCGCGTCGAGCTCCGGTCGCATCTCGGCGAAGTTGTAGATCTCGCCGTTGAAGACGACCCAGATCGTGCGGTCCTCGTTGCTGAGCGGCTGATCGCCGGTCGACAGATCGATGATGCTGAGCCGCCGGTGGCCGAGGCCGATGCCGGCGCCGACGTAGAAGCCGTCCGCGTCGGGGCCGCGATGCGCGACCGCCGTGGTCATCGCGGTGAGGCACGCCCGTGTCGATCGGCTGGTTCGGATCGAAATTGAAGTTTGCCCGCGATGCCGCACATGTCAGGAAGCCGCCAGTTGAGGTTCGTGCGCGGCGACGACGCCGCGCCGGGTGAGTTCAGCTGAGATAGAGCTGCTCGAACGCCGCCGACCATCCGATCGAACGAATAGCGCGCGTGCGCGTCGTCGCGCGCGGCGTCGCCGAGCGCGCGCCGCCAGCGCCGGATCGGCCATCAGCCGGCAGAGCCGATCGGCGAGCGCCGGCGGATCGCCGGCCGGGCACGAGCAGGCCGGTCCGATCGTCGGCGATCAGTTCGCGGATGCCGCCGACGCCCGACGCGACAATCGGCAGCCCGGCCGCCATCGCCTCGAGCACGGCGTTGCGGAAACGCCTCCGATCGCGACGGCAGCACGAAGATGTCCGCCGTCCGCGAGCCGCGCCGGCACATCGTCGCGATGGCCGAGAAACGTGAACGCATGGAGCACGCCGCGCGCTTCGGCGCGCGCGATCAGCGCATCGACGCTGCGGTCCGCCGCCGACGACCTCGAATGTGGGCGTCGGGGAAGCGGCGCAGCACGCTCGACCGCTGCGTCGATCAGCACGTCGTGGCCCTTCTCCGGCCGCAGGTTCGCGACGACGACGATCTCGCGCGGCGACGCGTCCGCGGTCGACGCGGCTGCAACGGTCGAGGTCGAGCCCGTTGGGGATCACCGCGATCTTGCGCGCAGGGACACGCTTCGAGCGCGCAGCCGGTCCGCCGCGGCGTGCGAGTTCGCGACGATCTCGTGCGCGCAGCGCGTAGGCGGCGCGCTGCATCGCGATCTGCGCCGGCGATCTTGTCGGGGTTGATCTCGCGCCGGTTGCCGATGCGGACCGGCACGCCGCGCCAGCGCGGCGCCGGGCAGGCCGAAGATGTTCGAGTAGAGCTCGCGTCGTGTGCACGACGGCGATGTCGCTGCGCGCGGCACCATCGGGCGAACGCCCACGATGGCGAGCGCGTCCGGGACGACTGCGAAACTCGTCGACCGGAAACTCGGCGACCGACGCGGCCGCCTCGGCGACGCGGCTGAACCACGCGCCGCGGGCGTGAAAGCACGGCGACGTGCACGGCCCACCGGCTCGGATCGAGCCGCCGGACGAGCTCGATCATCTGCCGCTCGGTGCCGCCAGGGTCGAAGCTGGTCATGACGGACGGCGATGGGTATCGGTCGGTTCATCGGCACCTGCCATCTGAGCAAGGCAGGTGCCAGCAGAGTTCAGAAAAAGCGGCCTGATGTTGCCTTCAGCGCGACTGTATCGCGGCGTGCGAGGAAGCGGCGGTGAGGAGAGTGGAAACGGATTTCGCTCCGCTGAGTCGGCGGCGTTACGGTCCGATCGACGTACTGCTGCTGCCACTTCTCGAAGACGACGAGCTGCCACAGCCGCAGCGTGTGGTCGCGCTTGCCCGACAGTGCTCGTCAACGAGCTGGCGGACGAAGGCCGGCTGGAAGTAGCCGCGCTGCAGGCTGGCGCGGCGACAGCAGCGTGTCGGCGAACAGCTCGCGCAGGTTGCCGCGGAACCAGGTGCCGAGCGGCACGCCGAAGCCCTGCTTGCGGCGGTCGAGGATGTCCGCGCGGCAGCAGCGTGGCCGCGACTTCCTTGAGCACGTGCTTGCGCCGGCCGCTCCTTGATCTTCAGTCGACGCCGGCAGCGCGGACGCGAAGTCGATCACCTCGTTGTCGAGCAGCGGCACGCGCGACTCGATCGAGTGCGCCATGCTCATGCGATCGACTTTGGTCGAGCACGTCCTCGGGCAGATAGGTCTCCGCGTCGAAGCGCATCATCTGGCTCGGCCACGGCAGGTGCGCGTAGCGCTCGAAGTGACGCGCGAGCACGGCTCTCGGGATCGGCGCCGCTCAACTGCGCCGATCACCGTCGCGGCTCAGGAGCGACGGCTTCTCGTCGGTGCCGAAGAACCGGATCGCGTCGAGGTAGCGGCCCTGATCGTCGCGCGCCGACGTGGCGCAGGAAGTTCTTGCCGCGCACGCCGTGCGGCAGGCGGTCGCGCGGCGATCGCGGCGACGCGGCGGAACGCGCGCGGGCTGTAGCGGTCGAACGCGACGACGCGCGGGTGCGGGACGTAGCGATCGTAGCCGCCGAACAGCTCGTCGCCGCCGTCGCCGGACAGCACGACGGTCACGTGCCGCGCGCGCCATCTCCGAGACATGCACCACGTCGGGATGGCGGACGAATCGGCGAACGGCTCGTCGAAGTGCGACACCAGCCGGTCGAGGATGCCGACGCCGTCCGGCTTGACGACGAACTCGTGGTGGTCGGTGCCGAAATGGCGCGCGACGCGGCGCGCGTGCTCGAGCTCGTCGAACGCCGGTTCGTCGAAGCCGATCGGAGAACGTCTTGACGCGTGCGCCGGACGTCTCGGTCATCAGGCCGACGACCAGGCTCGAGTCGATGCCGCCGGACAGGAATGCGCCGAGCGGCACGTCGCTGATCAGGTGCGAGCGGACCGCGTCGCTGAGCACGGCGCGCAGCTGCTCGACACGGCGTCTGCCTCGGATCCGCTGAAGGTTTCGTCGGCCGGCAGCTGCCAGTACTGCTCGATCGCCGAGCGTCCGTCGCGCCACGTCAGCAGGTGACCGGGCGGCAGCTTGCGGACGCTCTTCGAAGATCGAGCCGTCGCGCGGCGTGTAGAGGAACGACAGGTAGTGATCGAGCGCGTCGGCGTCGAGATCGCGCGGCAGGTCGGGCGCCTCGAGCAGCGACTTGATCTCCGATCCGAAGTAGAGCCGGCCGTTCACCGTCGGCGTAGTGCATCGGCTTGATGCCGATGCGATCGCGCGCGACGAGCAGCGTCCGCGACCGCGTGATCCCAGATCGCGAGGCCGAACATGCCGCGCAGCCGCGCGATCGCGTCCTTGCCCCACTGCTCGTAGGCGTGGACGATCGACCTCGGTGTCGGTCGAGGTGTAGAAGCGATGGCCCGGCCGCCTCGAGCTCGCGCCGCAGCTCGCGGAAGTTGTAGATCTCGCCGTTGAAGACGATCCAGACGGTGCGGTCCTCGTTGTGGATCGGCTGATGGCCGGTCGAGAGGTCGATGATGCTCAGGCGGCGCATGCCGAGCGCCACGCCCTCGCTCGACCCATACGCCCTCATCGTCCGGGCCGCGATGGCGGATCACGTCGCACATGCGGTGCACGAGCGCGCGCGCCGCATCGGGCGTGAAGGGCGAGCGGGTGGTCAGGGGATTCTACGAAGCCAGCGATGCCGCACATATCTCGTCCTTGGTCATTGGTCGTTGGTCTTTGGTCGTTCGTCGTTGGTCGCGGCGGACGCGCGGGTCCATGTCGGTGATGACACCACTTCGTCGGTTGACTGCAGCGCCGGGTGATGCGGAGCGTGGTGTCTGACAGCCACTCGACGCTGCTGACTGGGTTCGCCGAGTCGAGTCGAACACGCTCGCGATGCGGAACGGGGCGCTTCGCTTCGTGCGTCACCCGCACCGTCGTCGACTTCTCGAGACGTCCGTAGACGGGTGAACACCAGCCGAGGCCGGTCGCTTCGTCGCCGGCGAACCAGTCGAGCAGCTGGCGGCGGTCACGGCGAGGGTGATGCGCCGGCATCTGCCGGCGGCGAGGACTCCACGCGCGGCGGCCGCGGACGTCGAGCGGACCACCGCGGATCGATATTGCCAGTGCGCGGCGGCGCGTGTGGCCGCGCCGTGGCCGTTCACGGTGTCGGCGACGACGACGAGATCGCCGTGGCGCACGAGGACGCGGCGGCGATGCTCGGTCGGCGCGTAGCCGTCGTGCGCGCCGTCGAAGTAGTCGAAGTCGTCCCCGATTGACCAGCGGGTCACGCGCCCGTCGGCGATGTGCGTCCAGTGGAACGGGCCGTTCGGCAGCGACTGCGAGCGGCCGTCGATCGTCAGCGTGTTGTGCATCGCCGACGAGCGCATGCGATCGCGCAGCGCGGCGATCCGGTGGTGTAGCGACATGGTCCCGGATCGATCAGGAGCGGCAGGCCGCGAGACGTGAACGTCAGCGACAGCGCGTCGGCGTGCGCGTGGCCGCCGTTCTGATAGCCGTGCGGGCCGCCGTCGATGACCAGGTGATCGCCGTCCGGCGATCGCGAGATGTAGTAACCGGTTTCAGAGGCGCGAGCCCGACGCTCGGCCACGGACCTCGCGGTTGCTTTTTCACTGGGCTCGACGCGAACGCGAGGCTCTGAGTCAGCCAGCAAACCTTCTTCGGGCGTCTCGCCGATCTGCAGCTCAGGCCGGTTCGACGTATCGCTGCCGCGATCTGCCAGGCTGCCGCGCATATCGTCGCCGTCCCGTCCGAGCATCGGCACCAGTGCTCCGCCAGTCGTCGTCGCCGATGTGCGGCATGCCGGCCGTTGTCGTCGGCGAGCAGGCGCGCGGACCGAGGCGCGGCGACCGCGTCGCTCGAAGCGGCCGATCGGCGGCACGGATCGCGCGGTGATGCGCGCGACGCGCGAGCGCGAGAAGATAGAAGTCCAGCGTGTATGCGATGGTAGTGCGCCGAGCGCTCGCAGTGACCGCCGTCGGCGGCGATCTGGCGATCGATCTCGGCGACGCAGGATCGCGACCGCCGATCGCGTCGCGGCGTTCGGACTGCCGCGAGCTCCGGCAGCGCGCGTCCCGCGACGTAAGGCCAGCGCTTCGCCGAGCAGGTGCGTGTTCGGGCTGAAGTAGTGCGACAGGTTGTGCTCGACGTGCGTCAGTTGGCGATCGAGCCCGAGCAGCAGATCCGACCAGCTCACGGCCGGCTTCGACGCCACTCGTGTCCGACTTCAGCCGGACCTGACCGCTTCAGCCGGACCGCTGCCGGCGAAAAAGTGAATCGCCCAGACCCACGACAGCGATCGCAATCGCGAGCTCGAGCATGCTCGCCCAGTTGACGCCGGTGAGCGGCGGGTTCGCGTCGCAGCCAGCTCCCGAGCTCCGCGACGACGCGCGCGCGATACTTCGCGTCGCCGGTCAACCAGAAGGCGCGGCCGAGCGTCAGCCAGTGCTGATGCCGGTTCAGCTCCCAGATGATCTTGTGATCGCCGTTCACTCGGATCGAGATACGGAACGGTCGACCAGAACGGTGAGCGGCGGCGCGGCGACCGTGGACCGGGTCGTAGTGCCAGTCGCGGGAGGACGGGTAGGCGCAATGGATCGGGTGCGGATCCGGTGGGATGAGAAGAAACGCAGCCCGCGGATAGCCGAGCAGATCGTACTCGCCTGACAGGATCCGGTCGGCGCGCGAGGCACCGCGTCGTGCAGCGCTCGGAAATTCGCGGCGGACAGCGTCGGCCAGCGACATCGCTTGCTTCGGCCGGGCGATCGACGAAACGCCGCGGCGCGTTCAGCGAAGTGACGCCGCCAAGCTCGCGCTGCGCGTCGTCCCATCGCCCGTTCGACAGCGCGGCGCGGACCGCGCGCCAGGTCCCGCCAGCGGCGCGAGCGCAGCGCAGCAGATCCGCGGCGGCTCCAGCGCGGGCGGACGAGCCGCGCGCGCGCGGTCGACAGCAATGCGCGCGGCGGCCGCGCCGCGCCACGTCAGTTCCGCGCGCGTCCATCCGCGCCAGTCGCAAGAATCCGCATGCCCTGGCGCCGATCATCACGATAGCTCTCCACCACTGGAGGACACCGAGGACACGGAGGAAAAACCCTGGTCTCCAACCGGCTGACCCTCCGCGTCCTCCGTGTCCTCTGTGGTGGGATTCGTTCGCAACGCTGCGCCTCGTGTCGCAGACGAACACTCGCGGTATGCGTCCACCCACTGCTCGCGGACATTGGCCAGGTGCACGACTGGTCGTCGGGCGAACGCGCGCCCGAGCCTGCCGATCGGCGTATCGGCGGATCATCGAGCAGTCGCAAGGATGTGCGTGGCCGAGTGTCTCGTGATCGTCGAGCCGCGCCAGCGAGCCCGTTGCTCGCCGTGGGTCAGAATCGCCGGCACGCCGCTCCGGCCTCCGTCGAGACGACCGGCAATCCGCTGGCGAACGCCTCGAGCACGGACGTCGGCATGTTGTCGATGTTCGGGCGTCTGAATGTAGATGTCGTTGGCCGGCGTAGATAGCTCGCGATCTCGATCCGGCGTCACGCGGCCGGCGAACGTGACGTTCCGCAGACCGAGAGCTGCGCGGCGCAGCGCGCGCAGTTCCGGCTCGCTGCGCGCCGCCGCCGACGAGCGTCAGCGGCGCATCGGGCCACCGATCCTGCACGAGCCGGAACGCGCGGATCGTCGCGCGACGTTGTAGAGCGCGTCGAAATTCCGCGTCGAGACGAGCCGCGGCGCGAGCGGATCGCGGCTCGCGGAAACGGAAGCGATCGAGGTCCACGATGTTCGGGATGATGCTGGCCGTCGATGCCGAAGCCGACCGAAGACGTCGACGAGGAACTGCGACGGCACGACGTTGCGATCGACCTGCGCGATGGCTGGTGCGCGCGATGGCCGATCGGCTCAGATGGTCCGGCGCCTCGCCGCTGCGATAGTTCAGGACGACCGGCTGGCCGAGGGCGCGTGCGATCAGCATCGCCGGCAGCGGCGCTGAGCAGGAACGAGGTACGAGGCCGAGAACACGTGCACGACGTCCGCGCTGCGCCAGCTGCCGCAGGAGCAGCAGGCAGGTAGGTCAGCTCGGTTGACGACCGTCGCGCAGGTACTGATGTCAGCGCGCAGAGCCCAGGCAGCTTCGGCGGCAGCGGGTTCACCGGGACCAGCCACGCGTCGACGTCGGGTCGTCCCGCCACGCCCGGACAGCAAGCCGATCGGCCTGGACCGCCTGCCCGCCAAGAATCCTGCAGCGACGGCGCCACCAACGCGACCTTCGAACCGCCGTCCGGCCATGTGCAATATCCCCGCGAATAGCGCAAGGGCCACGCCGGAGCTCGTGCATGTCTCCGTGGACGACGCAACGCCGCTTCGCGTACCGCCGCGAACGTCAGCCGCTCAGCTCGCGGGCGTCTCTTGATCGCTACTCGAGCCGTAAGGATTCGGCTGCGGTGGCACGATCGCAGCGTATTTCTTGAGCAAATCTCGCGATTCGTACGCCAGCACGTGTGAGTAAGTGGCGATACAACGGCTGCGTCGTGCTCGGATAACTCGGCCGCGTCGTCTCGACATGGCCTACGGCACAATAGCCTAGCGTTTACGTCCGTAAGCCAGACATTGGCCGTCTCCTTGCCCTTCGAAGGTGCCGCGTGACGGCTGACCTGTGCGCGATGCCAGCGCTCGAAACCTTCAAAGACAGCTGCACTCTGGAGGCATCGATGACAAGGTTCGGTGTCTGGCTGGAATGGCCGTCTCGTTGCTGCGCGCGCTCGGTCGGTGGTCGTATCGTCGGCCGACGTCGCGCGCGTCGGCGCAAACCACCCGTGACCTTGAACCAGTCAGGCGCCGCAGAGTGGTCGTCGGCGACGCGTCCGCGCCGGCAGCTACGCCAACACGAACGTACCGATCCAGGCTGCCTGGCGCGCGCCGCCGACGGACCTGACAACCATCGCCGCCGCGCTCCTGAAGTTCGACACTGAGAACACGATTCCGGCCGGGCACGGCCGTCACCTCCGCGCTGATGACGCGTGACCGTCAAGACGCGGCAGCGCGGTCGCGACGCGCAATCGATCGGCGTCTACCGGGTGACGACGTCGTGGACCGAAACCGAAGCGACCTGGAACAAGCGCCGCCGCGGCGAAGCCTGGGCGACCGACAGCGCGGCGATCTCGAGGTCGCATGCCTCGACGACGCAGGCGGTCTCGAGAGCAACGCCGGCACGAAGGTGACCTTCGACGTGACGCCAGCTCGTCCCGGACGCCGTCGCCGGCCGAGTAACGTCGCGCACACGCGCGTCGACGCCGGCTCATCACTGTGGACACTGGACGGGCCGACGTCCGAGGCCCTATCGCGAATCACGTCACGCCTGAACGACTCCAACGTCGCCGTCCGGCCGGTCCTCGAGGTCAGCCTACGGCGAGGCAGCTCGCACGCCGCCCACACGGACCACGGCGCCGCCCCCAACCGGCTCGGCCCACGCTGCGCGTCCTGCATCTGGAACACACGCACCACAACGGCGTCGGCTCGGACGGCGTCCTCGACACGCCGCGCCTGATCGAGTGGGTGGCGAAGACCAATCGCGGACATCGTCTCGCTCCAGGAGGTCGAAGGCGCTACACTGAGCTGGGGCAACATGGACGCCCCTGGCGTGTGATGGCGAACCTGCTGACGCGGCACACCGGCAGACGGCCTGAGTACATTACCGCTTCGCGACGCTGCGCCGGCGGCCGCTCAAAGGGCATCGGCGATCTGATCCTGTCGCGCTTCAGGATCGACTCGGACGACTCGCAGTTGCTGGTGGCAGTCGCTCGGCCACGAACGTCACCCATCAACGTCAACGGCTACGCCACCGAAAATCCCAACTGCCAGCGTGCACCTGCACCCCGACTCGAGAGCTATCGGCTTGCGGGAGATCGCTGAACTGACGTCGTGGCTGAAGGCGTTCCCGGGCAACGCGGATCATCGCCGGCGACTTCAATGCGACCTACCCATCCGAGCACGCGGCGATGATACAGACCTACTACGACTCCTGGGCGGTCGCTCAGGCGAACGGCACGGACGTGGCGTATGCCGGCAACGGAGTCAGGAACGCGGAACGGGCGCATCGACTTCATCTACTACTCCCACGGCGCGGCGTTCCTGGTGATGAAGAGGTTCGCAGGTGTTCGACACACCCGCGATGCCAACGGCGGCGACATAATCCGGATCACAAGCCGCTGATGACGACGTTCACCGTGAAATAGCCGGCGCCGGACGGCCCCCTCGGACGCACCAGGGAAATCTTCCCGTGGCGGTGGAGTCGTCCCATTGTTGAGCGTCTCTGAACACAACTCGCCGTATGCGGAGTACTGATCGATCTGTCGCGTTTTGCAGGCACATCCGCTAACGCGACTGGTCCGATCGAGTAATTAGTGCAATACGGCTGAGTTGCGTTCAGAGAGATCACGCCGGAACGCTTCGAGCGAGCCTCAAAAAAACTCCAGCGTTTCGTTGAATTTCAGGCGCTGGTCTGTCTGCCAGTCGCCCCGCGGCCCGGCTCGCCTCCCACGAGCTGGCTCCCATCCTTTTTCAATCTGCGCTCTCCGGAGGTACCATGCAGGGTCGTGTCTCTGATCGGACCGGGCGTGTCTGTTCGCCGTGTGCTCGTGGCCTGCTGTTTTCAGGAGCCGGGACACGCTCGCTTCGGCGCGCAAACCACCGTCACGCTGAACCAGCCGAGCACCCAGGTCGTCTCGGCGCGGGCGATCCGCGGCGGCAGTTACGCCAACAAGACCGACCAATCACGCTCCTGGCGACACGATCCTCGGACGGACAGCTCGAATTCAGCCGGCGCGCCCTGCTGAAGTTCGACACGGAGAAGACGATCTCCCGCCGGCAGCGCCGTCATCGTCGGCGCTCCTCACCGTGACGGTCAAGACCGGCAGCGAAGACGCGTCGCGCTCGATTGGCGCCTACCAGGTGACGACCTCCTGGACCGAGACCGAGGTCACCTGGAACAGGCGCAAGATCGGCAAGCTGGCAACAACTGGACGGCCCAGGGGCGGCGACCTCGGGTCCAAACTGGACGACGCGACGGTCAGCAACAGGGGCGGGCACGCAGGTGACCTTCGACGTGACGCCGCTGGTGAAGGAAAGCGGTCGCCGGCCGGCTCGGCACGTCGCGCCACCCGGATCGCGCCTTCGTCGACCTCGAAGCGTCGACGCACGAGATCCTACCGCGGGTACGTCACGCCCGAGCGACCCCAACGCCGCGGCCCGGCCGGTCACTCAAGGTGATCTTACGGCCAGGACTCCAAGCCTCCCAAGGACACTGCAGGAATGTCCCCCAGGCGATCCGGAATCCGGATCCGGCGCCGGGTCTCCACGACCACCTCCTGCGCGTGCCGCACTGGAACACGCAAACTCACAACGGCGCGTCCTGGCTCTGACGGCGTCCTCGACACGCCGCGCCTGATCGGCATCGTCGCTGAAGCTGAATGCGGACATCATCTCGCTGCAGGAGGTCAGCGCGCTGCCACCGCGGCTGGGGGCAACATGGACTGCGCCGGTCGTGATGGCAGGGCACCTGCTTTGACAGCGATGCAACCGAAGCAAGACCTGGTATGCCACACTTCGCGACCTTCACCGGCGCCGCCAAGGGATCGGCGACCTGATCCTGTCGCGGTTCCCGATCGGCTCCGACGACTCGCGATTGCTGGTCGGCGGCCGCTGCGGCCACCAACGCCACCGTCAACGTCGACGGCCGCATCATCAACGCTTCACCAGCGTGCGCCTGCGCCCCGGATTCCTCGGCTATCATCGGATGCAGGGAGATCGCTCTGCGCTGACGGCCTGGCTGAAGGCGTACTCCCGGAACAGCGGATTATCGCCGGCGACTTCAGCGCCACCCTTATACGCATCCCGAGAGCGCGGCGATGAAGGAAACCCACAACGACTCGTGGGGCGTCAGCGCAGGCCGACGGCACCGCGGTGGCGCACCCCGGGCAACGCCTCCGGCAGCACGCGCAGCGGCCCAGGATCGGTTTCATCTACTACTCGAAGGAGCGCGGCGTTCCTGACCATGAAGGGTCGCAGGTCCTCGATGCGCGCGACGCGGAAGGCCACATGCCGTCCGATCACCGGCCGTTGGTCACGACGTTTACCGGTGAAATAGCCGAAGGCACCGCTAAGGCCGAACACCATCGTGCGGTCGCGTGGCGCGGCTGCTGCTCCGGCGGCCCGCGCGCCTTTCTGGTAGCCGCGCGAATACCAGAGCATCATCTCGCGCCGCGTGCGCGCAGAGCTGCGTCCAAGGGTGACACGAGTGCGCGCGCACCCAGCCGCCGACATGCCGCGCGGCGCCGATCCGAGGCATGAAGCGGGGAACGCCGAGCAGCCGCGGCGCGCGGGAGAGATCGATGCTGCCGGTGTCCGTGACCGGGATGCCGCTGCTCGAGACGCGACGCCCGACACCCCTTCCAGAACCACCAGCGCCGGAAATACGCCGCGCGTCAGCCTCGCGTCGCCGGGACGTGATGGTGGTGCGCCATTGCCGGCACGTAGAGGCCCGCGCGCACCTGCCGCCCGCGACCGGCAGAAGAACTCCGCCTGCTCCTGGCCGAGCAGCGAGTTGCCGCGCCGGCCGAGCGTCCGGATCGAAGCCGCCGATCCGCTCGATGAGCGTGCCGCCGCACCGCCATGTTCGCGCCGAGCGGCACGCGGCCGCCGCTCCTCGAAGACGAACGGATCGTCGGACCGTAGTCGAGAATCGCCAGCGTGCCCCAGAGGTCCGATCGCTGCTGATCGCAGCCACGACGGGCACGGGGCGCTCCCCACAACGGGAGCACCGGCCCGCCGGTGTAGGCGATCGACGGATCCTCGAGCAGTCGGGCGGCACGACGCCTCCAGCCACTCCGTCGCCGACCTGCGCACGTCGTCGTCGGTGAACACAATGAGCGCGGCCTCGGTGGCCGCAAGGCCGGTGTTGAGGGCGTTCGACTTGCCTTGACCGCGGCTCGAACAGGTAGCGGAGTGGCACGGAAGCCGGCGATTCGCGATGCGGGAGGCGACGCCGTAGCGTGCCGTCGGTTCGAGTTGTTGTCGACGACGACGGACGTCCCAGCGTGAGGCCATCAGGCACCGGCTGAGCGCGAGGCTGTCGAGCGTCTCGCCGAGCAGATCCGCGCGGCTGTAGACGCAGATGAGGATCTGGCTGCGTCAGAGAGGAGGTCGCTTTGCCTGAGCCGTAGAGGGCACGAGCCAACCGGTTGCAAGCCTCCTGCCTGCTTCTGCCTTTATCGAAAGATTAGCCGTGTCCTGCGGTCGGCAGTGCCTCTTGCTGGGCAATAACCGTTGCGATTTCCCAGCTCTGCGGCGGCGCTCGTTGCCGGCCTCTTCCCTGGTATCGGCATGCGGTGGAGTGCTCCTCGTCCGCGGTCCTGTCGGCCGCCACGCCGGTGAGCCTCCGGCCGCACGCCCCTGCAGCTCAGGGTGATGA
>ERZ1370068.10743-contig-9414_pt1 | contig 41077 bp, 44 predicted proteins | sample MGYA00561227_ERZ1370068 | MGnify/ENA primary metagenome ERZ1370068 (study PRJEB38410, sample SAMEA6850437) | metagenome | study: Metagenomic assessment of the ecological functions of the soil: analysis of the soil microbiota associated with the... | reverse complement strand
AGTTGATATTGCTGCAGCTGGTCGACGACGACGCCGGTGATGCGGTTCGACTGCTCGCGCGATGATCCGCGTCCGGACGCGCAGGACGTCGGCCGGCGACGTCGGTGCGCGCCGCCAGGCAGCGGGCGCGCCGCTGATGAATCTGCAGCGGCGAGCCGATCTCGTCGCGCCAGCTCCGGCGGAGAGCTGGGCCGACGGTCGCCAGCTTGTCGAGAGGCATCAGGCTCTGCTCCAACGCCTCGCGCGACTCGGCAGCCTGCACGCAGCTGCCTGCGCGCCTGATCGCTCGCGCCGTCATGTTGCTGAACTCGACCGGCGATGTCGCCGAGCTCGATCGCGCGCCAGCGCCGGAGCCATGGCACCGCGATCGCCAGCCCGCGCACCCGGCGCGCGACTGCGCCGAGGAGGCGCTCGAGCGGCCGCCGCACGTAGAGCCGGATCAGCATCCAGCCGACCAGCGTGATGCCGCCGATCAGCGTGGAGGCTGGAGACTGGTGTCGCCGATTCGAAGGTCAGACCGAGGCTCGCGTTCCTGCAGGGCGCGCAGCTCGCGCGCGTATCACCATTAAACGTGCCGGCGCTTCGCAGCCACCGAGCGCGGCAGTTCTCTGTCCTTCACACAGAGGGAACACGCCGCAGTGAGCAGGCTGAAGCGGCCGCCCGGCCGGTCGAACCAGATGACCGCCTACGGATCCGAGCGCGCAGCCCGCGAGCTGCGGCCGCAGCGCATGTTCTTGAGCCAGAGCCACTACCGACCCGACGCCTCCCGGCCGAGCGAATGCGCGCGGTGAGCTTGGCCGTCCTGATCGAGGACGAGTGACGCGCCGATATCGGGCTCGCCGATCTCCAGTGAATCGAGAATCTGCGGATGTCGGCGGTCTGCCGGTCGCGCAGCGAGTTCTCGACCGCCACCCCCACCGCCGGCCCCGGAGCATGCGAAAGTCGCGCTCGGCCGCCAACTTGAGGTCCGTCTCTTCCCGCTGGTACCGCCAGCAGCCGTACGCGCCGAGGATGCACTCCGCTGACGATGCTGGAGCCCGACGGTCAGCTTCTTCTTTGGTGGAGATCCGCATCCTCTCTTACCGCGTGGCCGAAATGCACATGTGTTTCAACTCGTGCACCTCAGCGAGGCCGCTCGAACGCTTGCGCTGACGCTGCGGCAGCGACACCGGCCGGATGCGCTGGCGGCGTTGCTCACCCGGGGAGGCATGCGCACCGGGACTTCTGGGTTCTATTGCCTCCCCGTTCTGTCTGTTCGCGCAGCCTTCCAGGCTGCTCCGGTCCGACGTCCGACGCAACCGGCCATGGCGCTCTGCCGTCGAGCAGCGTTCCGCACCGCCGCCGGGAAAGACGGCGTCATTCCGCATCGCCGAGGGGTCGCGGCCCTTCATCGAGGTCCAGACGGTCGAGGACGCCGGCGACGGTGGGGAGCTCACGGTTCCCGCCCGGGTCGAGTTCAGGGACGGCGCACTGACTCCAGATCAGCGCGCCGTTCGCCGGCCGCGTCGTGCGCCGTGCATGCGCGCACCGGCGACTCGGTGAAAGTCGGCGATCCAGCTGGCTGACCATCGATCAGCCTGGCGCTGCCGCCGGCCGCGCCGCCGCGCAGACCGCGCGCGCCGGATCTGCGCGAGGCGCACGGATCGGGTGCCGCCGGAAGCGCGAGCAGCATGCTACTGCCGAGGGCGCGTCGGCACGTGAGCGCGAAGAGCTTTTCCGAGGCGCAGGACAGAGGTCGCAGAGCTGCGCGCCGTGAGCTGGCGCGCGCCGAGGCGGCCGCGGCGTTCGTCGGCGAAGGCGCGGCACCGAGCGTCGTCCTCCGCGCCCCCCATCTCCGGCATCGGTCGTCAGCCGCGCGGCCTCCGAAGGCGCTGGCAGGCTAAGCGGCAGCGCGCGAGCCGCTGGTCGAGGTCGGCAACCCTCCGACCTGTGGATCGTCGGCGACGTCTTCGAGCGCGACCTGCCGCTCGGTCCGCGAAGGCGCCACGCGCGACCGTCGTCCTCCTCCATGCACGACGAGCTGAGCGGGGCGCGTCGCGTCGATCGGCGCCGTCGTCTCGAGCGGTCTGTGCGTACGGCTCCGGTGGCGGCGTCGCGGTCGAGATTCGAACGGAAACGACGCTGCGCCCCGGCATGTACGGACGCCTGCGCGTGAAGCGGTTCCGGCGGCGACGGCCCGACGCTGCCGGCCGAAGCAGGATGCTGAGCGGCAAGGATTCGATCGTCTACGTCGAGACCGACTCGCTGACCTTCACGCGCCGCAACGTGACCGGGTGTCGGCCGCGTCGATCAAGGCGGCGCGTCCACGTCCTCTCCGGTCTCCTCGCCGCAGGACAAGGTCGCCGTGCGCGGCGCCGTCTTCCTCGACGGCGCGGCTGACCAGCTTATCAGCTTGCACCGACCAGAGCTGCACCACGAAGAGCACGAAGGACACGAAGGGACAACTTCACCCACGCCGATGCGTACGAAACCATTGACGATGCAGCCTTCTCGTCCGGCTCGGAACCGCCACTCACACTCTGCTTCGTGACCTCGTGCTCTTCGTGGTGAACCCATTTTCTCACGTCAGGGCTAGCCGCGCGCTCACACTTCTTGACGCTATCATCTGAAAGGCCGCTCATCCGTGCTGCGTCCGATCCTCCAATTTGCATCAGCCGGCGACTGCCGGTGCTCGCCGTCACGCTCGCCATCGCGCTCTACGGCATTCACCCAGCACCTGGCGACGCCGATCGAGGCTCTCCCCCGACGTGACCAACCTGCAGGTCACACGTCATCGCGCCAGTACGCCGGGGCTGGCGCCGGAGGAGATCGAGCGGCAGGTCACGGTGCCGCTCGAGCGCGTGCTCAACGGCACGCCGCAGATGATCTGCGATGCGGCAGCGAGAGCCTGTTCGGCCTCATCGCTGGTCTCGCCTGACCTTCGACGACGACGTCGATCCGCTTCCAAGGCGCGCACCGATGGTCTAACGAGCGGCATGGCGACCGGCCGAGCTGCCCGCAGGCGTCGAGCGTGCGCTAGCGCCCGAGTGCCACGCCGCTCGGCGAGATCTATCAGTTCCGCGTCGTCAGCGACCGCCACGACCTCGCCGACGTGCGCTCGAGCTCGAGTGGAACGATCGCCACAGGTCCTGCCAGGTGCCCGGCGTCGCCGACGTGGTCGTCGTTCGGCGGCTTCCTGCACGGAGCTGCACGTCGAGGTCGATCCGTCGCGGCTGCTCGCCGCACGACCTGACGCTCGCCGACGTCACCGACGCGCTGGCGCACTCCAACCGCAACGTCGGCGGCGGCTTCCTGCGCCACGGCGATCAGGAGCTGGTCGATCCGCGGCGTCGGCTACATCTGCAGCAGCCCGCAGGACGTGCAGTCGACTCGAAGAGCGCCGACGGCACGCCGGTCACGATCGGCGACATCGCCACCGCAGTCGTGTAGATCAGCGATCGCCGCGGCGCGGCGACGTCGGCTGCAAATCGACAACGAGACCAGGTCAGTCGAGGGCTTCGCGTGCTGCTGCGGCGCGGCGAGAACCCCAGCGCTCGTGCTCGACGCGGCATCCAGAAGGTCGATCGAGCTCGAACGACAAGCGATCCTGCCGCGGGCATGCAGCATCGAGCCGTTCTACGACCGCGCCGATCTGGTCAGAGCATACGCTCGGCGACCGTTCACCACAACCTGCTGTTCGGCGCGCTGCTGGTCGTCGCGCGTCGTCTGGCTGTTCCTGCGCAGCCTGCGCTGCTCGCTGATCGTGGCGTCGGTGATTCCGCTCGCGCTGCTCAGCGCGTTCATCGGCCTGCGCTGCATCAGGCCTGCCGGCGAACCTCATCTCGATGGGCGCGATCGACTTCGGCATCCTCGTCGACGGCGCGCGTGGTGCTGGTCGAGAGCGTCGCTGCACGAGCAGCGCACCGCAAGCCGGCGCTCGCCGCCGAACTGCTCGCGTGATCTATCGCTCGGCGCTCGACGTCGCGCGCCCGATCTTCTTCGCCATGGCGATCATCATCGCCGCGCTGATCCCGGTGTTCACGCTGCGAGCGCGTCGAAGGGCGCATCTTCCGACCGCTGTCGCTGACCTACACGCTTCGCCCTGCTCGGCGCGCTCGTGTTCTCGCTCACGGTGCGTCGCCGGCGCTGCGCGCTCGGCGCTGCGCGCTGAAGGACACACAGGTCCATGAGCCCAGCTCGTCTGATGCGCCTGCGCGAGCGGCTACCGCGCGCGCTCGGCTGTCTGCCGAGCGCCGCCGCATGGTCGCCGTCGGCGCGTTGCCGTCCTGGCCGCGCGACGCGTCCTGGTCGGTTCGCACACTCGGCAGCGAGTTCCTCCCTGGAGCTGGACGAAGGCGACCTCGTCATCTTCGTCGAGATGCCGCCGAGCATCTGCGCTCGGACAGGGGCACGGACGATTCTGCAGCGAAGTGCGGCGCCGCCTCCTCGCCTTCCCCGAGGTCATCGAGACGCTGAGCGAGCAGGGCCGCCCGGAGGACGGCACCGACGACGAGGGCGTCAACATGAGCGAGACGTTCGTGCGCCTGGCGCCGACGCGAGCGCTGGCGCCCGGGGCTGGACAAGGACGCGTCTCATCGAGGCGATGCGCGCCTCGCTGACCGAGATCCCCGGCGTCAGCTTCAACTTCTCGCAGCCGATCAAGGACAACGTCGAGGAAGCGGTCAGCGGCGTGCGCGGCAAGGTGGTGCTGAAGATCTTCGGCACCGACCTCGATGCGATGCGCGCAGACGCTCGAGACGCTGTGCGCGCGCTCGACGAAGGTGCCGCGGCATCGTCGATCTCGGCCTGTACCGCGATCGCGAGCGTCCCGCAGCTGCAGGTCGTGCTCGATCGTCCGGCGCTGGCGCGCGCCGGCATCAGCGTCGAGCAGCGCGCAGGACGTCGTCGAGACCGCGCTCGGCGGCCACGTCGTCACGCGAGACTGTGGCAGAACGAGCGGCCGGTTCCGGTGCGCGTGATCTTGCCGTTCGCCGAGCGCGAGGACGAAGAGCGCATCGGCGACCTGGCCGTGCCGACGGCGAGCGGCGGGCGCGTGCCGCTGCGCGAGATCGCCCAGATCGAGAAGACGATCGGGCGGCGCCGCGATCAACCGCGAGGCCAACAGCCGCGTCGCTGGCGCTGAAGTTCAACGTCGAAGGACGCGACTATGGGCTCGGTCGATCGCCGAGGCCATGGCGGCCGTCGACGCGCAGGTGAAGGTGCCCGACGGCAACTTCCTCGTCTGGGGCGGCGAGTTCGAGAACCAGGCAGCGCGCGATGGCCCGCCTCGCGGTCATCGTGCCGATCTCGTTCGTCGCGGTGTTCGCGCTGCTCTACAGCGCGCTGGGCTCGGTCGCGCAGTGCGCTCGACCGTACTGCTCGGCCGCGCCGTTGGCGATGAGCGGCGGCGTCTTCGCGCCTGGCGCGTGCGCAGGCATCCCGCTCTCGGTCAGCGCCGCAGTCGGCTTCATCGCGCTTGCTCGGGCAGGTGTGTCTCGCGTCGCTGCTCGTCGTCAGCGCCGTCGACGATCGCCGGCGCAACGGCGAAGACCTGGTGCCGGCGCTGATCGGCGGCACGACGAGCCGGCTTCCGCGCCGTGCTGCTGACGGCGCTGCTGGCGATTCTCGGTTTGATGCCGGCGGCCGTGTCCACGGGCGTCGGCAGCGAAACGCAGAGGCCGTTCGCCGTCGTCATCATCGGCGGCCTCTTCACCGCCAGTCACCATCACGCTGCTCGCGTTGCCGTCGCTCTACGCGCTGGTCGCAGGCCGAGCGCCGGTGCTCGCCGAGGACAACGAACTGGAGCTGAGGTGTATCCGCCCCGTGATCGTCCGCCTCATCCTCAGCATTCTGCCCTAGTGCTCTGCGTGGCGCGCGTCGTCGCCGCCAGCATGCCGCCCGCTCCCGACCTGCCGGCCGAGATCACCCTCGAGCAGAGCCTCGAGCTGCTCGACAAGCACAGTCCGCGCGCGCTCGCCGGAGCAGGCGACCGTGCAGGTCGTCGCCGCCGATCGCATCGCGGCGCAGACACTGCCCAATCCGGACGCTGAACTACGGCGGCTTACAGTTGACGGGCGGTACCAACACCGGCGCCGCCGCACAACACCAGTTCGTCGTCGAGCAGCCGCTGCTGCTCTTCGGCCAGGCGGCAAGGTGCGCTCGCAGCTCGCCGATCTGCGCGTCGCCGCCGAGCAGGCGCGCGTCACCAGCTCTCGCTCGCCGACCTGCGCCTCAAGGTGCGGCAGGCCTTCGCCACCCTGTTGGCGCGCCAGGACGAGCTGAAGATCCTCGAGGAAAGCCTCAACGATTTGCAGCGCGTCGAAGGCGTCGTGCGCGGCCGCGCCACCGCGGGCGACCGCAGCCGCTACGACGTCGCGCGCATCGAAGTCCAGACGCACGCCTTGCGGGTGGAGTCGCCAACAAGCGCACCGACGCGCAGGAAGCTCGGGCCAGCTCGCCGCGCTGCTCGGCCTGCCCGATTGGTCGCCGCGCGCGATCGGCAGCCTCGCCGGGCGACGTGCCGAGCGACGTCACGACCCTGTGGCAGACGGCCAGGAGCGCCGCCTCGCTGGTCGCGGTCCGCGAGCGCCAGGCGGCGGCCTATGGCGGGATCACCGCCGCGAAGCGCGAGGCCTGGCCGATTCCGTCGTTGGCGGCCGGCGCGCTGGTGACGCGACGACGACAGTGTCTCCGCCGTGTTCGGGTTTCGCTGCCCTGCCGTTGCTCGACCGCAATCAGGGCGAGATCGCACGCGCCACGGCGGAAGCCGACGCTGAGACGCTGGCGCTCACCTGGCGGCGCTCGCCGAGGCGCACGCCGAGGTCGAGCGCGCGGCGATGGTGCTGCGCGAGCGCCGCGCGACCCTGGCGACGCCGAGGCCGACGTGCCGCAGCGCGTCCCCGAGCTGCGGCGGATGGCGAAGACGCTCTACCGCGACGGCAGGCGGCGGCGAATCCTCGAGCTGCTCGACGCACTGACCTCGCTGAAGTGACATCCGCCTCCTCGAGCTGCAGCAGCTCGAGGCCGCAAGGCTCCGCCGAGGCGGACGTGATCGCAGTGGCCGGCTCCCGACGCACCCGCGCCGCCGCTGACGAGCGAGCCACCGCATACGGAGACAAAGCCGTGAGACCTCTCGACCAACCGCAGGATCTGCGGGCTACCATCGCGACCCACAGGTGGTCGGTTCGTATCTCGACCGCCGCACGGCGCAGCCGATCAACGGTTTCCTGCACGCGTCGCAGGTCGCCATCAACCTCGCCCCTGCGCGAGCGCCACCCCAACCGCGTGCTGAGATCGCGCCCGGCCGGCGCGCCTGACCGCCGACATCGACCCGGTGCCGCTGGTGGCGATCGACGCCAGCGCCGAGATGCTGGCGCTGGCGCGGCGGCGTCTGCGCGCGCGCCATCGCCCATGCAGCCTGTTGCAGGGCGACGCGTTCCGCCCTGCCGTTCCCGAGCCGCAGCTTCGACTTCGTCTTCACCCTCAAGCTCATCCGCCATTTCCAGATCCGAGGACCGATGCGCCTGTACGCCGAGATCCAGCGCGTCCTCGGGCCCGGCGGCGCGCTGGTGATGGACGGACAGAATCGCGCCGTCAGCCTGCCGCACCGTCAGGCGAAGGGCGTCGACCGCTACCGCATCTACGACGTGCTCTACGACGCCCCCGAGCTCGTCCACGAGCTCGAGGGCGCCGGCTTCACCGTGTGCCGCATGGGCGGCATTGCGCGCCATTTCGGCACGCAGCGGCAGCTCAACCGCTGCCTGCACCGCGTCGGCATGGGTTGCCAGTGGCACGGCGACTCATCCGACTCGCCGAACAACTGCCTGGGGGAAATCCATCGACGTGGATGGTCCTCGCGGAGGTACCAGTACTGACGTTCGATCACGTTCGTGCGCTGAACAACGGCTCCGGTGAACGGCTGCGCGTCTCGCTGGCCGGGATCAACGCCAGCCTGAGCAGTGCGCATTCCGAGTTCATGGGGTGCGCCTGCGAGCATCTCGCGCCGTTGCTCAGCCTCGAGGACCATCCGATATCGGTCGAGGCGACGCCTCGCCTGGCACGAGTGCCGCCCGCCGGTCGGATCGGCGCGCCGCCTATCCGACATCGCGGCGATGGACCGCGTCGACCGCGACGTGTACCGCAACGGCAGCGAGATCGCCTGGTTTCGCATCGACGAGCTGCCGTCGCTGCATCTGCGCTTCGCCTGGACGGGCGCTGTTTGCGCCGTGCACGGCGATTTCTATCTCTACCTGAGCCAGAACTTTTACCGCGACTGGCTGACGCGCGGGCTGCGGCGGCGTTCACCTGAGCTGCCTGCGGCGGCGGCGCTTCACCACTCTGCTGTACATATCTGCTGTACTATCCCTGCTTCTGGTATTGCGAGCGCACGCGCGATCTGTCATCCGATTCACGCCGCCGGCGTGGATCTCGACGGCCACGTCGTCGTCCTCGCCGGCCCGAGCGGCGTCGGCAAGTCGACGCTGGTCACCAGCCTGGCCGGCGGCTCACGCGCGCGCCTGCTGTCCGATACCTTCTCTGCTGCACTGTGGTGCCGCCGTGCGCCGGTGCCTGAGCCGTTGCTGCTCGACAACTGGAGCCAGCGCTGGCTCGGCGATACGCGGCTGAAGCTGAGCCCGATCAGTCATCGCTACCGCCTATCGCGCGACGGGTTCCATTGGCCGGTCGAGCGCAGCAGCAGCAGCGGCGTCACGCAGCTGCTGCTCTTCCCGCAGCGCGCGGAGACGCACTACATCCGTCCGCTGACGCCGAACAAGCGCGCGCGGGCGGCTGAGCGCGAGCAACCTCATCGTCAACGACCTGCGACGCTACTGGGCGTTCGCGTCGATTCTCGAGCTCGTCGATCCGACGCCGCTGGTATCGGCGCGCGAGCACGCAGTTGGAGCGTCTCACCGACGAGGTGCCGGCCTTCGAGCTCGGAATCTATCCCAACCTCACCGCCGCATCCGTTGCGGGCGAGATCGGGACGATCCTCGAGAGCGCGCCGATCATTTCGTGATCGCGAGACGCATCGCATGCCGCGACTTGGGTCGCACCGGCGTGCGCGCCGGTGTCGACCCAGAGCGTCGCGCGTTCGTCTCGCCAGAGTCATCTCATAGGAACTTACACGGATTTCGCGGATCCGAATCCGAGATTCCGCAGATTGTATCCGTGCAATCCGTGTAAAGTCTTTAGGTTGATCTGGCGCGAATCGCCGGCGACGCGCAGCTTCCAGCCTTTGAGCAGTGCTTCGCCCGCTCTCGTCCGTCACCTGCGTCGAGGTTGAGGTGGCTGGTGAGGTAGTAGAGTCGCTTGGATGTCGTCCTGCGCCGCAGGACCGTGCGTCGCGTCCTGGAAGCGCTGCTGCAGATACGACGGCGGAATCGACTGGTAATAGAGCTGGACCTCGACGTGATCCGCGCGCTCGAGCGTCGCCGCGTCCAACGGGATGCTGTATTCGACCTTGTCGGCGCCAGTGATGCGCGGGTCGGTGTAGTCACGGATCGTTCGCCCTCTTCGCCGGGCAGCAGGGCGAGCTCCTGGATGTACGGCGACGGATTGCGCGCGAAGTATTCCGGATCGAAGCCGCTGCGGGCGGATGCGGTTGTCTTTGATCGGATCGACGCGGCGCAGAAAGCTCGTCGTCAAGACGCCGTCCGAGTCGCGGATCAGCTCCTGGTAGATCTGCACCTGATTGCTCGCGTTGATGACCTGGTAGTGCGGCTGCACCGGCGCTGCGGGGAACTTCACCGGCTGCTCGCTGTCGAGAATACGGTCGGTCGTGCCGTCCAGGATGAAGCCGCAGGTCGTTCGTGCGCCCCGACGCCCACAGCGTCGTGCCCTGCGCGTCTAGGACGCGGAACTCCAGCACCAGAGCCGGCGGAAGCCGACGCCGGTCGGGAGATAGTGGCCGGCGAGATTGGTTACCGTCACCACGGTGCGCAGCTTGCCGTCAGACGTCTTGTGCAGCGGGCGCGATGTCCACGGTCGCGGTGTCGTTCTCAGCCATTGTCGAGCATCGACTCGAAACCGGTGAAGCAAGCGGCAGCTGCATCAGATAGCCGCTGGCGAACGGCGATGCCGGGCGGATCGAGCGGCGACGGCTGCTCGGACATCCAATCCACCTGCTGGAAACCGAGGATGAGCGGGAACTGCTGAAAGAATTGGTTGAGGAACACGTTCAGCCCGTGCAGCGAGTGGCGGGCGAAGTCGCGTCCGCTCGGTGAGCTCGATCTCGTCGTCGGGCAGTCGGTTGGTCGTCGGCGGAAACTGATCGTTGCGATTCGCTGTTGGCGATCTTGAACCTCAGTTCCTGGCCTTTGTAGTCGGTCGGCATGTGGGCAGTCCTGACAGGAGCGGAACTCGCCGCCTGCCGGCCGCGTGGCGCTGTTCAGCCACTCCAGGTGCGTCGACTGCTCGTAGCCTGCGCCGAGCCGATTCGCCGGCGTTGTCGAAGATCGGCAGCAGAACGTCGTGGCAGCTGCCGCAGAGATCCGAGCTGGTGATCTGCTCGCCGAACTTCGGCTTGATGCCCAGCGCGTTCTCCATCGGCTTGGTGACGATCGTGTCGTCTTTGTACGGACCGTAGATCGACGTCCGCCGGCCCGGTGACGAAGTTGCCGGTGAACGTCCGCTCCTCGACCGAGGTCCCGTCGCGGAAATATGGTGGCATCGGTGCAGGAAACGCCGTCGCGCGCCAGCGCGCCGTAGATCCTGCTCGTCGGTTTCCGTCACCGCCAGGCCATTGCTGCAGCACGCTGCGCCGCGAGCGGTCTTGCCGATCGGCACTTCCGGCGGCGGCGCGATCGTAAACATCTTCGCATGCAGGCCGGATCCGCTTCGCCGGGCGTATCGATTGCGCTAACTGCCGCTCGCCCATCGCACCGTGGCAATGCAGACACGGCGGTCTCGACGCAGGCGGCTGAGCTGGGGAAGCGTGTTGCGTCTCGACTGCAGTTGCGAGAAGAAGACCGGGTCGCGGCCGGCCAGTCCCATCGGCGAGACGCGCCATCTCCGCGGTCGGTGAGAGGTTGCGCAGCTGGCTGCAGCGCCGCTTCGTGCGTCGACCACACGCCATCTTCGGCATCAGCGGGCTCTGCGGTGTGGCGTTGTGACAGGCGTTGCACTGGGCCGCGGTGAGAAACTGCCCCGGTCCGTCGTGCGCGGACAGCACCTGCTTGGTCGTGGTGTCTCCGCCGGCATGCGCGTCGCCCATGCGTCGGTGAAGCGTCACCGGCCTCGAGCTGATCGAAGAGATCGAGAAACGCGGGTTGCGGCTCGGAGCGCGGTGTCGGAAAACGGTTGACAAGCGACGCCGCTGTCGGCGTCGGCTCGACCGACGGCGTGCGATCGAGAACTTCTTGTAGCGCAGCTCTTTGCCGAGGATGTTGTCCATCGACGCGAAGGTGGATTCCGACTGCGCCGTCGCGTGGCAGCTCAGGCAGTATGGCGCGCCGGCGAGCGGGAATGAGCTCAACGACGTTCGGGGCTTCGCTCAGCTCCTGCAGCACGCCGCCGGTCGGGTACCATGACGGATCGTCGGCGAGCGGCGTCTCGAATGCGACGGTGAAGGCCGACTTGTCGAACAGCGGCGGCGGGAACTGCGGCGGATCCGGCTTCTGCGGCGGAATATCAGGCTGCTGCAGCAGTCCAGTACCAGCCGTCGTAGGACGACTGGCTGGTCTTGATCATCGGCGCCCAGAGCACCGCGAACGGCGCCAACGGTGACCGTTGTTGTTGATGTCCATGCAGCCGTCGCGCCGACGGTGACGCCGATCAGGTCGAAGACGATGTCCATCGCCTTGATGATCGCCGCGCCGTCGGGAATTTCGCCCTGACGCCCATTGCACAACCAATCGACGACCTCCGGCGAGTAGTAGACTCTTCAGCGGCAAGTGCGGTCCGTAGTTGTTGCCGAAGTTCTTCGGCGGCAGCATCGGACGGGCCGCTGAAGCGCCAGTTCTTGTCGGCGATCCAGCCCAGCCCGACGTACTCGCTCGTGACGAGAAACTGCTTCAGCCGGTCGTTGTATTTTGGGTAGGCGTCCTAATCCGAGGGCGGCGGCGGATTGCGCAGCGCCTCGGGCAGCGGCTGACCACGATTGGGTGCGACTGCACCACTCGTCGATCTCCTGCTGCGTGACGGCGCGCTCTCGCAGGCCCAGTCGTCCGGATTCTCCGGCAGCACGCTGGCCGGTTGCGAGAACACCGGGGTGCTCTGTTGCGGATCCGAGCCACCGCCGCAACCGACCATCCCCCAGGAGATGCCGAGCAGCAGACCCAACCCCCACTCCGCCACCACAACTCCGCGCCCGTCTCATCACCACGTTCCTCGTGCCCGGAGCGACAGTGTACGGCGGCGAATTTCCCTGCGATAGCGGATTTTCTTCGCCGCTACGCATGCGACGTGTCGAAAAGCTCGCCAGAGCGGAGGGCGGCATGATCGATCTCGGCCTCGGGGGCAAATGCGTACTGATCGCCGGCGCCGGCCGCGGCATCGGCGCGGCGTGCGCGCGCGCTGTTTGCCGATGCCGGCGCCGCCGTGGCCTGTCTCGACCTGATGCCGGGCGGCGCGACGCCGTCGTGGCGGAGCTGCGTGCACGCGGGCGCAAGCGGTCGTTGGCTCGACTGCGACGTGCGCCAGCGTTCCTCAGTCGAGGACGCCGTCGCGCAGGCGATCGCGTCGTTCGGCCGCCTCGACGTCTGCGTCGACATCATCGGCGAGGCGCGCTGGGGTCGCGTGCTGGATCTGAGCGATCAGGACTGGGACTGACAGCTTCACGCCTCGTCCTGCGCCATGTCTTCTACCTGGCCGCGCCGCCGGCCGGCAGATGCTGGCGCAGGGAACAGGCGGCGCGATCGTCTCCATCGCGCTCGGTCAGCGGTATGCTGCCTCGGCGCCGCTGCACGGCGCCTACGGCGCGGCGAAGGCCGGCCTGATCGCGCTCACCAAGACGCTCGCTGTCGAGCTGGCGGCAGCGGGGATCCGCGTCAACTGCGTCGCGCCCGGCGCGGTGCGCACGCCGCGCCTCTTGGAGTGACGACCGAGGAGCGCCGCGCCGAGTCGGCGCGCCATATCCCGTCGGTCGCATCGCCGAACCCGAAGAGATCGCCAAGGTCGTGCTCTTCCTCGCTTCCGATCTCGCCAGCTACATCACCGGCCAGACCATCGTCGCCGACGGCGGCGCGACCGCGCAGTTTCCGCTCTCGCTGCGCGCTTCTGGGCGCGCTGGCGAGCAAACGATCGTTTGTCCCGTTTGCAATGCGCCGCCGAGGCTGCGCAGGAGAGCAGCCTTCGGAGACAAACATGCACAATCACCCGCGTCATCCGGCGATCGCCCCGGAACGACGGCTCCTTCTACGCCAACGATCCGCATCCGCACTTCGACTGGATGCGCGCGCACGCGCCGCTCTACTGGGACGATGCCAGCCAGGTGTGGGGCGTCACCCGCTACGCCGATCTGCTCCTGGCGATGCGAAGGATCCGCAGACCTTCCGCAACGGCGGCGGCATCCGGCCCATCCAGCCGCCGATGCCGTACATGGTCGACCTCGACGATCCGCGCCCACCGGCAGCGCCGCGGGCTGGTCAGCCGCGGCTTCACGCCGCGCCGCGTGCAGGAGCACGAGCCGCGCATCCGCGAGATCAGCGCCGGCCTCATCGAGCAGCGCCAAGGCGCGCGGCCGATTCGACTTCGTCCACGACGTCGCGGCGTGGCTGCCGCTGATCGTGATCGGCGATCTCCTCGGCGTCGAGCCGGACGACCACGCGCGCCTGCTCGCCTGGTCCGAGGCGATGATCCAGGGCGACGGCACCACCGACCCGGAGAAGATGATGCCGGCGCGCCGCGGCGTTCGACGACTACATCACCTACCAGCGCGACGTGATCGCCGACCGCCGCGCGCCGTCCGCGCGACGACTCGTCAGCATCCTGGTCCACGCCGAGATCGACGGCGAGCGCCTCAGCGACAACGATCTGCTGATGGAGAGCCTGCTCATCCTGATCGGCGGCGACGAGACGACGCGCCACGTCCTGAGCGGCGGCATGTACGAGCTGCTGCGCGATCCCGAGCAGCTCCAGGCGCTGGCGCGCGACCCGTCGCGCATTCCCGCCGCGGTCGAGGAGATGCTGCGCTGGGTGAGCCCGATCCAGAACATGGCGCGCACCGCGGCGCGCGACGTCGAGCTGGCACGGCCAGCGCATCGAGGCGGGGCAGAAGGTGCTGCTGCTCTACCCGGCGGCCAACCGCGATCCCGCCGTGTTCCGCGAGCCGCACCGCTTCGATGCCGCGCGCGCGCCCAACGACCACGTCGCGTTCGGGATCGGCGCCCACTTCTGCCTCGGCGCCAACCTGGCGCGCCTCGAGCTGCGCGTGTTCTTCGAGGAGCTGGTCCGCCGCATGCCCAGCCTGGCCTCGCCGACGCGCGAGCCGCCGCCGCCGGCCGTCGAACTTCATCTGCGGCATCGAGCGCCTGCCGGTCGACTGGCGCGCCGCGCAACACGCGCACCGCCAACCTGCCGCATGCGCGAGGATGAAGAGGCTGCGGTCGAGGTTCCCCACACCGCTCTGCAGCCCGCAACACTGGGGCGCTGGTAGAGGAGTTCGTCACGCGCGACACGACCGACTACGGCGTGCGCGAGCGGACGCTCGACGAGAAGGTCGCCGACGTGATGCGGCAGCTCGAGCGCAGCGGCGAAGCCAAAGTGGTGTTCGATCCGCCCACCGGCACGGTGAACATCGTCGTGTCGAAAGGGTAGCACCGGCGTCTCCGCCGGTGGCGGTCCGCGAAGAACCGCCGTGCGCGAGGCAACGCATCGCCACTGGAACCCGGCGCGCTGCGCGCGCCACCGGCACGAGGCCGGTGCTGCCCGCGCAGGGCGGGAAAGATGCGGCGCAGGAGCGAGGGTCCGGCGACGCAGTGACGACGATGACGACCACGGCGACCCAGCGCTCGTCGTCGAATATCTGCGCGGCCGCCACGCTGGCGCTGAGCAGCGCCGCGAACCACAGCAGGTCGCCCGCCATCGCGGCCGCCCACGCCGGCAGACGCGGGATCGGCAACGTGCTGGCGCGAGCGCGCCCGCCGTAGATGTCGACGCCGAATCCCACGGTCGCAGTAGCAGCAACGCCGGACCGAGGCGCCCGGAGCTCACTTCTTCCGGCGTGGGACGGCGGACCCCGATCATGGCCAGGCGCAGCAGTCGGCTGCCGATCTTGCGCACCGCCGGAACATGGCGCTGCCGTACGCGCAGCCACGCATAGAACGGGCTGGAGCAACAGGATGGCGAGCGCATCGAGACGCTGAAACGTGGAGGCCAAACGTCACCGGCGGCGGCGCATGCGCAGGTGGTTCGCCAGCAGCACGCCGGCGGAATGCCCCGGGCCGACCGGAGCCCAGAACAGCGCAAAGACCAGCCATCGGACCGCCGGGGAATTGCCTGGCCGCGCCATCAGCCGCGAGGCGCCCGCATCCTCGGTGAATGCCGGGATCGAGGATGGCCGACGGATTGAAGATGTCGAACGGACTCATCATACGCCCAGCATTCCTGTTCGGCCCGCCGGCTACAACTGTAGGTGCCGCTGCCCAACGCCGCGAGGGCGAAGAATCGCGCTGGCCGCCGCGGCGCGGTGCGATCCGCGCTAGGTCTGTTCTGCGGGCAATGCCGGCGCTCTAGATCAGGCGCCGAACCAGGGGAAGGACCGGATGGCCGTGGAGCTCTTTCAGTTTGCCGGTTCGCACTTTCACAACGAGAAGGCGCTGGGTACTCGACTACCAGCGGTATTCCCCACGTCCGCCATACGCTGTTGTGCCGGGGCCGCACCGTTCAGACGGCGATGCGGCTCAGCGGCCAGCCGATGGTGCCGTTCTTGCGCCACCGACGGGAAGGTCAGTCGCAGGCTCGGGCGCGCGATCATCGATGCGCTGGAGAGCGCGCATCTCGACACCGCCAGCTCTATCCCGTCCGATCCGCAGCTGCGAGCGCGCGCGCTCGATGTTCAAGCGCTGGTTCGACGACGACAGATCGGACTCAGAAGCTGACGGCGCCGAGTTCTTCGAGCATCCTCGACGACGCCACCCTAGCGTGGCGAGTATCTTCTCGCGCGGCAGGGATGTGGTGTCGCGCGGCGCCTATCGCGCCGCCTTCCCGATGCCAGCGCATCGCCATGCGCCGCGGCATGCGCGGATCACCCCTCGAGACCGCGGCCGAGTCGCGCAATCACACGCGCGCCGGGCTCGATTTCGTCGTCAAAGAGGCCGGACCGAAACGGCTACTCGTCGGCGACTCCTTCCGCGCGTCGCCGACCTGGCGGCGGCCGCCTTGCTTGGCTCACCACATGGTTGCCGGGGACGACGATGGCGCCGCCGGAGCCGCGCGCATGCGCGTGGAAGAGCGCTGGATGGCGCGCTGGGCCGATCACCCCGGAATCAAATGGGCTGAGCGCACCTACGCGCTCCATCGCGGCGCCTCGTGCGAAGTGCCACGGCCGTGGGCTGACATGGCACATCGAGGCTCGTTTCGGTGAGAGCGCATCCGCGCTGTCGATACAACCGTACTCTGTCGGACGTGGAGTGCATCATTTATTCAGACCTCGGTCGCGTCGCAGCCGGCGCACGGGCAATATCGGCGTACTGAGGAGCAACGACGGAGATCCCAGCTCGAGAGGATCGACAAACCAGGCCCGCCGGCTTTCAACTCTGACGGCCCGCATCGATTCGGGCCAAACTGCCGCTCGGCCGAAGCCCGGAGGCGCACGTTCGGACGCAACGAGATTGACGAAAGCTCACCAACAGTTCCCTCAACCAACAAGGAGGTTTGCGTGAGAAGGTCGGTCGCTTTGAGCATCGCAGCGCGGATCGGTAATCTGCCTGGCGGGGGTGGCGCCTGGGGTCGCGAACGCTCAGGACGAAGAAGCCCAAGCCCGAAGCGACGATTGAGCTCGAGTCCACATCGGTCGCAGCCGGCGTCGGATTCTCCTGGGGCAAAGGCAAAGCTGGCAGCTGACGAACGTGGCAAGACGCAACGATCTCTGCCGTCGACGGTCTCACCGTCGGCTCCGTCGGACGCAGCCCGGTCAAGGCATCGGGTAAGGCTCCATCACCTGAAGCAGCTCTCCGACTTCGACGGCAACTACGCGGCGGTGGTCGGCAGGCGCGACCATCGGTGGCGGCGGCGGCGGGCTGGCGATGAAGAACCAGAACGGCGTCGAAGTCGAGCTGGTGGCCACGACCCAGGGTGTCAGCCTCACGGCCGGGGGTGTCCGGTGTGAAGCTCTGCCGTCAAGAGAGTAGTTCGGTTCCTTCCGTCTCCAAGAACAATGAGCGCAGTCCTTTCCCACTGCAGTGAGGGACCGCGTTCCTCACCTCCAGCTGCTCGTCCGCGCGGCGCCATGAGTCGCGCGCTTCACAGCCGTCACGGCGCGCATCCGTGCCACGGTGGATCATCCGATCATCGACGCCGACGGCCACGCGATCGAGTACCTGCCGTACATCTACGATCTGTTCGCGACCCTTGGCGGCGCCAAGGCAGTCGACGGCTTTCGCGTCCTCGTCGATGGTCTGGCGATGATCCGCAGCCTGTCCGTCGAGGATCGCGTTGCGCTTCGGCGCGTTCCGCATGGGCTGGTGGGGCCTGGCCGTCGACGCCACCGACCGCGCCAGCGTCATGCTGCCGAAGCTGTTCCACGAGCGGCTCGACGAGGATCGAGTCTCGATCTCGCAATCGTTCATCCGACGTACGGCCTGCTCGCCATCGGCATCCACGATCCCGACGTGCGCATCCCGGTGGCGCGGGCATTCAACCGCTACTATGCGGAGCAGTACGCGCCCTACGGCGACCGCATCCTACCGGCGGCGACGATCCCGGTGCACACGCCGGACGAGGCGGTCGCGGAGCTCGACTATGCGATCAGGCGAGCTCGGTCTCAAGGTCGCGATGCTGAGCGGCTCACGTCGTGCGGCCGCGTCCCGGCACGACCGATCCGGCGCGGCGCGCATTGGGTCGACACACTCGGGCTCAACAGCGCCCATGACTACGATCCGCTCTGGCGGCGCTGTGCCCGAGCTCGGCGTCGCGCCGACGTTCACGCTCTCTCGGCACTCGGTCTCGACACGCACGAGTCGCCGGGTAGCTACGTCTACAACAAGCTCGGCTCCTTCGCCGGCTCGCTGCACGCGCTCTGCCGGTCGCTCGTGCTGGGTGGTGTCCTGCACCGCTTTCCGTCGCTGCACTTCGCCTTTCTCGAAGGCGGCGCCGGCTGGGCCGCGATGCTCTACGCCGACCTGCTCGCGCACTGGGCCAAGCGCAACGCCGAGGCGGTGCGGCAATACGATCCGCGCCGGCTCGATCGGAAACGGCTGCGCGCGCTCTTCGAGGAGCACGGCTCGTCCGCGATCAGGCAGCGCCTGGCTGATCTGGACGACTGCCTGCATCCGCTGAGCGATCCCGACGATCCGCTGCTCGACGACTTCGGCCGCTCGGGCATCGGCGGACCAGACGACGTGCGGCGCATGTTCGCGGCGCAACTCTTACTTCGGCTGGCGAAGCCGACGACCCGGTCAACGCGTGGGCGTTCGACACGCGCGTGAATCCGCATGCGCTCGCACTCAACGCCATCTTCGGCTCAGACATCGGCCATTGGGACGTGCCGGACATCCGCGACGTCGTTCCCGAGTCGCACGAGCTCGTCGAGGAGGGCTGATCAGCGCCGACGACTATCGCGCCTTCGTGTTCGGCAACATCATCGTCGACCTGCGGGGCGGCGCGAACCTGAACTTCTTCGCCGATACGTGATCGTCGCGCCGACGCGGCGCGCGATCACCTGCAACGCCGACAATAACCGGGCGCGAAGCAGGCGCGTCAGCGCCCCATGCGCGCGGTTGTAGGCGCTCGAGAGATTGTTGGCGGGGACGTTATCCGAGCCGGATACGCCTTTGACGTTGAACTCGACGCGCACGCGACCGTCAGCTTAGGTGTAGACGCGGATCGTGACCGTGTCGGTCGCCGTCGTTCCGTAAGATCGCGTACCGCTCCGTCCGATCGGCGGTGGAAAGCTGCGACACCGAGGTCGTCTGCCGCACCCAACGCCGCGTCCGAGCGAACGGTCGAACGCGCTCGGTCCGCTCGGTGCGGCCGGCACCGTCTGGTAGTGGGTGCAGCCCGCGACGGTCGTCAGAGCAAGCAGGAGCACAGTGCGCCGGCCATCTGATCGCCGTCATGCCGACATTCTCGTTTGCCTGGACCGACTGTGTGCAAGCGCCGCGCCGCCGCGCGCGCCGCCCGCTGGCCTTATCCCAGAAGCGCATGCGCCTTAGCGCTTCGCCCTGCGAGCAGCGTCGTGAAAACAGGCGTCGTCCTTCGCGACGGCGCCAGCTGCGTGGGTCCCTGCACGTCCGGCACCGGCGGCTGTACGAACGCCACGGGTCTGCTATCAGGGAAGTCGCGCGGTGCTCGCGCATATATCCTCGCCGCGGCGGCGTGGAGGAACATGGGGATTGCTCGATACGCTCGTCGGTAGCTCTACCGGTCTCACCGTCGGCGACAAAGCGCCGGCTTTCACACTCAACGACTCATGAACGGGAACTCCGTCAGCCTGACGGACTTCGCCGGACACAAGAACGTCGTCGTCTACTTTTACCCCAGGGACGACACGCCGGGCTGCACGAAGGAGTCCGCACGTTCCGCGATCAATGCACGGCGTTTACGGACATCGGCGCTGAAGTGCTGGGGATCAGCAGCGACTCCGAGCAGTCGCACCGGGGCGTTTGCCGAGAAGTACCCGGTTGCCCTTCCGCTGCTGGCCGACGTCGCCGGGGCGGTGCGCGCAGAGTTCCGCGTGCGCCAAATCGCTCGGCCTACTTCCCGGTCGCGTCACGTTCGTGATCGACAAGCAGGGCACCATCCGCCACGCCTTCAACTCTGCAGCTCAATCCGACCCGGCGACGTCGACGAAGACTGAGATTCGGGTTCTGAAGACGCTGAGCTGAGTCCCGGGATCCAGGGACTGGCGGCCCGCGGGCCGCCACCGGCACGGAGGCCGGTGCTAGCACGACTCGATCGCATCGAGCAGCCTCGGCTCCCCTATCGCGCGTCAGATCTGCGCGATGCCGCCGTCGACGAACAACTCGGTGCCGTGACACGAAACTGGAGTCGTCCGCTGGCCAGAAGAGCAACGGCCGATGCGATCTCCTCGGGCTCCGCCCGATCCGTTCCCCTGGGAATCAGCGAGACGAAGTAGTCCTTCGCTTCTGCTCGGCACGCCAGTCGAATCCGGTGTCGATCGTTCCCGGGCTGAGCACGTTGACGCGGATGTTGCGCGACTTGAGGATCGTTCGTCCACGTGCGCGCGAACGAGCGCACCGCGGCTTTGCTGGCGTTGGCATACGCCGAAGTTCTCGAACCCTTCACGCCGGCGATACGACCCGTTCAGGACGATCGATCCGCCGTCGACCATGAGCGGCAGGGCTTTCTGCACGGTGAACAGTGTGCCGCGCTACATTGACGCGGAAAATCTTGTCGAAGTGCTCCTCCGTCACGCTGCCGATCGGCGCGAATTCGCCAGATGCCGGCGCTGGCGAAGAGGACGTGTATGCGCCCCTTCTCCTTCTTGACCGTCGCGTAGAGTCGATCGAGATCGGCAAGATCGCTGGCGCTCTCCTGCACCGGTGACGTTTTTGCCGATCGCGGCGACAGCCTCATCCAACTGTCGCTGGCGCCGGCCAGTGGTGAAGACATAGGCGCCTTCCGCCACAAACAGTTTCAGCGGTCGCCAATGCCATGCCCGAGGTGGCGCCAGTGATGACTGACCACCTTCCCGTCGAGCTTTCCCATGCGCGTTCTCGCTTCGCTGCTTGTCGAGGCGGTTCGGAGAAACCGTAGCTCGTTCCACAGCGGCGCGCGCGGGGGTGGCAAAAGTCGTGGCGCCGAAAAGACTCGGCGCTCCATCGTCACCGATCAGGCGTCTTGGCGAGCGGTCGCGAAGACGATCGCGCCAGTGACGACCTCGACGGTGATGAAGAGGAAGTGAAGTCGGCGCCGTGGAATGCCCAGGCGATGGTGCGAGTCACCGCCGCACTGCCGATCATCAGCGCCGGGAAGTACAGGACGGCACGGCGGTCAGGGCAGGCTGCCGATCAGTGCATGGCCGCGCCGGCGGCGAGGAAGAAGACGGCGAAGTCGCCGACCTGGGTACTGCGTCCAAGCCCGTCGAGGAGCGGCATCCCGAAGCCCGACGCGGCAGCGCTGGGTCCATCAGCTCAGCCGATGCCTTGAAACGCAAAGAAGATACCGAGGAGGACCGTGAGAAGCGCGACAGCGCAGTGTGCATCGCGGGCTTATAGGGCGTGCGCTCGACGCGCAAAATAGCCGCAACGTGTTCGCGTCGCCGTTGTTTTGGCGGGTTCGAAAACGGCAGGCGCGCCGAACGCGTGCTTGCGCGACCGCTGCCGTGCTAGCGCCGCCATGAAGGTCATCGTCTCAGAGGCGGGAGGCATGGGGCGCTACGCCGCGAAGACCGCGGCGCGCCTCGAGGTCGTCCGACGAGCTCGTCATCGCCGACCTGAGCGCCAGGCGGCGTCCGCGGCCGCACGGGAATGCGGCACCAAGTCGCGCGGCACGGCGATCGATGTTCGCGACCCGGCGCATGATGCAGCGGCTGACTGTTCGGCGGCGCCGGCGCAGCACGTGCTCAGCACCAGTTCGGGCCCATTCTTCGCGTCTCGGTCACTCTCCGTGCGTGCGTAGCGATCACACGCGCGGGTCCACTATCTCGACGCATCAACGACGACTGGGAATCGACCGAAGCCATGCTGGCCAGCATGGATACCGACGCGCGCGCTGCCGGCATCACCGCCGTCATCGGCATGGGTGCGAGCCCGGGCATCACCAACCTCCTCGCCTGCCAGGCGGTGCGCGAGCTCGATGGCGTCGACGAGCTGATCGCCGGTTTCGATCTCTGATGCGGCGATGCCGGAACAGCGCGGCCGCCAGCCCGCCGCAGCCACCATCCACGGCCTGCAACCAGCTCACCGGCACCATTCGCGTGTTCGAAAGACGGCCGCTTCGCCGACGCCAGGCCCATGCGTGGCGCATCGATTTCGACTATCCGGGCCTGGGGCCACGCGCAGGAGTGGACGATGGGCCATCCCGAGGCGATCAGCTTTCCGCGCCGCTTCCCAGCTGCGCTGCGCGCGTGTTGCTGATGTGGATGGCGCCCTCAACCAGCTTGGCGCTGCGCGCCGTGTGTGCGCTCATCGATGCGCGCCTCGCCTCCATCGAGCGCGCCGCGGCGTGAGTTCGAGTACCTCGAAGGCGTCGGCGCTCCGGTCAAAACGCCGGAGGACTACGTGCGCAGATCACCGCACCCGGCACGCGCCGCGATGCCGCCGCTCTTCGCGGTCGCGGCGCGGCCGGCGCGGCGGTCAACCGGCCACTGTGGCAGCGGCGGTGCGCTCTGCTCCCGCGGTCGGCATGGGCGGCGCGACCGGTGTCCCGCTCGCGACGGCGCTCGGCGTCGTCAGGCCCTGCTCGGCACCCAATGCGGCGTGTTCACGCCCGAGGATGCATCGATCCCGAGCGCTTCTTCGACACGCGCTCGCGCCGCTGTGCACCCCCGTATGCAGGAACCGTGACGATCTCGTGCTGATCACGACGATCGTGGGAGTCAGTGAGTCTTGCGGACGCGCTGGCGCGCGCGGACGCGCGCAATTCGATCGACGAACGCCCTCGCCAGCGCGCAGCCCGGTAGATCCTCACCGCGCTGCGCCGTGCTCGCCCGCGCCGGCGCCGATGACGGATATCCGGATGCCGGACCCGCATCATCGGCTGCGCCGCTCACCGCATCGCGATGGCAGTCGGAACCCGCTCGCCAGTTCGACCTGAACAACCTTCTGAACAGCTCTGAGCGCTGCTCACTCGCTAGAGCGCAGGATCGCCCGATCGATAGAGGCCCCAGCCACACGCTGCTGTCCTGGTGAAGTCGTTCCACGCCATCTTGCGAGCCGGCACGGCAATCTCCTCCACGGCCCTGGCCCTCAATCGGGTGCGCAACGCGGTGCATTCCTCGAGCCAACGCGGATGGTCCGGGCCGAGCGGCCGCTGGCGCTCGTCGAGCGGCGCACACGAGGAACCGATGTACCACATACTGGTCGCATCGGCCGTCAAGAAGCGTTCGCACTGACGCGGCGTGTTGCACACGCCGAAGGAACTGCGCTCCCGACAGACTGTCCCACTAAGTCGGGCGTCGGGAAATCCGGAGTCTTGAATGGGAGACTGGAGGATCAAAGACCTGCGACTGCTGCGGGAGCGTCAAAGCGTGTCGCTTGGAGAAATTGGTACTCAGCTGAGTCGACGGTGAACGGCCGCAGGAGCGTGTCGTACGCGCGCGGGTACGTCACCAGCGTTGCGGTAAGCACGACTGCCAGCAGACTGACTTTCAGCCAGGTTCGTTCCTGCACGGCACCACCTGCTGCGGTGAGCGCCGTCCCGATCGCGAACGGCAGCGGAAATCGATTCCTTACCGTGCGCTGGCCGCTTGGCGGCTCGTCAGCCGACGAACATCGTGTAGAGGCCGGTTTGCGTCAGGCGATGTGCGGACCGACCGGCGTCGCTATCGCCACCCGCAGCACGCTGCCGAATCCCCGAGACGAGCCCCAGCAACCAGACGACAGACCCAGAGCCAGCGGGGTGAAATCAGGACTCTGGCGATGGTCGACAGCATCGCCTGCTGACCGGAGGCGGTTGCCCGCGGCGTGTCATCAAAGATGACCGTATTCGAGCACGTAACGGACATACCCCAATGCCAGCAGCGCCAGCTTGCTGCCGCGGTCGAAGCCGCAATGGCGCGCCGGCGCAGCGTGGAGGGCACCAGCGGCACGATCGCGAACTGCACCACCAGGACGTGCGCGCCTTCGGGACGGGACGATCATGGCGGTATCGTACCGAGCAGGAACGCCAGGAACGACCTTGCGTCTCCGCGCTTCATGAATCCGATCAGCGCCAGGCTCGAGCCGAAGGCGGCGAAGAGGTAGATCGGCTGGCGCTCCAGCACCGGAGGAGCCAAATCCAGAAACGGATGCGCAGTGGCGACGAACGCCGCGACCAGGGCGGCGTTCCGGGCAGCTCCGAGCTCGAAACGGTCGCATAGAGCAGTATCGGTAGGACGCTGCTGAGCAGGAGGTTGCACCACACGATGTGTGTGTCGCGAACCGGCGGGAAGAGTCGGCAGACGGAAGAGCGCGATGGGCGCGGGTCCCCCAGTCCATATCCAACCCGACAACCACCAGATAGAGGACAGATTGAGGGCCAGATCCCCGGCCCCCGCGACGCCATCCACCAATGCAGGAGTAACGAGACGACGAAGAGGACGGGCAGCCAGTGGTGCGGCGCGTAGCGATCAGATCGAGCGCAGACAACCGATCCACAACAACAGGCCGAAGGCGATCCAGGCAGCGCCAGGCGGCAGGACCACCCGGGCTGGCCCCAGGTAGCGACCGCGGGCGCGGCTTCGGCGGCGGCGTGAAGAACCGGATCAGGTTGCGCAACTGGAGGTCGGTCGCGCCATCGTTGCAGGCGAGGAGCGCGCGCTGCAGCTCGGAAATGCGCCACCAGTCCGCAATGGGCTGGGACGCTCGCGCGAAGCCGGACGGCTCGATTCCTCGACTCATCACCGAGCTGGTCAGGTGCGTGCCCGATGCGAGCAATGCGACCTACGACAGGTTCGGGTCCGCTGTGCGCGCCGAAGCGAAGACTGACCACGCCCCCTCGACGCGAGCAGCCTCGAGGTCGTAGTCAGCACGCTCTGCTGCACCTGCGCACGTATCGGATCCGAGGTCGCAGTCCGACGCCCGGAATGGACTGGCGGCGAGACGCACGTGCCGTAGCCAGCAGGCCAGCACGTAGCGCTATCGTGCCGGGGTCCACCTCGCGGGGGGCGCGTTCCCACAGGGTCATGCTGACGCGGTGTTATCGCCCGAGCAGCGACGGGACCACACCAGGGTTCAACGCGGCACGCAGCTGCGCGGCGGTTGAAACGCCGGCGAAGCCCCACGCCTGCCGCGTCGTCGCCGGGAATCAGTCAGTCTGGCGGACGCGCTGGTACGCACCGATCGAGGCGCGGGAACTCGACGACGCGCCTGCTGCCGAAGCGCCGCGCGTTAAGGCGCGACGGTATGGAACCACGGATTTCACGGATGACACGGACGACGGCTCATCCAGGCCGTAAGAGCGGTGACAGCACCGACGCCGTCGATGCTGGTCGCGTCGCCCGACAACGTCACGCCGCCGTGCGCAGGACTCTCGCCCGGATCCGAGGTTCTCCTATCCGTCAATCCGTGGTCAATTCCTCGCGCGAGCAACTGCAGGCGCCGCCGCGCGCTCATCATCCGCACTACATACGCTGCCGGTGAGCTTGCGCTCGGAGCCGCAGAAGTCGCAGGTCACAGTCCGTGTTGCGCGCCGGTGTATCCGGCCATGTACGCGCCGAACGCGCGTTGCATCGCTCGCCGGTCGTACGGGTGTGTGTGAAGTCGTTGCAGGGCGAGTTGGCCGCCTCGAAATGGCGCGTCGAGCTGCAGCAGTCGCCGTTGGCCGTGTTGCCGTCGTCACACTGTTCGCCGGGATCGACGTTGCCGTTGCCGCACAGGCCCGGCGTCGCTGTCGCCGTGCTGCGTGGCCGTCGGCGGGACAGGCGTCGCGGTCGCGGTGTTCGTAGCGCGTCGTCGGTAAGTGGCGCCGTCGCCGTGGCGGTCGCGGTGTGCGTCGCCGTCGGCGGCACGGGTGTCGCCGTCGGTGTGGCAGTGGCGTGTCGCCGTGACCGTCGCGGTGCGCGTCGGCGTCGGCGGACAGCCCTCGTCGATCTGCATGTCGCAGTCGTCGTCCACGCCGTTGCAGGCCTCGGCCGCCGCCGGGGTGCACGCGCCGGATTAGCGTCGTTGCAATCCTGCCGGCGGCGCGTAGCCGTCGCCGTCACTGTCGCCGGGAACCGGATAGCGCGACCTGATACGTACCCGGCAGTCGCGTCGAAGACGGCGTACTGCATGCCTTTGATCGTCTGCAGCGCGAAGCGTGACCGGAGTGGCCGTTGCGCGGTGATGCGTGCTCACCACGCCGGCCTGCGCCGACGTCTTCGGCACCATGGCACGCAGGCCGGTGGCGCCGGATGCGACGGCGATCGTGAAGTCGAGATGGTTGGCGGTGAACGCAATCGAGCCGAAGGCCGAGCCGTTGCGGCCGTCGAGCCAGTGTGAGCATCTGGCGCGCCGATACGATCGGCACGCCGCGCGTCTGCGCCGACGCGACGATCGCGTCGGCGCCGGCGGACTGTTCCGGAATCCGTATGCATGTTGGCGGTGAACACGCCGTAGTAGCCGAGCGGTCCGGTGGCGCGGTCGAGCAAGGTGTCGATCGTTGAACGGGTACGTCTGGCCGGACTCGTCGGTCATCTGCGTGACCGCCTGGTAGACGTCGATCATCGCGCCGTCCGGTATCGGCGAAACGCATCGGCATGCCCGGAGCCGGTGAACAGGCCGGGGCGATCCTGGATCCAGTCCGGCGGCCAGTAGTAGTAGTTGGTGTCGAGCCGCACGCCGTGTCCGTAGGCTCCGCGGTCGCCGTACGCCAACCACGTCGCTCCACGTGACGCAGTGACCGCGGTGCGTCGCGATCGGTGCGATGCTGGGGAGTTGCGCCGAGCAGCGCATCGAGCTGTGATGGCGAAGAAGTCGTCGAGGTCGCTCGGGAGTCCAGTCGGCGCATCCGGTATTGAGGTGGACGGGCGATTTCGAAGCCTCTGTCCTCGAAGCTCTGCGCCTCGGCATCGTCGATCGGCGTGCCCGGGAAAATGTACGAGGTCGCGCGCACGCACTCCCAGTCCGCGACCGAGCAGCCGACGGGACTCTGCGCGATGTGCTCGGCGAAGCGTCCCGCCGTTCCGCCGTTGCCGTGATCGTCGCCGGTCACTGATGACGGCGGCGCGCTCGTCGCGCGGCGAAGTACCAGAAGCGCGGCAGCGGCTTGCGGTCGAGCGCCATCTGCAGGATCAGGTTGGCGAGCAGCGCGCTGTTGCTCGTCGGCCTGCGGAATCGCGATCTTGGCGAAGTCGATCCAGCTTGCGGGAAGAACAGATCGTCGGAGCGGATCGGCGGCGTGCCGTCGCGCTCCTGTTCGGCCCAGGCCGGGATTGCCCTGCCGCGTGTGAACGACCGAGCGCGCGAGATCGTAGGCGAATGCCGCCGCCTGGCCGCCGTTGCTGCCGACGCTGCGCAGCGTGACGGCGGGATTGACCGTCGACGTCGCCGGGCTCGAGTACGAGCGTCGCCAGCTTGGTCGCGCCGCTGAGCGTGTAGCGGTCGGCGGTGCCGTGGAACTGGATCGTCTGCGTGACGATGCCGGCTCCGGGACCCGAGGCCGTGTCACGAGCAGATACGCATCGGTGAGCGTCGTCCCGGCGGCGGTCAGGCCCAGCAGGCTGGCGAGCTGTGCGTCGGGCCGCATCGCGATCAGGTTGCCGCCGCCGGTCACCCAGTTGCTCAGCATCGTCACCTGCGCCGCACGTCAACGGCATCTCGCCGAGGATGACGACGTCGTAGCGCGGCCAGCGTCGCGGCGGAGCACCGTGCTGATATCGGCGACGGCAAAGGCGTTGAGACCCTCGGTGTGCAGGATCTCGGCGTAGTAGCGCCCGAATGGATTGGCCGCGCTGGCGATCACGAGGATCGGTCCGCCGGGACCCTGATCGGGCCCCTGCACCGTGGACGTTCACCGCCGCCGACGGCGGCCCGGGTTGGCGCTGTCGTCGGTGGCGCGGCTGCGAGATGCTCTCGGCGCCGCTGACGGTCGGCGCCAGGTGTAGCTCCAGCTCGCGCGTCCGCTGGCGGGATGCCACGTCGCGCCGCCGTCGACCGACACCTCGACGCCGCCGACGACACCGCCGCCGGAATCGACTCGCCGTGCCGGTGATCGTTACCGGCGCGCCGCTGACGACAGGAGCGCCGTTGGTCGGCGAGGTGATGGTCGCGGTGGGCGGCGCCGTGTCGGTCGATGCGCTTGCTGCGACCAGGCCGGCCTGCAGCGTCACCGGCTGCGCGCCCATGTCGGCGAGCAGATTGACCGTCGCCTGTTGCATGCGCACGTCGGGCGGCGGGCTGCCGCGGTCGTGGTCGTCGTCGAGGCCCCACGACCACTGCACGCTGCCGGCGCGAAGACGAGCGCCTCCGCCGGGACGGCGGTGCAGCGTCAGATGATGCGTGGCCGTTCCAGGCCCGTAGTTGGAGCCGAAGTCGAGGATGCGCTCGGGGACGCTGTTGGTCGTGGTCGAGAGGCGAATCTGGCCCGGCAGGACGGAAGCCGTTGTCGAGGTCCTCGTCCCACTCGTAGCCGACCGTCTCGTCGCTGAGCGTTGCCGTCGCCGCCGGCGGCAGCGTGGCGACGCTGGTGTTGCGCCAGAAGCGCATCTTGCCGTCGGCCGCCGGCACCGTCATCGCGTAGCTGCAGCAGTTGACGGTGAAGATCGTGCCCGGTGAGCGCGTTCTCGGGCGCGCCGCCGTCGGCGGGCGGGCTGAAGCGCGGATCGCGCCAGGTCCCGGTCCAGACGCTGGGCAGCGGATCGATCTTGGCGTTCGCGTGCGTCTCCTTGTAGGTAGACGAGGGTGCGGTACGGGCGTGTCCGAGCCGTCGATGCTCGTTCTCCCAGCGCGTCTTCCAGAACACCTCGTTGCCGCTGAAGAAGCGCCAGGTTGCACGCCGGCGTCGCCGCGCGGCCTCGACGTTGGCGCGCTGGCCGCCCGACCAGTACTCGTCGTGCCCGACCGGCAGGTAGACGTCGTGCTCGAGGATCTCGGCGCCGCGCCGGTCGGCGTCGACGCCGGTCGAGTAGCTGACGTCGTAGCCGTTGCGCCTCGAGCCAGCGCACCATCGGGTACTCGGCGTTGAAGACCCAATCCTCGGGCGTCGGGCCGCGGCGTGGTGAACGGGCGGTTGTAGCTCACCTTGTAGGCGCGGCCGTCGGGCGAGCCGACGTACAGGCTGTTGCCGCCGTACTGGTTGTAGGCCTGCCAGGTCGTGTCCGACGGTCTGAAAGAGAATCGCAGAGCCTCCCTCGTCGTCGCGCACGATGAACGCCTGATGTGGCTGGCACGCCCGTCCTCCGGGTCCTCGCGCACCAGCTTGGCGATGTAGATGCCCGATGTCGCATTCGCCGGCACGGCCCACGTCGCCGACAGCGCCCAGTTGCCGCAGTCGTTGAGACCGGTCGAGAGATCGTTCAGACACGCCGGTTGCGATCTGCGGCAGCACCGCCGAGGGCTGCACGACCGCGACCAGGCGCGCCCCGAGCCCGGCGTAGTAGCCGAGGCGGTAGATCTCGATGCGGTAGTTGGTGGAATTCGGTAGCCGACTTTGAACCCGATGGTCTGCCCGGCATCGACGCTGATATCGGTGGCGAAGCCCTGAATGCTCAGATCGCCTTCGCCGCTCACGTCCCACTGGGCTGGGCGGATTCCCGGGGAGGCAGTTCTCGGCGACGATGGCGTTGGCTGGCACGTCGCAGGGCGCGCGCGCGGCGCTCGACCGCGGCTGTCAGGAGGCAACGGCGACGCACACAAATACCGATGTCGGCCACAGATTTCCGCATCGACAGCTCCTCGTAGGCGGTCAGCTCGGCGCCTGCTCCGCCAGCGCAGCCTGGCGACGCGCGCGGATGGTTCGAGCGGGGCGTCGGTCCGCGGTCGCGGACAGAGATCGCGCGCGCGCGCGGCGCGTGAGTCGCCTCGAGTAGCGCAGGTGCTCGACGGCGGCCGCGATGGCGGCGCCCGGCAGACCGTCGCGCCGGCAGGCCGCTTCGAAGTCGGCGATCGTTCCGTGCGCCGGCGCGACTTCGAACGGATCGGCGGCGAGATCGTAGCGCTCGATTCCTTCGCGCCGGACGATGACCTTGCGCGTGCCGACCGACGGCGGCGGCGAGGTTCTGCTTGTAGCGCTCGAGCAGTCCGTCGGTGTGCGGGTAGTGAAAGTGCTCGGCGAGGGCGACGGGATGGGCGCGCCGGTGCTCGGCGGCGAGCAGCGTGGCGTGGTATCCGCGCCCCAGCCCGGCCGCGCAGATCAGATCGTGCAACGAGCGCGCGGTGCTGACGACGTCATACGACCGGGCTCGGTGCGCGCTCCGGATGATGGATCCAGAGCGGCACGCGCAGGTTGGTGTCGTAGACCGACGCGTCGTGAAAGTAGAGCCCGTGCTCGCCGAATGCCTCGCCGTGGTCGCTGGTGACGATGAGCAGGGTGTCGTCGAGCAGCCCGACGCCGCGCGCCGCGTCGTAGAAGTCGGCGAGCTTCGCGTCCATCAGCTCGATGGCCCGGTGGTAGCGGCCGAGCAGCATTTCGCTGGCTGCGTTCGGAGAGAGTGAAATCCCGGGCCGCAGATAGGCGTGGCCGCTGACGCGCGGCAGGACCGACGGCAGCATGAGGTTCTCGATGCAGCCGCGCAGCGTGCGAAACGAGCGCCAGCGGCGAAGTTCGGCGACGGACGAGTACGGCGCGTGGACGTCGTACAGGTTGAGGAAGCAGGAAGTACGGCTGCCGGCGGCGGCGGTGCAGCGCCATGCGCTTCGAGCGCGCATGATCGAGCACCAGGCGATCGGCAGGGCATACCCATGCGCGCCAGCGTGCTGACGAACGTGCCGATTCTGGCGTTGCAGCGCGCCGAAGAACCCGCTCTTGGCGGATCAGTCGCCGCACCCGCGGCTTGGCCAGGGGGTCAAGCAGCGTCAGCGGATCAAGGCGGCGGCCGGCGCCCGCCATCAGCCGCGTATTGGTGCGGAAGCCGCGCGTGATGCCGGGGATCGTGCCGTCGAAGATCGAGTTGCGGGTAATGATCTCGGTGTGGTAGCCCGCCGCCGGCGAGCAGCTCGGCCACCGTCGGCGCCGGCTCGTTGTACGCCATCGTCTGGAAGTGGGCGCGCGTGCTGCGAGGGCAACAGCCCGGTGAACATGCTGCAGTGGGCGGGCAGCGTCCAGCACTCGCTCGCGTAGGCGCGGCGGAAGCTGCGTGGTCGACGAACCGAGCCGATCGAGGAACGGCGTGCGCGGACCGCGCCCGTCGGGCAGCCCGAGCGAGCAGGCGCGCAAGCGAGTCGACGACGAGAAGGACGACGTTCATGTGCGTCGACCTGCCGTTGTCGAAGCAGCATCGTGCCGGACACGATCGCGGTTGATGGCGTCGCTCGCGGCGCGGCCGTCGCGGCGGTGGCGCCAGCTCGGCAGCGCGCGAGCGCCGCCAGCGACGGCGGCGGTCATCAGCGAACGCGCATCCACGTGAGCTGCGGCAGCGGCCCCCAATACAGCGCGCGTGTAGGTATCCGGCGCGCAGGACCTCGAGCAGCGCGGCGCTGACCGAGAAGACGGCGAGACTCACCAGCGCGACCTCTGCCGTCGTAGCGCTTGCGCGGATGCAGCCAGCAGCGCCACTGCGCGTGATCAGTCAGAGCCGGCGGCGACGAAGTACAGTTGTAATGGGTGGATCGGCAGCGTGCGCTCGGCGCCGTGCCGGCAGGACACCGAGGTCGGCGTGGAACGCGTAGATGAACGGAGTCGCGCGCGGGAACCTGACGCCCCACGGCCAGGAACAGAAGGTGCCGAAACAGCAGCCGTGCAGGAAGCAGCCGACGCGGGCGATCGCGATGCCGATGCCGACGACCGGAGCGAAGCCATCGGCGAAGCGCCCGAGCGGAAGCCGCATCCGGCGCAGCGTGACGTGGAAGCGCCACGCGCGAGAAGGCGACGACGCCGCCGGCGTGCAAGCCCGCCCGACCAGACCCGCAGCGCCGCGATGGGCTGGTCGGCGAAGTCGTCCCAGTGGTTGAGGACGAAGTGTGCAGCCGCGCCGCCCGCGAAGACGCGGCGAGGCCGAGCCACGAGCATGGCGCGAAATACCCGGCCGAGCGCTCGAGCCCCTCCAACGCGTGACATCCAGCGTGGCCCGATCGCGAAGCACGACGATCACGGCCAGCAGGATGCACGCGTGATACGACGCGATCGTGATGCCGGCGGACGGGATCATCGAGCAACGTCGGGTGCATGCGGCCGTCATCCGCCGCACTTGCACACGCCGGCGGTCAGCCTGCACTTGGAGCCGCAGAAGTCGCAGGTCAGCGTGGTGTCTGCAGGCGGTGAACCCGCGGCACTGGCCGAAGCGCGTTGCAGGTCTCGCCGTTCGTGCAGGTGTTGTGATCGTTGCAGGCGGCCCGCGTTCGGCTCGAAGTGGCAGGTCGAGTTGCAGCAGTCGCCGTTCGACCGTGTTGCCGTCGTCGCACTGCTCGCCCGGCGTCGACATTGCCGTTGCCGCACAGGTCCGGCGTCATCGGTCGGCGTGCGTGGGTCGGCGGTGACCGGTGGCGGTCGGCGTATCCGTCAGCGTCGCCGGGTCCGTCACGGTCGGCGTCGCTGTCAGCCGTACGGCGTGCCGCGTATGAAAGTCGCGGTCGCCGTCTGGTGTGCGTCGGCGGGACCGGCGTCACGGTCGGCGTCGGCGTGGCACGCGGTCTGCGACGCCGTCGCAGTCCTCGTCGATGCCGTTGTCCGCAGATCTCGGGTCCGCTCGGCGTGCAGGCGTCGTAGCTGACCGAGCACGTCCTGCAGCTCCGGCGTCTGGTCGACGTCCGTGGTGGTGAGCGTGGCGCGATACTGCAGATAGCGCCCGTTCGCTGCTGGCTGATCGCGCCGAGCGGCCCGCACCGGCAAGAACGCGACCAGGTCACCGTCGGGCACGGGGACGTTGCCGGTCCGCGTCTCGAGGACGATGATGTCGCGCCGGGATGGCTGGAGGCCGGTTGCCGACCAGCGTCGTCCAGTTGGCCGCCGCGTTGCCGCCGTCGATCACGCGCCGAGACGAAGCTGCATCGGAGACGCCGTACGGCGTCATGCGAATCCAGTCCACGATCAGAGCCGGAAGCGCCGGGTCACGACGTCGCTGATCGCGCCGGCCGCATGTTGGCGGTGACCGGATTGGCGGTGTCGGTGTGCACGAGGCAGCCGTCGACCCAGAAGTCGACCTGCGTGGCGCTCCAGTCGATCCGGTAGCGATGCGGGAGTTCCGTCGATCGCGTGCGACGGCGACGTCGCTCGAGTGTGCCGCCGTTGTGGACGCGGGCCAGAACGTTCGGCGTCCTGGGTGCCGGTGCTGAACATCGCCCAGCGGCGGTCCGTTGAAGACCTCGCTCGCCGCCGCGTCTGGTCGCCGCCGCCGAAGCCGCACGTGCTGGAACGTCTGCGCCCCGAACGTCGCGACGAACTCGAGCGATCGTCCCGGTCCGTAGGCCGACCGGACCGCTGAGCGGATCGCGGATTGATGCGAGCGCTGTTGTCGGTCAGCACACCGCCGCCGACGCTGGTGGTGGTGCGCCGCCGGTAGGGTTCCAGTCTCGCAGCAGCCAGTCCGGACGGCAGCGCGGTGCCGAAGAACTCCGTGCCCTTCGGTCGGCGGCAGCAGGATCTCGCCGTCGCCGCTCGCCGCCGTAGCAGGCGCCGAGCGTGCCGGCAGCGAAGTCTGCCGTCTGGCGATGCTCCGGTCACGGTAACACGCCCACACCGCCGAAGCCGCGTTGCACGCGGCTGACAACGGGCCCGGATCGCGATGAAAGGCCGAGCGAACCAATCTTTGCCATATCCGCCTCTGCTGCTGCGTCGCACCCGTGGCGACACGCGCGGTGCGCCGCGTCAATCCGTGTTGCGGCCGGGTACGCAGGCTGGATTTCGCATGTGCCGTTCGAGCGCCCCTGCACGCCGTGTCACGCCTCTTGGACGTTTTCGACCGAGCGATACCGCTCGCACCGCGCAACCAGCCGCGATGCCCCGTGCCGCGAATCGTGAGTCAGGCGGCCGTGTTCCACTGCGCGAATTTCAGAACCCCCTGACTTCAAGCGGGTGTCTACCTACCACCTGACTAGTCATTTTCGGATAGCTGGGAAAAACCCGTTTCGTCTACGGGCGTTTCCCCAGCCGGGACAAACCCACCGCGGCTAGGGGTTTTCCGCGTCGTCGCGACGCACGCCGGCACAGCAGTCTCGGCACGCCGCGCACGTCGTGGCGCCGGGGGCAAAGCGTACTGCACAGCGAGTTTAAGGGAGCCGGATGAATCGAGAGGAGGGAACAACGGATTGAACGCGAATCGGCCGGACTCAGAGCCTCGCTCGCAGCGGAGTCTCAGAATCCGTTCAGGTGGATCCGGCTCAATCCGTTGTCGAAGATCGAGCGCGCAAGCAAAAGCAGTCTTACTTGCCGGGGTATTCACGGGTGGATGCAGTCACCCACGGACTCCTTGAATGGATGCGGTGAGGGTGAAGTTCTTCCAACCGAGATCATGACCACCATGACCTGTTGGTGAGGAAATGTTACATCTACGTGTAGCGTGGAGAAGTGTGTGAACAAACGGCAATCCGTCTGCCGCCGATCGCGGCCGCCAGAACATCGCCAACAGCGCTCGGTGGAGGGGGCGTGCCGGGCGCGAAGCGCCATGGCTGGCGCGCTATGCGCGCCACCGGCACGGAGGCCGGTGCTACCCGGACGTGCGGCACACGACAGGGCTTGGGTAGCCCCGGCGTCCTCTGCCGGGGCGGCCCCGCCGGGGCCGCCAGCGCGCAACGTAACGCCGCCGCATCAATTGGCTGGCGCGCTATGCGCGCCACCGGCATCGGAGGCCGGTGCTACCCCGACGTGCGGCTACACGACAGCGCTTGGGTAGCCCCGGCGTCCCGCCGGGGGCGGCCCCACCGGGAGCCGCCAGCGCGCAACGTAGCGCCGCCGCATGTGGCTTGGCGCCGCTAGTGCGCGCCACCGGCACGGAGGCCGGTGTGTTGCCGGACATGCGGCACACGACAGCGCTTGGGTAGCCCCGGCGTCCCTGCCGGGGACGGCACGCCAGGGCGGCCAGCCCGCAACGCGACGCCGGCGGAGACCAGCGCGAGCTGCTGTCGCTCGGCATGGTCCCAACGCGTCGCGCCAAGCCAGGCCGCCGCCGTCAGCCGCGCGGCGGCGTACCCGGCGCAGGTCGACTGGATGGTCCCCCAGCGTACTGACGATGCGCTCTGCGTCCCAGGTTGCAGGCAACCCGCACGAGCGGCCTGCTGAATGGCGCAAAGCTGGCGACGCCGCGCCGAGATTGGCTAAGGGCGGCAGCTCGAACCCGTCGTCACGCATCGCAGCGAGGATGGCCGTGCGCGCCGCTGAGTGCGACCGCCCCACCTTGCGGCTCCGGTGTCCGCGGAGTTGAGATCGTGGTTGCTCGGGGGAGCGACAGGGCGATTCGGCTGCCGTCGCAGGTACGGACGCAACCCAATTACCCGCCGTCGCTGACGCGTCGGACTTGATAGCCAGCTCCATCACGCGAACGTGGGCGCCACGATACGATTTCCACTTCCTGTCCATCGGAGATCGTTCTCGCCAACGCTTTCATTCGCTGGTACGTTCATAACTGGGCGCTGCGGCTGATCGGGCGGCGGCGTCCATTCGACAAACGCGTGCCACCCCCACAGCACACCACAAGTTCGTCTTTGCTGCGCCGAGAAGGCGCTGCATTGCGAATCCTGCCATATGACCTCTTTCAGTGCGTATCACCAGGCGACGCCAGTCCGCCCCATGCGAACCGCTATCCCTCGCGCGATTTTTGCCATGTTCTTCTTGGGATTGGCCGCGACCGCGACCGTGTCTACTTCGGCCGAGACTCTGCCGAGGCACGGGTGTGACCGTCTCGCTCACGTACCGCACGGCACGGAGCCACTGCTGAACGCCCTGTTCTGCCCAAATGCGAGGTGCGTGAGGCGGAAGGCGGAGGCCACTTCAGCGGCTTCCCGCGGCGAACAGTCAGCAGGCCACTTGTAGCAGATGCGCCGCACTATTCTACGCACTGATTTAAAAGCATGCGCGGCCGGTCGCCTGACGCGCGCACCAGAGGAGGAGGTGGCTCACGCTTCGAGCGCTATTTTCGACATGCGCGAGGCGACGGCCGGGTGAGTTTTCAGCGGCGCGATGCCCGACCAGCCGCGATCGACCGCGCGGCAGCAGTGCCACGCGGCGGGGACGGGCGGTGGATGTTTGCTGCGCGGCGAGGTTAACTTTCAGCGGGATGAGCACCGAGGAACCCGCGGCAGTGGGGACGGGCGGGCGCGCCAGAACGCCGCGCCCAGCTGGCGACGGGCATGAAAGCGATGAGCTCAGCTTTCGCGAGCCAGAACGCCAACACGATCGTGCTGCGCTGGGATCTGCAGGGCCGCGTCACCTTCCTGAACGACTTCGGTCTGGAGTTGTTCGGCTGACACCCGGAGCAGCTGCCGCGCGTTCCGTCATCGGCACCATCGTCACTCGCCACCGACACCAGCGGTCGCGATCTGGTGCAGATGATCGACCAATTGCTCGCGCGGCCCGAGGAATACATTCACAACGAGAACGAGAACATGCGCAGCGACGGCGCCCGCCTCTGGATCACGTGGCGCAATCGCCTGCTGCACGACGCGGCCGGCCGGCCAGCGCGAGCTGCTGTCGTTCGGCATGGACACCACCGCGCGGCGGCGCGCGCGGAAGAGGCCGCGCGCGATCGCGAGCGCCGCTACCAGGTGCTCTTCCGCTCGACCCCGATCGCACTGGTCGAACGCGACGTGTCCGCTGAAGACCCACATCGACGCGCTGCAGGCCGCCGGCGTGCGCGACCTCGACGCGTACCTGCGGCGCAACCGCGAGGCGCTCGCCGAGTGCCTGCGGCTGGTCAAGGTCACCGACCTCAACGCCGCGGCGATGGAGCCTCTACGATACGCGCCGACCCTGCGGCGTTGCAGTCGTTCAGCCACATCCATGATCGCGAGCGCTTTGCCGACCTGGTCCGCGCACTGATCGCCATGCTCGCCACCGGGCGCATTGGCCTCGGAGGAGCGCGAGGCCACCATCCACGTTTTCCGGCGTGCAGCGCCGCGTGCTCACCCGCTCCACCGTGGTGCCGGGGTCGAGAGCAGCGGGGCGCGGATCATTACGGCGCTGATCGACGTGACGGAGCAGCGCCAGACAGTCGAAGCGCTGCGCGCCAGCAGAGGAGCAGTTTCGCTTTCTCGCAGTGCACGACACCCTGACAGGCCTCTGCAACACGCGCTATCTCTACGAACACCTGCCGCAGCTCCTGTCCGGCAGCGACAGCCCGTGCGCCCTCATCTTCATGGATCTCGACCGCTTCAAAGAGCGTGGTCGACACGTACGGCCACTTGAACGGCAGCCGCGTCATCCAAGAAGTGGCGGAGACGATCCGCGGCTGCATCGCCGATCCTGCGTTCGCCAGTCTCCCTACGCCGGCGACGAGTTCGTCATCGTCCTGCCGGAACAGGACAGGAGCCGGGCCATCGCCGTCGCGACCGAGATCCGCAGCCGACTGCAGCGCGGCAATTCTAGCGACGGCCGGCTATGCCATCGGCTTTCCGCGAGTTTCGGCGTCGCCGTGTACTCGACGATGCCGCCGCCATTGATGAGCTCCTCGCGGTCGCCGATCACGCCCGCCGCCAAGCGCGCGGCGATATCGATCCGGCGTCGCCGCTGTCGATGCCTTCGCCGCGATCGCAGACGCGCCGCCGGTCGGGCTCCCCAGAGTCATAACGCTCCCACATTTCCCAGGCGGCCGCGCAGCGACGCTGCTGGTGACGCGAGCAATCAGTGCCGCGCGCGCAGCATCAGCGGACGTCACGCTGCGCCATCTCCGGTCCGCTAGTCCTTACTGGCTGGCGTGTTGCGCAGGTTATACAGGCATTACGGCACCGACCGCACAGGGAACGCCGGTGGTCACCGTGGGATGACAACAAACCGCGCCATGTCGATCGTGGCTACTGCCGCCACGGGCGTCGCCCGGTAGATCGACCTCGCCGGCACCGCGCCATGGAGCTGCTGCCGTCGGCGCCGCCGTTCAGTTCCTGGCGACGTCACCAGCCGCGTCTTTCCGCTCAAGGCGAACATGGCTCCGCCTCTCCGCCTTCTGCGATGGCATCGAACGGATCCGGACACCGTCGCGCACTTCCGCCTGTCGCTGCCCTACGTCTATCTCATGGTCCTGAACTACGGCTCGACAGGCGGCAAACAGTCGGGCGCGCGCAAAACGGGGCGATGCGCTGGCATCGCAACATGAAGTGACCTTCACCGTGCTGCTCGAGTGGTGGCGTCGGGAGAACGGCCAGCTGTTCAAGGATTGGGCGTGTCTCGCCGTCATCTTTGTCGATTATCAAATGTCGCTCACCACTGACGCGAGGTGCCGGCTGGCCGAAGATCTTGGCGACCGTCGACGCCGACCGCCGCCGTGACCACCAACCTCGCTTGCGGGCGAGCGCCTGTTCAGCTTCTCGAGTGTGCCTGTGTTCCCAAGCTTTACGCCGGCAAACACGAGGAGCCGCGCGTCCTCGTGCAATGATCGCACCGCCCCGCCGACGTACTCGACCATGCCGTTCGATCCTGAACAAACCTGAATCCGTTGACGGCCATGGCTGGACGCTGCTCGCGCCTGGCTCGCATGGCGACAGGAGGTGCCTCGAGATCCTGTGGGCGGGCATCAGCGCTGGCGCGGGACAGCGCGGCATGAACTCGATCCCGGAAATGTCCTGGCGGGCCGGCATCAACATGACCCGCTTGCTCCCGGAACTTTTGTTGCCATGGCCATACCGCGAAGCGGCACGACACCGTCGCGCGGAGCGCCGCAGCTTTCGATCCAGAACATCACCTCAAACAGTTCCGCGCCGTCGAGGACCCGAATGACGCCTGCTACCAGGCGCTGGTCTGTCGTGCATGGGCTTCAATCGTAGTTTGAACCGACCGGATTCCCTCGGCGACCTGGACATGCGCGGCGATCCGTCTGGCGGCTTCACTGGGCCGGATCCATCGCTATCCCTCGCAGCCAATCATCGAATACCTCGGTCTGGACATCGTCGGCGAACAATAACGGCAGCGAAGTCGTCCCTGCGGCGATCCTCAAACCGACGCTGCCAGGCCCCGGGACTGACGTCGATCTCAGCTACGACAGTGGAAGGTCATCTGCTCGCGCGCGTCTGGCTCGACACGCTGGACAACGTGGAGCTGGCCCGCGGTCGACGAGCAGGACGATGCGAAAGGCCCGCCCGCGGCGTTGCCGAACGGAATCCGCCGAAGCGTTCTACAACACCGCGCGCGCTTCGGCGCCGCGACGCAGCCGATCTCCGGCTCCAGCCCACCTTCCCGTCCTTTCACCATGCAGGTGTTCCTGCTGCTCGCCGAGCGCGCCCAGGCTGGAAGGCTTCATCGGCCGTTACTCTCAATGAGGAGTTGGGCGCGATGTAACCTGCGGTTCGAGACCTGCGCCTGCACGCCTGGCAGGTCGAAGGCGCCAGATGATCAACCGGCCTGATGGTCGAAACAACATCGGGCTGGTGTGGCCGAGTGAAGTATCGTTCATGCGCCCGGGTGCGGTATTACCGCGACCGCCTGGCGGCATCGCGTTGGCGACGCTCGCGTCTATGGGCGCCAACGGGCGCGCTGTCATCACCGACCGCAGAAGTGAACGGACGGCCGACCGTCAAAGCCACCATCGAGCAGCGCCGCCTTCCTGACGTTTGGCCGACGATCGGGGCCCGTAGCGCGCAACGCAAGTTGCTGCGCCTCGCGACCGAAGTGTTTCCGGTATTGAACCCCGGTCAACGCGAGCAAAGCGCACCCTGTTGAGATCGATTAGTGGCCGATCCTGCCCGACGACGCTGCTGTGGCATGGCAAAGCGTGGCGGACAACTGGGGCGAGCAGATTACGAAGAGCTCGCCGTGATTGAGGCCGCGCGAAACACCCAGCGCTGTTGCAGGACGTCAAGGCGCTGTCGCTCGAGCTTTTGGCACCAGATGCCGTTCAATTGATTACGCTCAAGCAGCACCGGGACGCGTGTCACATCGAAGAGGCCTGCTACCAGGCGGTGGTCGTCCGTACGACGTTCGATCACCCGCATCTACGACTGCGGAAATCGACCGGGCCTGCACGTGCGCATCCACCGCTACCCTGGCCACCCGATCGTCGAAACGCTCGGTTTGGTCGTCAAACATCGACTCGACCGGCGGGCAGCATCGTCGAGAACCTGCAGCCTGACCAGGCCGCGATTGAGTCAGATCGGTGGAGTATCTCGGCAGCGTGATCGGATGGCGCTTACGACGACCACAAGCGCTGGCACATGATCTCGAACTTCACCCAGGCGCACACGCAGGCCGCAGCAGGCGAGACGCCGTCGCTGTACGTCGCAAGGAGAGACGCGCAGCGGCCTGTCCTCGGCGCTGCATGCCGAGAGATCGACGACGTCGAGAGCTACGCGGCGCGCCGCCGCCGCGCGAGGCGCTGGTACACGAGTTAGCGTGGATGCGTACTGCCGTCGGGCGCCGCTTCGATGTGGCTGAAGTTGCGCGCTCCCTCGCCGGCACAGCGCGGACAGCCGCCGAGCGGCTGCTCGACGACGAATCGTTTCTGGCCGTCTGCGACACCATGGAAATCGATGCGATGCTCGATCTGACCTAGCGGCCCTGGCGAGGAGCAACAACCCGACGTCGCCGTCGAACGAACCGATCCCGACGCCCACGGAATCACGTGTGCAGCGGGGCGACGAGCTGAGCGCCTGGCGTGTGCTGAAGGCGATGCTGGCAAAAACGCCGCGCCGCCATGGAATGACGTGATGCCCGCCCGCCATCAACCTGAGTTGCGACAGTTCGCCAGGCGGAATGGCGAACGCGCCGGTCGCGGCGCACCATTGCTGGGCTGGTAGACGCTGCAGAAGGGCTTCCGCGCGTGGGCCAACGCGCGGCTGCCGAGTGTGGCAACGCGACATCGGTACGAACAGGCGGGCGAGGGATCGAGCAGCTCAGCGGAGATCCAGTCGCGTCGTCGAAAGCATCCCGGCGGATGAGTGGGGAACTGCGCCAAGAGGCACGCGCAAGCCTCGAACAATTCGTCCCTGTCGGGTCGGTGTACGGCGGGGGAAGCGCTGCGGTTAACAGCGAGCGGAATTTCTCCGCCGCCACGGGCTGCGCGCAGACGATCAGGTGTGGCGGCGTGTATACCAGCGACGAGCAAATACGCAAACCGAGCGCTATGCTC
>ERZ1370068.10568-contig-9255_pt1 | contig 41082 bp, 56 predicted proteins | sample MGYA00561227_ERZ1370068 | MGnify/ENA primary metagenome ERZ1370068 (study PRJEB38410, sample SAMEA6850437) | metagenome | study: Metagenomic assessment of the ecological functions of the soil: analysis of the soil microbiota associated with the... | reverse complement strand
TTGTACTTCGTTCAGTTACGTATTGCTCATCGAAAGCCGTTCGGTCCCGACTCGCAGAGATAGCCGTCGCGCCGTTCCGTGCGGACGTTGCCGCCGGAGGCGCTGCGAGGCTTCGAGCACCGTGACGTCGATGCCCACTTCGGCAAGCTCGGGAGGCGATCGCCAACCCTGCGATGCCACCGCCGGCGACCATCACAGACAACCGCCATGCGCGAACTATCCCCTTGCGATGCGGGAGGATAGCCAGCCGTTTTAAGGGCGTCGCCTGGGTGGTGGTACCTCTCCTCGCCGTGCGACGCAACTTCAAAGACCTGTCGGCGCAGGAAGTCCTGGCTCTCGCGATCTCGCTCGAGGAGAGAGGACGCGCGCATCTTCACGCGAGTTCGCGCGGCTCCTCGCTCAACTTCCCCAAGGTCGCGATCTCGCTCGATGCGATGTGCGTCCAGAGGACGGTCATCGCCGCCGCCTGATCGACATGTTCCGAAGGAGTTCGGCGAGGACATCCCGCTCGTCCGCCGCCAGGACGTCCGCGGCTTCGTCCGCCGCGATCCCGGTGCAGTCGCTGCGCCGGGCCGAGCGTCGATCAGATTCGCCGGCGCGTCGCCCTGATGGAGCTCGAGATCGCGAAGTACTACGAGAAAGCGGCGCAGCGGGCGAAAGACGCCGAGCTGCGCCAGCTGCTGGGCGATTCTGGCCGCCGAGGAGCGCAAGCACGAAGAGACGACGTCCACGTTCGATCCGTCCCACCTCCCCGAGAACGAGCGGGAAGAGGAAGCACGGACCTCCGCCAGGCTCTTCCTGCTGCAGGTGGGCTGCAGCCGGGCCTGGCAGGATTGATGGACGGCTCGGTCTCGACGTTGGCGCCTCTGTTCGCCTCGGCGTTCGCGACACGCAGCGGCTGGAACGCGTTTCTCGTCGGGATGGCGGCAGCGGTCGGGCCAGGCATCAGCATGGGGTTCGCCGAAGCGCTTTCGGACGACGGAAGCCTCACTGGGACCGCGGGCGCCCGCTCCTGCGCGGTTTGATCTGCGGTGCCATGACCTTTCTCGGCGGCGTCGGGCGTGCCCTGCCGTTCTTGCTGCCCAACTTCGTGACGGCGACCGTCGTCGCGACGATCGTCGTCGCCGATCGAACTGCTCGCGATCGCGTGGATCCGCAACCGCTACATGGATACGCCGTTTCTCTCCGCCGCCTTTCAGGTTGTGGTCGGGGCGTGCTGGTGCTTCCTGAGCGGGATCCTGATCGGCTCCGCCTAGCCTCGGAATGGCTGTTGGACCAGATCGGTTGGTAGGCGGTGCGGGCGAGCGGAGCTCGCGGTACGCGGTGATCGATCGCATGCAGGGTCGCCGGGAGAACGGACGTTGTCGACAAGGACGCCTCGAAGGTGCTGCGGATGAAAGAGGCCACCGATCTTACCGGGTTCAGCACCAAGTTCGTCGCCTTGCAGGTTTTATCTGTGACTGCAACGTTGGTTGGTGCGTGTGGAGTCGTCGGCGCCGTCCTGTTCAGCAATTGCAGCGCGATGACTCCTTCGGCTAAAGAAGCTGTAAGAGCAGCAGATCAATTCTATGCTTCTATTTCCAAAGGTGAGTTCGAAGCGGCAGTTCCGGATGTGTGGCAGGAAGATGCTACGAAGGGCTTACTGCCGCCAACCGTACTACTCGCTCGGCTAGCACGACGGCGAAAATCAGCTCGGCGTCATGCTCGTTGCGAACGCCAGGTGTCGAGTCACTCCTTTCCGTTGTTCACGGCTCCAGTGTCTTCGCGGGACGGTTGCCAAGTTTCCCTTTGGATTGGCTGACTACACTGGTGGTCGGATGCATCGAGGTGACTGGGAAGTGTTCAGGAACCAGCAAAGTGGCGGCGGTCCGGAGATCTGCAGCCTATCTGATTCGAAGAAATCGTCCTCGATAAGCAGCCGAGCCTGTTGCGGGCTGAATCGCCCCCGGCGCCGTCTACGGCCGAGAAACCATGGCGGCGCTCTCGCGCTCTCCGTGACAACACCGCTTTATCTTGCGTTCAGCTCCCGCAAGAAGAACTTGACGACGTCCGCTTCCATTTGAGGGTTACTTCATGGCGCGACCGACGGGTACAGAACGAATTGAGCGGACAGACCCGCTGAGCGGTAGAGCGACTCGGCAATCTTCCATCGTTGCTGCAGTGTCACGCCGAACCGCGCCATGATCAGCCGCTCGTCGTCCTCCTCGTAACTATCGCGGAAGACGACGGAATCATTGAGTCATTCCCGCCCAGGAACATGTACATAGGGACCCGCCGGAGCTCACCCATGTTCACCTCCTCGCCCACAGACTCTTCAGATCGGCGATGCCGATGGGATAGCGGAGGGAGGCCCGTGATGCTCCGCTGAAGGGCGATCGGCCACCCGCCGGGGAGCCCGAGGCTACGGCCGCGACCATTTCCGGATGCAGAATCGTGAACCGATTGACGAACATGCCCGAACGCGGAGAACCCGAGAGAAGCAGCTTGGGGCCTACCCGGATGTTGCGATTCCGGAGGTGATCCCCGGCGTCCTGCACCATGGCTGCAAGCTGCAGGTCGAGCCGGCCGATGTCCCGCTTGCCGCAGGTGAGGACGTCGCGATCCAGCGCGTGAGTGTAGATGTTCGCGTCAGCGGCAGGGCGAGGAAAGACCGGCACGAGGAGCGGACATCCGATCGCATCCGCAAGCTTCGAAGCGCGCATGGCCTCGCCTTTGGCCGCCTCCTCGTGGACTTTGGAGCTCGTCATCACAGAATCCGGTGTTGTTGGGGACGACCAGCAGCATGGGGGCCGGGGCAAGCTTCGGCGGGACAGTACACAGTAGTACGGCCACGAGAAGGGGGCCGTTGGGTGCGGGATCGATCCTCGTGCAGAAGCGCGGGTCGAGGTCGCGAATGAACGTGATCAGTCTTTGACCCCGATCTCGAGGCCACCGAACCGAGCTCCCCGGAGGTCGGCGGTCAATCGATACTTGCCGGGAGACAGGCGCAGACCTTCCGTGCGGTCGAAGTTCCTTCCCTTCGCGGAAAAGACCGAGGCCCCGTCTTCTCGAGTCACAGCGACATCGACTGAGTCGAGGAGGGCCCGATTCATGAGGACAAGTTGGATCATTCCATCGGACGAGGCCGGAATCAGGAATCGCTCGTGCACGTCTTGCGCCGCACCCGCGCCCAGGTAGTGGTAACCCAACGTGACGTGGTAACCCTCGGTGAGGAGCCGGGCATGCATCGCGCGGGCTGCGATTGGATCCGGCCTCAGCTGCCACCGCAGGGCCGGATAGCCGATGTAGACCAACCAGGAAGTGCGGCCAGGAGAGAAGCAAACCCCTTCCGCATGCGTGGATCTCCTCTTTGAAGAGAATACGTCCGCAGCGCGTCGGGAGTTTGCCCTGGGGAATCGCGGCTGGTCGCTCACAGGACCTGTGTCCAGATGAGCGGGACGGGCGTCGATCGAGTTTCCGGACAATCACGGCTCTAACAGTTGGCCTTAGTCCACATGCAAGACGACGCGAAGCCGAGCTCGCAAGCCTTGGATCGGTCGGCGCAGGCCGCCGTCTTGTCTCCCAGCTCGAAATGAACGACGCCGCGATTGTTGTACGCCGCCGCGAACTTGCCATCGAGTGCGATCGCGCTGGTGAAGCTGGCCACCGGACTCGTCGAACTTCTTGAGTTCGTGAGAGCGTTGCCGCGATCGTAGTAGACCGCCGCCTTGTCGACTTCGACGCAATCTGGCCCTGCGCTTCGATCACGGGGTTGCCCCGCGTTCTTGAGCGCGTCGTCACTGGTCTGCGACGGCCAGCTCGTACTGTTTCATCTTGCTGTGAACGTGGCCACGGTTGTGGAACGCTCGTCCGAAGCTCCGGAACGATCGCGATCGCGCTGTCGTAATCGGCCAGGGCCTTGTCGTACTCTCTTGAGGTTGTCGTACGCCAAACCCCGATTCAGAAGGCACCGAAGTTGGAAGGGGTCTTTCGCTATCGCCTGGTGAGCGCGTCAACGGCTCCTTTGAAGTCGCCCTGCTGCAGCCGCGCGTTACCTTTGTAGTACTGGTACGAGAGAGCGCTTCCCATCGATGCCACGGCGACGACGACAACAGAACAGGCCAGAAACGGGTCCGTTTCTTCATGGTGCCTCCCCAACGCCCCTCAAGTGTCGCTTACGTGTCGCTGATGCTACGCCGAATCGAAGTAGGAGCGCCGGAGACGACCTGCCCCATTCACTGGACCAAAGATGCGTGAGAGTCCGGAGCTGGGGGGCGGGTAAACCCGTTTCCCGGTCCGGACCGAGCGCAAGTTTTCGGGGTCATCCGGTCTCAGGTCTCGAGTCCAGCCGCCCGAAACTGGGCGGGCGTTTGACCGGCCAAACCTCGATGCGGCCGGTGTTTGTCGCTGTAATCGTCTTTCCACTCGTCGAGGATCCGCTTTGCGCCTCTGCGATGCTCAAGAACCAGTGTTGCGAGAGGCACTCTCGTCTCAGCGTCCCGTTGAAGGCCTCGATGAACGCATTATCGCGCCCGGTTTTCCCGGTCGGCTGGAAGTCGAAGCTCGACATGATTCCAATAGGCCCAGTGATCTGAGCGCCTTCGACGCGAATTCCGTCCCGTTGTCCACACGGACTTGTTTGGGAAGTTCTCCACGATGCGATCTAGCCTCTACTGAGAATCCCTCGCCACATCGGAGCCGCTGAATCCTTTGGCAGCTGATCAGGGCAGCGCATTCTCGCGTCGCGACGTCGATCGCAGTCAGATCACGCGCGAATCTTGGAACCATCGGCGAGGGTGTCGTGCGCACGAAGTCCATCGCCCAAACCCTGGTTCGGTTCCATCCGGTGCGACCGGCTTCGCTCGAGCTACAGCCGATCGGTGTCTCCGTGGTCTTCGAATCCTCAAACTGAGGCCTTCTTCGCGGTACAGACGGTAAATCCGTTTCCGATTCACGTGCCAGCCCCTCTCGGCGAAGCAGGGTATGAATCAGCGGGTAGCCTGCTCGCGTGCGTACCGCGGCGATTTCTCGAATGCGCCTTCGAAGAGCTTCTTGATGGGGCCGGACGCTGCGATACCGAATCGAGGAGCGCTGTGAGCCCGTCGCTCGACACGCCGTTCGCTCAGAGATCTGGTACGACGCGATCGCCCAAGACACCAATTCGCGTCGCTGTGCCGGCCTCACCATTTTTTTGAGAGCTTCCTGGATGATCGTCTTATCTCAGGCTCAGGTCCGCGACCAAGCCTTTGAAGACTTTCGATTCTCTTCACCGGAGCTGCTTGAGGCTCACGCAACTCGGGAACCCCAAGAGATCCGTATTTCTTCTTCCACCTGAAATACGTCCCTTCGCTGATTCCGAGCTTTCGGCAGATGTCCTCGACCGGTGTCCCGGCCTCGCCGTTGGCGCAGCGCCATCGCGATCTGCGCCTCCGTGAACCGCAACTCTTCTTCATCCGTCCCTCCTCCCCTGAACCCAGGGATCGAGAGACCGGGAAAACTACCCGACAATGAGAGCCGCGGCGGATCGGAAACAGGTTTACCCGCCTGGGTTCCCAGCCCCTGAAGCCCTTGACGGGTCTCGACGGGCACGCGATCGCGCTTGTCGAGCGGGGTCTCCGGAAGGATGCCGTGGCCGAGGTTGGCGATGTGGCCGGGGAGCGCCGCGCCGTCTTCGAGCATCGCCTGCGTCGGCGTACTACCGTTTTAGGCTCGGTCAGAAGCGCGCACGCGGTCGAGGATTCCCCTGGAGGACGTGCCGACCGTCGACCGCGCCCAGGGCGTGCGCCAGTCGACGCCGAGCACGTCGGCACCGCAGGTTCTCACCAGGTCCGCCGCGTGCGCCGCATCGAGCGCGAAGTAGATCGTTGGGGCGCCCTCGGCACTGAAACGGCGTCGATAACGCGCTTCACGTAGGGAAGCGAGAATCTCCCGTAGTCCTCCGCCGAAACCAGCCCGGCCCACGAATCGAAGAGCTGAATGGCCTGAGCGCCCGCCTTCACCTGCGCCGTCAGGTACGCGATCGTGACCGCGGTGGTAGTTTCGAGAATCGCCTCGGCGACCTCGGGAGCGGCGTAGAGCATCCGCTTCCAGCGGCCGAACGTGCGGGAGCCTTCGCCTTCGACGAGATACGCGGACGAGCGTGAACGGCGCACCGGCGAAGCCGATCAAGGGTACACGGCCGTCGAGCTCGCGACGCACGATGCGGATCGTCTCCGAAGACGTACGGAACGGCTTCACTCGATGTCGGGCACGGAGAGCGAGGCCGCATCCTCCGCCGATCGCAGCGGCCGCGCGAGGACGGGCCCGGGATCGAAGGCGACTTCGAGCCCCATCGCCATCGCGGGGACCAGGATGTCCGAGAAGAGAATGGCGGCATCGACGCCGAGCCGGTCGATCGGTTGGAGCGTGACCTTGGCGGCAAGCTCGGGGGTCGTGCACAGCGTGAGGAAGTCCGCCGTCTTCCGCACCTCGCGGTATTCGGGAAGGTAGCGGCCCGGCCTGGCGCATCATCCACACCGGGGGACGCGGTCCGCGCTCACCCCGGCAGGTGCGCAGGAAGAGATCCGCTAGTCATCCAGGATCGACTTCGCGATCGTCGAGAGCTGCATGAACGACGTCCCCTCGTAGATCTTCCCGATCTTGACGTCGCGGTAGTACTTCTCGACCGGATACTCCGTGGAGTACCCGTTGCCGCCGAACACCTCGACCGCCATCGCGCAGATCCAGCTCGGCGGACTCGCTCGCGCATGAGCTTCGCCATCGCGGCTTCCTTGACGAACGGAAGCTCCGCATCCCTCAAGCGCGCCGCGTTGTAGACGAGGAGGCGGGCCGCCTCGAGGCGCGTCGCGCCCTCGGGCGAGCTGGAACCGCATCGCCTGGAACTCGGCTCAGGTGCTTTCCGAACTGGACGCGCTCCTTCGCGTAGCCGATCGCCGCGTCCAGCGGCCGCTTGGCCCACGCCCAGCATCTGCGCGCCGATGCCGATCCGGCCTTCGTTCAGGGTCTCGATCGCGATCTTGTAGCCCTTGCCCACCGGCCCGAGCGACGCGGTCCTTCGGAATGCTGGCAGCTTTCGAGCACGACCTCGCACGTCGAGCTCGCGCCGGATCCCAGCTTGTGCTCGCGCTTTCCCAGCGGCGAAGCCCGGATCGTCCTTCTCCACGAGGAACGCGGTGATGCCCTTGTAGCCGGCCTGCGGGTCGACGTTCGCGAAGACGAGGAAGAGGCCGGCCTCGGCGGCGTTCGTGATCCAGAGCTTCCGGCCGTCGAGCACGTAGTGGTCGCCGCGTCAGCGTCGCGCGGCATTGAAGCGCGAACGCGTCGGAGCCGAGCCGGCTTCCGAGAGGCAGTAGGACGCGACCGTGTCCTTCGCCGTGCGCGGGAGGTACTTCGGCCTGCTGCTCCTTCGTCCCCGATCGTCCGATGGCGTTGTTGACGAGCGTGTTCTGAACGTCGACCAAGACGCCGACGGCGGCGTCGGCCCGCGACAGCTCCTCGACCGCGAGGCACGCCTGGAAGAAGCTGCCGCCGGCGCCGCCGTACTCCTCGGCGATGTCGATGCCCATCAGCCCCATCTCGAAGAGCTTCGGGAGCAGCGCGGGCTCGTACTGGCCGGCGGCCTCCATCGCGCGCGCGATCGGCGCGATCTCGGCCTGCGCGAACTCGCGCACGGAATCGCGGAAGAGCGCCTCCTCTTCCGTGAGAACGGTCAGCGGAGACGGTGCGTCCGATCGGCGGCTCCTTCGGGGGTAGCCGCGCATTGTAGCGAGCGATCGCGCGTCCGGGCGACGTGACCGTCGTGACCACTTCGCTGCCCTCGGGGACCGTCACCGATCCGCGTCGCCGTGCGCGGGCCCAGGGTGGCCGTGAGCTCGTAGGCTCCGGGGCCGAGCGCGTTGACGGTCGCCGTCCCGTCCGTGCCCGTCTTGGGGACGTCGCCGCCCATCCTCATGTAGTTCGCGCCGAGGAGTCCGGCACCGCCTGACAGGCGATGCGCGCGTCCCTGACCGGCTCGGCCGTTCGCATCCAGCACGCTGACGCGAATGTGCCCCGAGCGGGGCGAGCGGAGCACGACGTCCACCCCTTCCTGGGGCTGCAGGCCGCTCGGCCGCGCCGGGGGAACCCGGTCGCGACTGCGGTGAGATCGATCGCCCCGTCGGCCGGCGCCGTGAGGACGAAGGTTCCGTTGACGTCCGAGATCGCGGGAAGCATGTCGCGCCCGGACCGCGCTTCCGGCGGGTGCGACGACGACCAGGCGCTGCTGATCCCGTTGCCGTTCGCATCCACGACACGGCCCCGCACGGATCGGCCCGGCTCGAGCCTGACGTCGAGCGATGGGACGTCGCTTTCATTCGAGATGGTGACGGGCGGCGGCTGCGCGTTTCGATAGCCCACGGCGGCGACGGTTGACGCCGTAGACGCCGGGCTCCAGATCCGTCGACGAGGAAAGAGCCGTCGGGGTCGGTGTGTGTCCTGCGTGCCGCGCCGGCCGTGGCCTCCCTCGCCTCCAGCGGCCGCTTCGCCCGGGCTGACCGTGGCGACGGCGCCGGAGACCGGCTTCCCTTCGCCATTCGTCACGCGCCCGGCGACGCCAGCCCGACTTGACGCGTGATGTCGACGACCGCGTTGGGCTGATCGGGAACCTGGATCGAGATCCCGGAGCCGGCGCTGACCCACATCGATCGCATCGCGCGAGACCGTGACCGAGTAGCTGCCCGCTGCGTCGAGCCCGATCTGATAGCGGCCGTCGGCGTCCGTCGGGACTGCTTCAGATCGCTCGGCGGGCCGCTCCGCCGTGGCGGGAGAGAAAAGCAGCATCGAGTTCGCGACCGGCTGCCCGGCCTTCCAGCACGCGGCCGGTCAGGGTGATCTTCGCGGCCTCGTCGAGGTCGTGAACCGTCGTCTCGCCCTCCCGGACCTCGACCTGCTTCATGCCGCCGAAGAGCATCAGCGGCCCTCCGCCCGTGGGCGCGCGAATGACCATGTACTCGCCCGGCGCGATCTTCTCGAACGATGTAGCGCCCGTCCGGCCCGGTCGAAACCGTTTGCGGACCGCCTCCCATCGGGATCTTCGTGAGGAGCACCGACACGTTGAGGAGAGCCTGCCTTCTGCGCGTCGCGCACGAGACCGGTGACGCTCCCGCCGCGGGAGAGCTTGATCACGAAGTCGTCCGTGTCGGCGTCGGGGCTGATCTCGACGCGGCCCCGAATTCGGCGAATAGTCCGGGCTGAGCGCGCGTCGACGGCGTAGGTGCGCGGCTCGAGCCCGGCTGATCTCGAATCGTCCGTCGAAGCCGGAGATCGGCGGCGCCGGCCGCGGTGTCCCGGCCGCACGACATCATCTTGAAGCCCTGGCGGCTGCGGACACCGAAACGGTCGCGCCGGGGATCGGGGCGTCGTCTTTCGCCGCCACGATGCGTCCGCGGAGCGCGCGGCCGTCGTCGAGGATGATCGTTCCCACGTCGACGATCTGGTCGGAGCGCAACCTTGATCCCGGACTTGCGGGTCGGCGCCTTTCCGTCGAGGTGGCGGTGACGGTCACCATGCCGGGATTGACTCCGTCGAGGCGGAAGTTCCCCGTGAGGTCGGTGAAGATCTGCTCCTCGTCGGCCCGGCCCCCGACGAACGATGCGCATGCCCGGACGCTCTTGGTTTTCCTTCGCCTCGGGAAACGCCTGCACGCGGAAGGCCGCCGGCGACGGCGCCGCCGCGGAGCTGGACCCTTCCGACGATGCTTCCGGTCTTTTCCAGCGTGAAATCCACACTGGTGTCGCCGGGAACGGCGCCCTCCTTGTTCGCGTCGGCGTATCCCGTGGCGCGCACGGTGAGGGAGCGGAGGGTTGCTCACCCAGGCCCGACAGACGGTAGCTGCCGTCTGCGCCGGAGCGTGCTTCGCGAGACAGACGGGCCTCGCCTTCGAGCGAGAGCCCCGAGATCGAGGCGTTCGCGACCGGCTGCCCGGTGGAGTCCGTGATGCGGCCCGCGATGCTCTTCGATTCCTTCACGCGAAGGGTGCCAAGGTCGGTGGTTTCTCCGCTCTTCAGCCTGACGCCTTCCCGCGTCATCGTCGGAGAAGTCCACCGGCATGAGCGTCACGTCGAAGGTACCCGCGTCGAGCGCCTTGATCTGAAACTTCCCGTCTCCTTGAGGCACGATCTTGTCGCGATCGACGTCGTTGCCGCCGATGCCGAATCCGCGCCGCCGGTTGCCGCCCTGGGGCTGGAGACGCGAGCTCGACGTCTTTGACCGGAACGTTCTTGCGCGGTCACGAGGCGAAACGCGAGCATCGCCCCGGTTTCGAGCTTCAGCTCGAGGTCGCCGCGATCGGTCCCCGCGTCGATCTGAATCGGGCCCTCCTCACGGCTGGAGAGCGCCTTCTTTCGTCGCGCGCACCGTGTACTTGTTCCCGCGCGACGATGCCGTCGAACGCGAACGTGCCGTCGGCGGCGGTGCGCTGAGCGCTGCGGCCCTCGCGAACCATGGCGAACAGAGCGCCGTCCGAGGCGCTGGCGGATACGACGGCGTCCGCGAGCGGCTTTCCCGTCCGCGCCGACCACGCGCCCCGCGATCCGGCCGCCCGGTTGGAGGTAGAGGTGTTGACCTCCGAACTTGCGGCTCTTCGCCCGCGCGGAAGCGCCTTCGCCACGACGCTGTCGAGGCGCGCGCGCGCCTTCACTCGGCGCGATCGCGTCGACGACCACGATCCCGGCGGCACAATCCGGGATCCGGAACGTACCGTCCTCGCCGCTCTTGACGCTGTGGACCGCGTCGCGCCGAAGCGGGCGGCGTCGCGCTCGAGCGCCGGTGACCGTGGCGTTCGCCACGGGCTTTTGCGTCGTCAGGTCGAGCACGCGGCCAAAAACGGGAGTCCCGGCTTTCAGCTTCAGACTGAGCGCGGCTCCGGGCGGGGCCTCCGGAACGAACGCCGGCGCCAACCCCGGGGACTCGACGCGGAGCACCATCGGGCCCGCCCGGCGACTTCGACCTTGAACGCCCCTGCGGCGTCGGTCTTCGCGACGACCGCCTTCGGCACGTCGGGTCCGCGGCCCCGGTCCGCGGTCGCTTGGACGGCGCGGCGATGGCGCGCACGGATGGCTCCGGCCAGCGGCTTTCCGTCCGGCCCGGTGACTTTCCCGGTGATCGTCTTGGCGGGAGCGGGCTTCGCGCGGGGCTGGCCGGCGGGCGCCGGCTTCGGGATCGGCCGCGAGCACGGATGGATGCGGAAGACCGAGCGTGAGCACGAGAGGGACCGAGTCGCATGCGGAAGACCTCCTCGTTCGGGACGACGAACCGTTATACGCGCGCGGCGGCGACGTTAAGACGAACGCCCGCTAACCCGCGCCTCCCGACAGCACCACCGCCTCGCCGCCGTAGATGGCCGACGGGAACAAGACCGGGAGCAGCTCGTGCAGGAACTGGCGCCGCTTGTACGCGGTGTGGCTGGCGAAGTGCGTGTCGTACAGCGTGCTCAGGTACGCCTCGAGCGGGAAGATCTGGATCTCCACGGAGAACGAGGTAGGGGACGTCGGCCGACGGATCGTCCATCAGGATGTCCACGATCTCCTTCAAGACGAGGAACCCGCTCGAGGACTGAGGGTCGAGCCGAGCCCGGTCGCGGCCGCCGGCGAGCGTGTCGACGCGATCGCGGCACCGAAGCGGTCCGCCGAACGCGGCGATGAGGCGCCGCTCGAGCGCGTACGCCTGCGCCACGGTCCCCGACGATGAACATCGCGCCCAGAAGATCCTGGACCATGCGCGGGTCCGGTATCGCCCGCCGGATCATCTTCGAGAGGATCGACCCGCTGTACCGTCCCAAGCCCGGCCACCGGGGTGACTCCGCGATGCGGATCCACCCTTCGTCGCCGCGCCGGTCGGTTTCCGGATCGGATTCGCGCTTGAACCGCGTGCGGTAGTGGTAGATCTCGATCGCCGGGCTCGCGCCCCTCGGCGGGGAGCCGCCGCGGACGGAACCGGAACGACCGCGCGCCGGGATGCGGGCGGCTGTCCATCGCCAGCCGGAGCGACCCGTCGTCGGTGCAGGTGAGGACGCCGAAGACCTCGACCTCCTGCTCGGCCGGCGCGATCCCGGCGAAGAGCGCGTCCTTGACGATCTGCTCGAAGCGGGAGCGGTGCTTCGGGCCGTCGCGAACCGCGCGGGAGTGATCGATGTCGAAGAGGAGCTTCGCGAGGTACAGCTTCCGCTGCGCCTCGTAGCGCGAGCGCATGTGCGTCCCTTCGAACGTGGCTTTGAGCAGATCGCGGATGGTGCTGGCCCCGCGCGTCTCCGGAAGGGGGCCAAGATGCCGCGCGAGCGAGTTGGGCACCGAGCCGCGAGCAGGTCGTTGAGGTAGGCGTCGGCGTCGTGGAAGTACGGTGTCGAGGTCCACGGCGGCCGACGAGCGGCTGCCGGCGGGCAGCACGTACCCGCGAACGACGCGCTCGAACACCGCGGGGTCGCGCATCATCCGCCGGTACGTGGCGAGCCACAGCCGCGTCAGCGCCGGATGGCGGCTGGGAAGACGCGGATCGAGCAGCGGGTGGGCGTCGTAAGACGCATCGAGTGGAATCCGGAGCTGTCGCCACGAGTGATCTTCTCGACGAGCGAGAGTAACATCTCCGCCCATGGCCGGCGTCACGCTCGACGGGAATCCCTTCCACACCGTGGGCAGAGCTTCCCGCCGTAGGGGCGAAGGCCCCCGACTTCCGCCTCGTCGGGGCGATCTGCGGGACGTCACCCTCGCCACGTACCGGGGCAGGGCGAAGATCCTGAACATCCTTCCGAGCCTCGACACGAGCGTGTGCGCGACCTCGGCCCGCAAGTTCAACGAGAAGGCCGAAGCCTTGGCGGGCGCGGTGGTGCTCGTCGTCTCCGCCGACCTCCGTTCGCGATGAAGCGCTTCTGCAGGACCGAAGGGATTGAGCCACGTCGTGCCCCTTTCGATGATGCGCGGACGCGCGTTCGCGAAGGATTACGGAACCCTCATCGTGGACGGCCCGTTCGAGGGCGTGTCCGCGAGGGCCGTCGTCGTGATCGACGCGGACGACCGGGTCGTCCATGCGGAGCCTCGTCCGGGAGATCGGCGACGAGCCGGACTACGACGCCGCAGTCGCCGCGATCTCAAGGTGACGCGGACGGTCGGCTACAATGCGCCGGCGATGGACTACGCGATCGAAGGCTTCCAGATCGAAAAATCGTTCGTCGAAGAAGCGGTCGTTGAAGAGATCTTCACCCGGCCGTTCGTCGCCCGCGGGTCGCGCGTCGACGCCTTGCGCGGCGTCGACCTGCACGTGAAGACCGGGGAGATCTTCGGATTGCTCGGCCCGAACGGCGCGGGCAAGACCACCCTCGTCAAGATCCTGTCGTGCCTGATCCTCCCCGATCGCGGGCGTGCGACGATCGGCGGCGAGGACGTGCGGCACGAGAACAAAGTCAAGGCGCAGATCGGGTTGGTGCACTCTGACGAGCGCTCGTTCTACTGGCGCCTCGCCGGGCCGGGACAACCTCCGCTTCTTTGCCCGGCTGTACGACGTCCCCAAGGCGCGGATCGAGTCGCGAATCGACGAGCTCCTCCGCAAGGTGGATCTCGGAGAGGCCGCTTCGCGCCGGTTCTCCGACTACTCGTCGGGGATGAAGCAGCGCCTGGCGATCGCGCGCGCGCTGCTCCACGACCCGCCGATCCTGCTCATGGACGAGCCGACGCGCAGCCTCGACCCGGCGGCCTCGCTCGTCGCTGCGCGCGATCATCCGCGACGAGCTCAAGAGGCCGCGACGGGAAGACCATCCTGCTGGCGACGCACAACCTGCGGGAAGCCGAGGCCCTGTGCGATCGGATCGCGATCCTGGTCGAGGGGCACCGTGCGGCAGGATCGGGACGATCGCCGAGGTACGCCGGTGGGGGATCGACGAGCGCCAATTCCGGCTCGAGGTCGGAAGCCTGAAGGACGGACCTCACCGGGCCGTTTCGCGTGGTCTCGAGCGAGCGCATCGAACGGCGTGCGGCGCTTCGTGGTTGCGCTCGACGGAAACGGCCGCCTCGACGACGTCTTGAAGGCCGTGATGGCTCAAGGCGGCACGATCCACGCGCTGCGACCGAATCGAGCCCGACCTCGAAGAGGCGTTCTCCCGGCTTCTGGCGGCGGAAACGCAAGAGAGCGCGTGAGCCGCCTTTTCACCACGGTGTGGGCGTTTCTGGTGCGCGACTTCCTCTCGAACGTCTCGTACCGGCTCGCGTTCGTGCTGCAGCTGTTCGGGATGTTCTTCGCGGTCGCCAGTGTTTCTTCTACGGGAGCCGCATGGTCGATCCGGGGACGGTCGGCCTCGACGGCGTCGAACCGTTCCCCTGGCTCCTCGTCGGCATCGCCTTCCAGATCTACTTCTCGACCGCCCCTCTACTCGTTCGCCGAAAAGGTCCGCGGCGAGCAGGTGCTGGGGACGCTCGAGGCGATGCTGGTTTCTCCGACCCCTACCTCCGTCGTGATCTTCTCTTCCGACCGCGTGGGACTTCGCGTGGGGCGCGGTCCGCCTGCTGGTCTACCTGCTCTGCGCGGTCTTCGTCTTCGGGGTCAAGCTCGAGGTCAGGCCCCCTGGCACTCGCCCTCGGGGTCGGCCTGACCCTGCTGTCGTCGGCCGGGATCGGCATGCTGTCGGCATCGTTCATCCTCTACTTCAAGCGCGGAGATCCGATCAATTTTCTGCTGACCATGGGGACGACGTTCTTCGGAAACGTCATTTTTCCGTCAAGCTGCTTCCGCACGCCGTTCAGTGGGTGTCGGACTGGCTGCCGATGAGCTGGTCGCTCCAAGTCGTCCGCGGGGCGCTCCTCCGCGGCGCGACGCTTGGGCGAGGTTGCAGGGCCGATCGCACGGCTCGCGGTCCTGACCGCCATCCTGGTCCCGACGGGACTCTTCGGCGCGCGGATCGCGATTCGCAAGGCGAAGCGCGAGGGGACGCTCGTCCAGTACTAGCCGGACGGTTTTCGACGTATATAGATCGGTACGATCATGCGCATCTTCGTCGGTGTCGCGGTCGTTGTTCTCGGCGCGCTGACCGCCCTCGCGGCACGCGACGTCGAAGAACGCGATCTGCGCATGGCGATGGGGTACGCGCAGCGCGGGCTCTCCGCGCTCCAGAAAGGGAACGTCGCGCGGGCGCGGGAGGATTTCGACCGTGCCCTGCGCGAAGGTCGCCGGCCTCCCGGACGCGCACACGGGGCTGGGCCACCTCGCCATGCGCGAGCGCCGTTTCGAGGACGCGCTCCAGTGAGTACCGGCTCGCGGAAGCAGGCTGGAGGGACATGACGTCGATCCGGGTCCGCATGGAGACCGAGCGCTATGCGCGGTCGCGCGACGAGATTCAACGCTTGCGAGCGCTTCAGCTGGAGCTGGCGCAAGCGGCGACCCGGAGCCAGTCGGGGGCGAGCGGCACCACCGTGTCGCTTGGCCGCAGGACAGCTCGCGCGTCAGCAAATGGAGATCGAGGCGAAGATCCGGTCGCTCGAGGCCATGAACGTGCCAACGGTGGAAAGCGTGAAGGATCCGCCGGGCGACGTGTTCTTCTTCCAAGGGGAACGCCCTGTTCGACCTGAAGCGGACGGAGGAGGCGATCGCCGCGTGGGAGACCGCCGCCCGGGAGATGCGGAAGTCCGGACCGCTCCAGAACAATCTCGCGGTCGCTTACTGGAAAGCCGGCCGGATCGACGATGCATGGGCCTCGCTCCGAGCGAGCCGGAGGCCTTGGGATTCAAGGTGAATCCGAGCTTCCGCGCGGATCTCGAGAGGCCGGGACCGCGCCGCCGTCACCAAGCTCGGTGACGGCCGATATGATCAGCTCCGGCTCGTCGAACTGGACGTAGTGCTCGCTCTTGCACCGCCTGAATCTGCTTTGGCGCTCGCGAACGAGCCCGCCATCTTTCGCTGCAAGGTGCGCCCACGTCGAACGGAATTTCGGCGAGTCCTCGTGATGCGCCGCCGAGTGATCACGACCGGAATGCCTGGTGGAACAGGCGCCGCCCTGACCTCGGCCGCGCTGTCGGCGATCGCGTCGAGCTCGTCCACGAAAGCGCGCGGCGCCGCGGCACGTGCGGTGCGCAGCTTCTCGCGCTCGGCCTGCGTTCTTAGGGAGTCCTCGATCGCGGGGTAGTCCTCGGGCGTCGCGTCGACCAGCACGAGGCCCGGCGACCTGGTCGGGATTCCGCGCGGCGTAGAGGCGGACGTTCAATCCGCCGAACGAGTGGCCGACCAGCAGGTACGGCGGTGGCAGGTGCGCGCGCTTCAGGAGCTCGCCAAGCTCCACTGCGATCCGCTCGCTGGTCGGGGACGCGGTCCGGGATCGCTCTTTCCGAGGCCGGCCCGGTCGTACGCGCAGACCCGCGTCAGCTTCTTGAGGTCCGGCACCGCCCAGTCCCAGGTTTGGAGCGTGTCGCCGGCTCCGGCATCGAAAACGACGACGGGGGATCCGTTGCCCTCGCACTTCAGATTCAGCCGAAAACCGCCGACGTCGTACCTGCGCTCGCCCGCCGACAGAGGGCGTCGCCGCGGTCAGGAACAAGGACGACGGCGGCGCTGCTCCGACGCATGGGGCCCATGCTACCTTTCTTGGCCCGTCGGGCTCGATCGACGAGCTCGAGGAGCGAGGGAATGCGCAAGAAGATCACGGTGATCGGGGGTGGATTCGTCGGCGAGCACGTGGCGATGGGCTGCGCCATGCAGGAGCTGGGCGACGTCGTCCTGCTCGACATCCTCGAGGGGCCGCCGCAGGGGAAGGGCTCGATCTCGTCGAGGCGGCGCCGGTCACGGGGTTCGACTGCCATGGTTCGCGGCACGAACTCCTACGACGACACCGGCGGGCTCGGACATCGTCGTGATCACGGCCGGCGTCGCGCGCAAGCCCGGGATGAGCCGGGACGACCTCCTGAACATCAACACGAGCATCGTGAAGCAGTGCGCCGAGAAGGTGAAGGCCAGCTCGCCCAAGGCGATCCTGATCCTCGTGTCTCGAATCCGCTCGACGTCATGGCCTACGTCGCCAAGGTCGTCACCGGCTTCCCGAAGGAGCGCGTCATGGGGATGGCTGGGGTCCTGGACACCGCCCGCTACCGGGCGTTCATCGCCATGGAGCTTTCGGTCTCGGTCGAGAGCGTGACCGCCCTGGTGCTGGGAGGGCACGGCGACTCGATGGTGCCGCTCCCCAGCCTCACGATGGTCGGCGGAATCCCGCTGACGGAGCTCCTCCCGCAGGAGCAAGATCGACGCGATCGTGAAGCGCACCGCCGGCGGCGGCGGCGAGATCGTGTCGCTCCTCAAGACCGGCTCCGCCTACTACGCGCCGGCCGGCCTCCACGGTCACGATGGTGGACGTCGATCCTGCAGGACAAGAAGAAGGTCCTCCCCTGCGCCGCCTATCTGGAGGGGAGTACGGGATCTCGGGCTGCTTCGTCGGGCGTGCCGGTCCAGCTCGGCTCGGCGGGGATCGAGCAGATCTTACGAGGTCGAGCTTGCAGCCCGACGAGCTGGCGCGCCCTGACCGCCTCCGCGAGACGCGGTCAAGGAGCAACAGGGTAAACTGTCGCTCTAGCCGTTGACCGCGAAGGAGACCGAACCGATGTCGAAGAAGAACCGTGAGCGCCGCGTCGGGAAACCGGCGCCGCCTCGAGCCGAGACCGGAGGCGGCGGGGGCATGAACTGGCTCCCGCGATCGTCTGGCCGTTGTGGCGTTGGTGTTTCGGGCTTCGTGGCCTGGACCGACGCCAAGAGATTCAGGGACGACCTGGCGAAGCGTCTCGCGTCGAGCTCGGACCAGCGACGTGATCCAGGTGCAGAAGGACGTCGCGAACGCCGCCGAAGTCCCGGCCGCCGCGCTCAGCAGGGGTCCGGACCCGAACAAGGTCTACACCGTGAGGACGGAAGGCTCGCCCGACGAAGGGGCAATCCGACCGCGCCGATCGTCATCGCCGAGTTTTCCGACTACCAGTGACCGTTCTGCTCGAGGGTCGGTCCGACCCTCGCTCAGATCGAAGAAGGTCTACGGCGACAAGGTCAAGGTCGTCTGGAAGAACCTCCCGCTCTCGTTCCACCCGAACGCGATGCCTGCCGCGATGGCCGCGATGGCCGCGAACGAGCAGGGCAAGTTTTGGGAGTTCCACGACCGAGTCTTCGTCAACCAGCAGAAGACGAGCCGTGACCAGTACCTGTGCCTACGCGAAAGAGCTCAAGCTCGACGTCGCCAGGATTCACTCAGGCGTTGGACGGCGGGAAGTTCAAGCCGCAGATCCGACGCCGATCCAGGCCCGACGCGAAGAAGCGCTGGGGTCACCGGGACCCCCGCGTTCTTCGTCAACGGCAAGTTCTTGAACGGCGCCAAGCCGTTCGAGGATTTCGCGACGCGCGATCAACGCCGGGCTCAAGCGGCTGAATCTTCCGGATTCCTCCCGGAGCCCCGCAGTCTTAGGGTCGCGCGTCCGAGGTTCGTCGGGTATGTCCTTCCGCGGACGTTCGTCGCGCGTGGACTGAATCGCGCGACGAACTCGGACGAACGTTCGCCCGCCAACGGAAACAGCGGGCTCACGTTCATACGCCGCCCAGAAGGACATACCGCGACGAACCTCGGATTCACGACCGCTCAGCGCCTACGCGCGCGAGTAGGCTACGATTCCGGCCGAGATCGACCGACCGACGGAGAATGGCGATGGAATTGTTTCGACGGTTTCCTCGCGGAACGACCTCGATCTCCAGTCCCCGGACCTGGATCGGGAACGAACTCCGTGCTTGCGGAAAGTGGATACCAAGTCGTGGTCTCTTCGAGGGTGCGCGAAGCACTATTGGAAATGGGGCTGGAGAAACTGGACGACGCGGGTCGTCGAGATCTTGCCGCGACACTCGATGTCGACAGTTTTTCTAGTGCCGGTGATCGTCAGGCGACCATATTGAGTCGAGTGGGGCGACGGGGTTTCTGGTCCGGCTCGTCATTCTGGGTCACGGACTCGCCAGTTCAAGTGGGAAGCGTGCAGCTCGCCCTCGTCAGAGCGTCCGACGGTCGGCCGATCCTGAAAGGGAGCGGGTACGGACAGTCAGTGGAGAACCCGCAGGGGTCGTCTCGAGGGTGTTTCGACATCCTTGCGGCGGGTTTGTCGACCTCATCGCGGTAGGCACCGCACGCGACGAGATCGAATTGCGCTGAGCCAGGGATACGTCGGAACCCCGGGGTTGTAAGGCCGTTTGCCGGGCGCGGTGAGGCTAGAATGCGCGGCTTATGGCCGCACCGCTGACGATCCTGACGCTCTCCGCCGAGGTCGCCCCGTTCGCGAAGACGGGGGCTTGGGCGACGTCGCCGGAGCGCTGCCCAAGGCGCTGCGCCGCGATGGGCCACGACGTCCGCGTCGCCATGCCGCGCGTATCGCGCGCAGCAGAGCAGGCGGGCTTCGAGTCGGTCCCGGGCGGGGTGAACGGTCCCGATGGGCGGGGGCCGCTGCCCGCAGGAATCCTCCGCACCCGGCTTCCCGGAAGCGAGGTCCGTCTGGACCTCGTCGCGGAGAAGCGGCGCTCTTCGACCGGCCCAACATCTACGGCTACGACGACGATCCCTACCGGTTCGCGTTCTTCTCGCGCGCCGCGTCTCGAGCTGGGCCGACGGTTTCCGGCTAGCGCCCGACGTCGTCCACGCGCATGACTGGCATTCCGCCCCGCGGTGCTGTGGCTTCAGACGGCGGGAGCTTTTGACGGCCGATTCGGCCGCATGGCCACGGTCTTCACGATTCACAACCTGGCACACCAAGGGACGAAGCGCGCGGCGCGTCGCGCGCGTATCTCGGAGTCGATCCCCGCCGATGCTCGAGGAGCGCGGCTGGGACGAGATCAACTTCATGGCGCGCGGGATCCACCACGCGACGCTGGTCAACACCGTGAGCCCGACCTACGCGAACGAGATCATGACGCCGGCCGGCGGCGAACGGCCTCGACGCGCGCTGCTGCGCGTCGCGGCACTTCGACGTCCACGGCATCCTGAACGGCCTCGACACCGACGTCTGGGATCCCGGCGACCGACGCGAAGCTCGCCCGGAACTTCGACGCCGGCCGCTCGAAGCGGCGCGTCGCCAACAAGCTCGCGCTTCAGGAGCGGCTGGGCCTGCCGCCGAAGCGAGACGCATTCCGCTGGTCGCCATGGTGTCGCGCCTCGACGACCAGAAGGGCATGGAGATCACCGGGCACGTGATCCACCTGCTCGATGAGCGGCCTGGCGGGCGAGGCGCAATTCGTGGTGCTTGGGGACCGGCGCGCAGAGTCTACGAGGACGCCTTCGCCCGCCTCGCCGGCCTACCACCCGCAGAGGATGGCGGCGGTGCTGACGCTTCGCTCGCTTCGCTGGCGCCGCTGATCTACGGCGGAAGCGATCTCTTCCTCATGCCGTCGCTGTTCGAGCCGTGCGGCCTGAGCCAGCTGATCGCGATGCGCTACGGCAGCGTGCCCGGTCGTGCGCAGGACCGGCGGACTGGCCGACACCGTGCAGGGACGGCGAGACCGGATTCACGTTCGAGGACTTCTACGCCCGGCAGCTTCTGGACGCGCGCTGCAGCGCGCCCTGCTCGTCTACAACACTGATACGCCGGCGTCTGGGCGCGGCTGCAGCATGCCGGGATGGCCGCCGGACTACTCCTGGAGCGGACGCGGCGCGGCGCTACGACGAGCTCTACGAGTGGTGCCATCGCGCGCGCGCGGGCGCAGCGGGCGGATGAAGCGCCCGATCCGGCTGGCGCTCATCTGGCACTTCCACCAGCCCGACTACACCGACTCCGTCACGCGGGGCGCCGACGATGCCTTGGACGCGGCCTTCACGCGCTCAAGGACTACGCGGACATGGCCGCGCACCTCGGCGCGGCACCCCGGCGATCCGCGCGACGCTTCAACGTCGTGCCCGACGCTCCTCGACCAGCTGCAGCGCGCTAGGCGGAGGACGCAGCTGCCCGCCGGACCCGTTTCTCGCCCTGGCGCGGAAGGACGCGGCGGACCTGACGCTTCGAGGAGCGGCGCCTTCGTCGTCGGCCATTTCTTCTCGCTGAGCCGGGACATGATGGCGGTCGCCCTTCCAGCGCTTGAACGGAGCTTCGCGGCCCTGCGCGGCGACGCCCGCCCGCGGCGATCAGGAAGCGATCGCTGGTCTGAGCGCTTCGACGATCAGGCGCTGCCTCGACCTGCAGGTGCCTCTTCCACCTCTGCGTGGAGCGGGCCGCTCCTCCAGTCCGATCCGCTGATGCTGCGCGCGCGTCAGTGGCAAGGGGCTGCGCGGCGGACGACAAGCATCGCGCTCTTCGCGCGCCCACCAGGCGTTCCTGGCCGACGTCGTTCCGCGCGCTGGCAGGCGCCTGCTACGACACGGAGCAGATCGAGCTGTCGGTGACGCCCTACTACCACCCGATCCTTCCGCTCCTGTGCGACCTCTCGAGCTCCGCGGCTCGATCGCCCGCGATTCTGCGCCTTCCCGCGCGCGCGTCGTTCCAGTCACCCGAGGACGCCGATCTACCAGCTCGCGCAAGGGGATGGAGTCCTTTCAACGGACGTTCGGACGCAGAGCCGCGCGGCGGCTGGCCGTCCGAAGGGGCGATCTCCGGAGCGGTCGCTCGAGCGTATGCAGCGCCGCGGGATATCGATGGGCGGCGAGCGACGAGGACGTGCTCGTTCGCTCGCTTCCTCGCTCGGGGCGAAGGAGCACAGCGCGCCGGCGCTTCTCTACCGCCCGTGGCGCTACGGGGACGGGCCCGGTGCTCCTCTTCCGGGATCACGACCTCTCCGGACCGCATCGGGTTCGCCTACGCCGACGCGGGCCCGCGGGACGCGGCGCAGCGCATTTCGTCTCGCGCCTGCTTCAGCTGCGGGAGAGGCTTCCGACGACGACGGCACGCGCGTACGTCGTCAGCGTGATCCTGGACGGCGAGAACGCCTGGAGGCTACCCCTGAGCACGGTCGGCGCCGTTCTTCGACGCGCTTGTACGGCGCGCTGGCTGCCGAGCCCGCGCATCCTCAACCGTGTCACGGCGTCTCGAGGCCGGCGGACCGCGGCACCCGCGCGCCGCTCGCCAGGTCGTCGCCGGGATCGTGGATCTACGCCGCAACCTCGCGACCTGGGTCGGGCATCCCGAAAGAACCGGGCGTGGGAGCTCCTGGCGCGCGGCCCGCGACGTCGTCGCTGCAGCGCGAGGAGCGCCGTACTGGGACGACCCGGCGTGGCGCGCGATCCTCGCCGCGGAGGGGAGCGACTGGTTCTGGTGGTACGGCGACGATCCAACCTGACCGAATACGGCGCCGGAGTTCGACGCGCGGGCTTCAGGAAGAAGCTGCGCGCGGCCTTACGGCCGCGGGCTTGACGCGCTGCCGCCGCGCTTCTGCGACGGAGCCGATCCGGAAGCCGTGCGCGGGCAACGCAGACGCGGCTCGGGCCCGCGTCGCGGTGCTCGTCGATGGGCGCGTCGGCGACTACTTCGAATGGCGCACCGCGGGACACGTTCCGTGCGCCTACGGCGCTGATGCACGCGGCGGTGCGATTTGCGCGCGACCTGTACTTCGGCACCGACGGGACGTCTGCTGTTCGTGCGGCTCGATCCGTTCGAGCCGGGCTCGCTAGACGGAAGACGGTCACCCGTGCGCGGCGGCATCGACTCGGCCTTCAGCCCGCTGGTCGGACAGAGCTGGGGGCTGATCGCGCGCTCGACCGCGTCCTCGAGCTGTCCGCTCCCCTCGATCGCTTGGCGCTCCCCGGGGAGCGTCAGTGCGGTTCGCGGTCGAGGTCCGGAACGCAGCCGACGGCGAGCGCATGCGGATCCCGCCCGACGGGTTCGTCGAGCTCGTCGACGGCCGGATCTGACGACCCCGCCCGCTTACGACTGGTCGGTCTGACCCGTCGTCTAGAATGGCGGCGCGAGAAGGGACGCGATGAAGACGCGTCGGCAGTCTTGACCGGCGGCGGCGACGCGCCCGGATTGAACGCGGTCATTCGCGCGATCGTGAGGCGCTCTTCGCCGCGAGGGCTACCGCATCGTCGGCATCCCGTCACGGCTGAAAGCGCGGCCTGCTGAACAAGGAAACGCGTCGAGCCTCGACACCGCCAGGCCACCTACCGGAATCCTGCCACCGCGGCGGAACCATCCTCGGGAACCTCGCGCACGAACCCGTACAAGAAGGACCGACGACGCGCCGCCGCGCCGAGGCAAACTCACCGCAGCTCGGCTCGACCGCGCTGATCGCGATCGGGGGCGAGGACACGCTGGGCGTCGCGGCCAAGCTGTCAGCGGCCGGGTTTCCCGGTCGTGCGGCGTGCCGAAGACGATCGACAACGACCTCTCGCGGACGGACACGACGTTCGGGTCTCGACACGGCGGTCGTCGATCGCCACCGAGGCGATCGACCGGCCTGCACTCGACCGCGGAGTCCCACGATCGCGTGATCGTCTGCGAGGTCGATGGGACGCCACGCGGGTTGGATCGCGTTGCACGCGGGGATGGCCGGCGGCGCCGGATTTCATCCTGGTTCCCGAGCGGCCGGTCGACGTCGCCGCCGTGTGCGCCGCCGTCACGCGCCGTAAGCTCGCGGTGTCCGCTTCTCGATCATCGTCGCGGCCGAGGGGCGCGATGCTCCCGAGGGCGAGGTCAGACAACGGCCGTGAGACCGACGCGTTCGGGCACGTCCAAGCTGGGCGGAATCGGCGAGCGCCTGGCCAAAGAGATCGAAGCGCGCACCGGACTGCGAGTGCGCGCTCGGTTCAGCTCGGTCACGTCCAGCGCGGCGGCACGCCGACCGCGTTCGATCGCTGGCTGCAGGCTCCCGCTACTGGGCTTGCTCGCCGCCGACATGGTGCACGAGCGGAGCGTTCGGCATAGATGGCCGCGTACCGAGGCGGGCGCTTCTGTTCCCGATTCCGCCTGGGCGTCGAAGCGGTGGCCTCGCTTCAAGACCGTCCCGAGCCGACCTGACGATCCGACCTCGCCTGCATACGCGCGGGCTGGATTCACCGCCCTCAAGGGGCCGATGTCGCGAGCTGCGCCACGATCCTGCTCTCGAAGCGCTGGGTCATCATCGCGAACGAACGGAGCCGCCGGCCCGAGGATTTCGCCGACGCCGCCGACGGCGGCACGACGGGCGGCTTCTGCCCCTATCTGTCCCGGAGCGAGGACAGAGACGCCGCGGCGAGATCGCGCGGCCATCCGCCCCGGGCGGCCGCGGGCGGCCAAACGGCCCGGGATGGGACGTGCGGGTGATCCCCAACAAGTACCCGGCGCTCTCGATCGAAGGGACGCTCGACCGGCAGGGGTCGGGCTGTACGACCGAATGCGCGGCGTCGGCGCGCATGAGGTCGTCATCGGTCCCCAGCACGACGTGCACATGGGCGACATGGAGCCGCAGCGCCTGGAGACCGTCCTCGGCCTGTGCCAGGAGCGCATGCGGGACCTCGGGCCGCGACGCCGAGATTCAAATACGTGCTGCTGCTTCAAGAACCACGGCGCGGCGGCCGTGGCGCGCACGCTCCGAGCACCCGCACCTTCAGCTCATCGCGACCGCCGGTCACGCCCGCGCGCGATCTCGCGTCGAGCTTGATCCGCCCGCGAGCACTTTCACTTGAAGAGAGCGCTGCATCTTCTTGCGACATGCTGAACAGGAGCTCACCGGCGCGTGACCGCGTCGGTGACGCCTGGACGAGCACTTCGCGGTCTTGGCCCCTACGCATCGCGGTTCCCGTTCGAGCTGATGATCCTGCCGCGCGCGGCACAGCCACGCCTTCACCGACGAGTCGCGACCGACGATCGCGGCGCTGGCTGCGCGACTCCTCAAGGAAACGCTGGCGCGCCTGAAGAGCGTCCTGCGCGATCCTGCCGTACAACTTCGTGCATCCACAGCGGCCCGAACACGGAGACGCTGGTGCGCCGGCGCCACTACCTGGGACACGCTGCCCGTCTCGACTTCCACTGGCACATCGAGATCCTCCCGCGCCTGACCCGCGTCGCGGGCTTCGAGTGGGGGCATCGGGTTCTACATCAACCCCACCGCGCCCGAGGAGGCGGCGGCGTTTCTGCGACGACGCCGTCGATCTGGCAAGCCGCGATGTAGAATCCCGGCGTCGGGTTCTCGCCGCAATCCGCTCGCCATCTCGTCGATGGAGGGCCGAGAGTGGCACGTGCGGATCGGCGCGCCAGCTTCGACACGTACTTCTCCCGCGCGCGCGGAAGACTATCCTGCGCCTGCTCGGCGCCTGGTCGATCCCGTTCGCCCTGCTCGACGCCGACGACGCCGTCCGATTCTGGAATCGCGGGCGCCGCCAAGTTCTACGGCCTCTCCGAGCTCGACGCTTTGGGAAAGCGCTTCTCCGAGCTCGTCGCGGAAACGCCGCGAGAGCCGCGCGTCGTTCAGTGGGCGAGCGCACGCGACGCTACGAGGCCCGGCATCGGGACGCCTCCGGCATCGACCTCCCGGTCATGGTCACGCGCACCGACCTTCCGCGTCGATCGACGGGCCCGGAGGGTGCGTTCGTCCTCATCACCGATCTCGACGGAATCAAGGCGCTCGAGCGCCGTCTCGCGCGCCGGGTGGCGCAGCTTTCGATCGTCCGCGAGATCGGCGAATGCCTGCAGTCGGCGATGAGCCCCGAGCGGATCCTCCGCACGATCCTCGTCGGGACCACGGCGAGCGTGCGGGCTTCGTTCAACCGAGCGTTCCTGCTCTTGGTCGACGAGCACCACGGCGTGCTCCGCGGGCGCGATGCGATCGGTCCCGCCGACGCGGGCGACGCGCAACGGATCTGGTGCCCGTCTCGCGGCCACGGGAAAGACCCTGAGCGAGCTCGTGGACGACTACGAGCCGGTGGACGAGGGGGGCGCGAGCCGCTCGTGCAGGCGATCGCCCGCAAGCTCTCCGTCAAGATGGACGACGAGTACGGCGTTCGTCGTCCGGGCGCTTACGGCCCAAGGCACGACGCGCGTCGTCGACGGCCGTCGTCGTCGGGAGCGGTGGCCCGCCGCTCCTTAGGATCATCGGAGATTCTCGGGGATCGACACGTTCGTCGCAGTGCCGCTCACGACTGACGGCAAACCGGTCGGTTTGCTCTTGGCCGACAACGCCATCACCCGGCGCGAGATCACCGACGAGGACGTCGAGATCCTCGAGCTGCTCGGACTGCAGAGCGGCCCAGGCGCTGCCGCGAGCCCGCCTGACCGAAGAGCTCGCCCGCCAGAGTCGCCTCCGCTCGAGAGGGCCACGCGAGATCGAGGACCATCAGCAGAGCATGATCCGCTCCGAGCGCCTCTCCGCCATCGGCGAGATGGCCGCGCGCGTGGCGCACGAGATCCGGAACCGCTCGTCGCGATCGGAGGATTTGCGCCTGCTCGCTTCTGCAGAGCCCGGCGGTGCGGCGACACGGCGACCGCGAATCGCTGGGGATCATCGTCACCGAGGTGCGACGGCCTGAGAGCATCGTCCGGGAGGTCCTCGAGTTCTCGCGCCCGGCCCCGCCCCGGATCGGGTCGGTCCTCGCTGCGCGGCTCGCCGAGGAAGCGATCGAGCTCCTGGCATGGGAGCTCCATCACGCGGGCGTCACCGGACAGGTCAGGGAGGAGCCGGGACGCCGCCTGCCGCCGCCGACGGCGATCAGATCTTCCACGCTGTGGTCAATCTGGTGCGGAACGCCGGTGCACGCGATGCCGCAGGGGGAGCTCGCCGTCCGGCTGCGCGGCGTCCTCACGGTGTGCGAATTGGCGAATCGTGGACACGGGCGTCGGCATGCCGCCGGACGTCGTCGCGTCGGCACTGGAGCCGTTCTACACGACGAAGCCAGAATGGATCCGGCCTCGGCCTGACGATCGCGTCGCAGATCGCGCCGCGACCATAACGGCGAGCTCGCGGATCGAGAGCCGCGAAGGGAGGGGACGACCGTCGCGCTGCGGCTCCCGGCGGCAACGGAGGAGCTGCTCCCGATGCCTAAGATCCTCGTCATCGAAGATGAGAAGAACCTCCGCCTCCTCGTACCAGCAGGACTTCGAGCGCGACGGCTTCGACGTCGTGACCGCGGCGCCGAACGCGACGCGACGGTTTCGGAGCTGGTCCAGCGGCGAAAAGCCGGACCTCGTGGTCATGGACATCCGCCTGCCGGGCGATGGACGGGCTCGAGGCGATGAGCCGCCTGCTCGATACGAGCCCAGGATCCCGGTCGTTCTGAATTCGGCCATACTCGTCCTACAAAGACAGCTTCATGAGCTGGGCGGCCGAGCACGCATCGTGAAATCCGCCGACACCGGCGAGCTCCGCACGCGCGTCGCGAGCTGTCGACCAGCGCGCACGGACTTGATGACCGGACGCGACGTCGAGACGCTTCTAGGCGACACCGCGGCGATCGTGATGGCCGGCGGCCAGGGAGCTGCCTGTACCCGCTGACCCGCGACCGCGGGAAGCCCGCCGTTCCGTTCGGCGAGCATTTATCCGCGTCATCGACTTCACGCTGTCGAACTGCCTCGAACTCCGGCATCCGCGAAGATCTACGTGCCTCACGCAGTACAAGTCAGGAAGCCTGGAGCGCGCACGTCCGGATCGGCTGGGGGCCGCTGTTCAACCACGAGCTCGACGAGTGGATCCAGTGCGATCCCGCCGCAGCTGCGCGTCGGAGAGCGCTGGTACCAGGGCACCGCCGACGCCGTCTATCAGAAACGTCTACCTGCTCGGAGCAGGACCGCCCGCGGTACGTGGTCGTCCTCTCGGGCGATCACATCTACAAGATGGACTTCGCGCGCCTTGATCGCGCGCCACGAAGACGACGGGCGCCGTGCGCCACCGTCGCGCGCGGTCGGAGGTGCCGCATCGGCGAGGCGTCCGCGTTCGGCGTGACTCGCGGTGGATGAAGAGTCGCGCATCACGGCGCTTCAGGAGAAACCGAGGCTCCGAGTCCGATCCCCGGGCGCGCCGACGCGGCGCTCGCGAACATGGGCGTCTACGTCTTCGACGCGGAACTCTGGTGCGCGCCCTCGCCGCCGGACGCTCGCCGCCGACTCGCGGCACGATTTCGGCCACGACATCCTGCCGGTCCGCTGGTCTCGACGCAGAAGCTCTTCGCCTACCCGTTCGTCGACGAGAACAAGAAGCAGACGGCCTACTGGCGCGACATCGGGACCCTCGATTCCTACTACGAAGCCAGCATGGACTTGGTTGCGGTCGAGCCGGTGTTCAATCTGTACGACAAGCACTGGCCGCTCCGCACGATGATCCAGCAGCTCCCGCCGCCAAGACGGTGTTCGCCCAGGAAGAGCCGGGCAGGCCGGTTGGGGATCGTGCTCGACTCGATCGTCAGCGGGCGGCGTGATCGTCAGCGGGAGCCGCGTCGAGCGCTGCGTCCTAGGCCCGGGTGCGCGTGAACTCGTACGCCAAGGTCATGGACAGCGTGCTCATGGACGGTGTCGACGTCGGACGCTTGCGCGCGCGTCAAGAAGGCGATCGTCGACAAGGGCGTTCCGCATCCCCGCGAATTGCGTCGTCGGGGAGGACCCCGAAGAGGACAAGCGCAGGTTCACGTGATCACGCCCGGAGGGGTCGTCGTCATCCCACGCGGAAGCCCGATTGGACTGAGACGTCTGCTGCTATCATCGCCCCCCGTGGCCGCGCACTCCGTCATCATCATCGGCTCCGGACCCGCCGGGCTGACCGCCGCGCTCTACACGGCGCGCGGGGCTTGCGCCCGTCGTCGTCGAGGGGCTCGAGGCGGCGGCCAGCTCATGCAAACGACGGAGGTCGAGAACTACCCGGGCTTTCCTGAAGGGATCATGGGCCCGAGCTCATGGAGAAGTTCAAGCAGCAGGCCGCAGCGCTTCGGCGCGAGGTTCGTGCCCGGCGACGCCACGAGCGTGGATATCTCGCGAAGCGGCCGTTCACGTCGTGAAGACCGACGAGGAGACGCTGGAGGCGCAGGCGGTCATCGTCGCGACCGGGGCCTCTCCCAAGACGCTGGGCCTTCCCGGCGAGAAGGAATACTCGGGGCACGGCGTGTCGTACTGCGCGACCTGCGACGGCTTCTTCTTCCGGAATCAGGAGATCGTCGTCGTCGGCGGCGGCGACACCGCGATGGAGGAGGCCAACTTCCTCACCCGATTCGGCTCGCGCGTGACCGTCGTGCACCGCCGCGATGCTTTCCGCGCTTCGAGGATCATGGCGGACCGCCTTCTCGCGAACGAGAAGGTGCGGGTGCTGTCGGCATTCGACCGTGAGCGAGGTCACGGCGCGAGGAGGCAAGGTCGTCTCGGTCGCCGTGAAGAACCTCAAGACGGGCAAGATCACGGAGGAGCCCTGCGGCGGGTTCTTCGTCGCGATCGGGCACACGCCGAACACGTGCGCTGTTCGCGACGATCCTGCCGATGAATGCGCGAGGGCTACCTCACCCTCGACGGCCACTCGTCCCGGACGAACATCGAAGGCGTGTTCGCCGCCGGGGACGTTCACGATCACGTCTATCGCCAGGCGGTCACCGCCGCGGGCGCAGGCGTGCCGCGCGGCGATCGATTGCGAGCGTTGGCTGGCGCACGAGGCTCACGGAGCCGGGCCATCGCCTCGCCCGACAGGCGGTAGGTCGTCCACTCGTCGCACGGTCTCGCGCCAAGCCCAAGGTAGAAGCCGATCGCGTCCTCGTTCCAATCGAGGACCGCCCATTCGAGGCGGCCGCAGCTCCGGGCGATCGCGATCTCCGCCGAGTCGCGCCAAAGCGCCCGGCCGACGCCGCGGTGCCGCAGCGTCGGGACGGACGAAGAGATCCTCCAGGTAGATCCCGGCCTGTCCGAGGAACGTCGAGTAGTTGTGAAAGTACAGAGCGAAGCCGACGGGCGCGCCGTCAAGCTCCGCGATCAGAACCTCGGCCCGAGGCGTCTCGCCGAACAGCGTCTCGCGGAGGGCGTCTTCCGTCGCCACGACCTCGTCGGCGCAGCCTCTCGTACGCGGCGAGCTCGCGGATGAACGCGAGGATCAGGGGGACGTCGTCCGGCGCGGCCTCCCGGATCCTCATACGGCACCGGTGCGTGTAGCGGCGACGAGGCTCGGCAGCATGCGCGCCGCCGCTGGGCAGCCTCAGGAGGCTCATCGGCGAGCGAAGCAGGCTTGGGGTGCTCGAAGATCCGCCCGATCAGGCGGGCGCGGCGCGTCACCGGGCGCGAGCGCGGATCGCCATGCCGAAGACCACGCGCGCTCGCCGGCCGCATCGAGACCTCCGCTGCGACCGCGCGCTCTCACGAACGGGAGGGCGAGCTCCGCGCCGCGGAGCGCGTTCGAGATCCCCTCGCCGGAAAACGGGTCGATGGTGCCGGCCGCGTCGCCCAGGAACATCGCTCCGTGCGACGCAGGCGTACGGACGTTGAATCGAAGCGGACCGATCGATTTCCACGCCGAGCACGGCGGTTCGCCGGAGAGTCGCGACGCCAGGAGCGGATTCTTGAGCATCCGCTCCTCGAAGAGGCGCTGGGGCGACTTCGCCGTCGCCGACAGCGCATCGATCCGCGCGATCAGCGCGAGGTCAAGCCGGCCGCCCTCGATCGGCCCCAGGCCGCGCGTATCCGCCATCGAACACGAAGAGCTCGATGCGCCGATCGAGCCTCCCGTGCGATCGGGGAAGTGAGCCTTGAACCCGAACCAGGATCTGCTCGAGGTTTGGAGCGGGTCCCCGATCGTGGGGTGGAGCATGCGCTGCAGCATCGAGCGGCGCCCGTCGGCCGCCACGACCAGCTTGGCCGAGATCGTCTCCACGCTTCCCCGAGTTGCTCGTCGGGCGTGCCGTGATTCCGGTCACGCGTCCGTCGGTCAGCTCTGGCCCGATGGCGATCCACCCTTCTCGCACGGTCGCGCGCCGTCGACGCTGCGTGCCGGAGGAGGAGCTTCGTCGAGCACCGCCCGCGAGATGCCGTAGGCCGTCCGTCCGGCGCGCGGCAGGTCGGGAAGGCATCGCTTCGACGGACCGGCCCTTCGCGTCGGCCAGAAGGCAGTGCGTCCATCGGCATCGCGCCCTCTCGCCGTGACCGTGCCTGGAGCACGCCGAGGCGCGACAGCACCGCGCATCCCTCCGCCGAGACGAACTCGCCGCAGACCTTGTCGCGCGGAAAGCGATCCTGCTCGATCACGAGCGTCTTGACGCCGCGCCCTGCGGCCAGCGCCGCCAGAGCCGCGCCCGCCGGGCCGCCGCCGATCACGAGGAGCTCGGTGCGCGTCATCGCGCCGGGGCTCCGCGGGCATCGTCGAGCAAGAGCCGGTAGGGGAGGCGGCCGTTCACCTTGGCGTACGGTCGACCGGCGCCGCGCGCGATCGTGCGAGAGCTCCGCCTTCGGTGAACCCGCGCAGGACCGGAGAGCGCCGCATCGTGCACGAACATCGGGTGCCGCCGCGTGATGCGGGCGGCAAGCGAGATGAAGGCCCAGGAGACGACGGTGGCGCCTCAGGTCGTTGATCAGCACGGCGCGCTTCGCCAGATCGCCGGAAGCCCGCGACGCAGGCGCACCGCGTCGTCGTCGCCGAAGTGGTGGAGGAACATCGACGCGGTCACGAGGTCGAACGAAGCCGGGCGGAAACGGAAGCTCGAACGCATCCGCCGCGAGCACTTCGATCTCGGGCGTTCCGGCCGTCTTGTCGTCGCGCGTAGTCGAGGGTGACGGGGTCGCGATCGACGGCGACGATCCGGATCCGCGCGGCCAAGGCGCGCTTCGCCTCGGCGACGAGATCGAGCGGAAGGTCGGCCCCGCCCGTTCCGACGTCCAGAACGTGGCAGCGGTCTCCGCTCGCGGAGCGCAGGAAAGAAACGGGCGTACGGCCTTCGACGAGAATGCTCGAGCCTCGCGAGGAAGCGGTTGACCAGGCGGATGTCGTCGAGCGCGCCGATCAGATCGGCGGGGACGTTGTCGGTCCGGTCCATCCACTCGGGATCGAATCGTCGGGCGGGAACGAGCGAACGAGGCCACGCGCCGCTCTAGTCCGCGTGCCGGCGGAGGACGACCGCGGCGTTCTTCGAGCCGAAGCCGATGCAGTTGCCGAGAACGGTGTCGATCCGCTGCTCGCGCCCGACGTTCGGGATGACGTCGAGGTCGCACTCCGGGGTCGAGGACGTCGCTGGTTGATCGTCGGCGGAAGAAACGAGTCGCGCATCGCGAGGAGCGATTCCACGACGCCCGCGGCTCCGCAGGCTCCCTGGGGATGGCCGATCATCGACTTCGAGGCTCGACGACGGGAATCGTCGTCGCGCGCTCGCCGAACACCATCTTGACCGCGCGCGTCTCGATCCGGTCGTTGAGCTGCGTCGAGGTGCCGTGGAGGTTGAGGTAGTCGACGTCGTCCGGGTCCAAGCCCCGCGTCCTCCAGCGCGAGCCGCATCGCGCGCGCCGGCTCCTCGCCGTTCTCGTCGAGCCGCACGCGGTGGAACGCCTCGCACGGTCGCGCCGTAGCCGACGACCTCGCCGTAGATCCGGGCGCCGCGCGCGACCGCGCGTCTCGCGCTCTTCGAGCACCATCATCCAAGAGCCCTCGGCGATGACGAACCCGTCGCGGTCCTTCGAGAACGGCCGCGAGGCGCGCTCAGGCTCGTCGTTCCACGCGGTGGACATGATCTTCATCAGGCAGAAACCGGTCGACGGATCCCCGGCCCGATCGGCGAGTCGCTGCCGCCGACGAGCACGCGGTCGGCGCGGCCGTAGCGGATCGAGCGACATCGCGTGGCCGATCGCGTCGGTGGACGACGTGCATCCGGTCGAGATCACGTGCGACGGCCCTCGCAGCGCAGAGACTGCATCGACAGCTCGCTCGACAGCGATCCCGGGCGTCGAGGAGGGGATCGTGTAGAGGCTGACGCCCTTGGGGTCGTCGAGGTAGTACTGGCGGAACTGCTTCTCGATGAACTCGAGCCCCGCGCCCCCGAGCCGATGACGGCGGCGAAGCGGCGCCGCTCGTCGAGCGGCATCTCCGTCGGGTCGCAGCCCGGCGTCCGCGACGGCCTCGACCGAGGCGGCGACCGCCATCGGGACGATGCGCGGGACGTGCTTCAGATCGTTGGCCGACATGACCGACGCCGGGTCGAAGTCCGTCGACCGTGCCGGCGATGCGGGTCGGGAGGTGATGCGACGTCGAATTGCGTGATGCGGCGGACGCCGCTTCGCCCGGCGCGCGTCGCCGCCCAGAACGGCCTCGCGCCCGACGCCGTTCGGCGAGACGGCGCCGATCCCGGTGACGACGACGCGGCGGCCCTGCTGGGGACGGTTGTCCGGTCACTTCTTGAAGTAGGCCGCGTTCTTCTCGATGAAGTGCTTCCACTTGTCGGGGACCGCGGCCTCCTCGAAGATCGCCTCGACGGGACAGGCCGGCTCGCACGCCCCGCAGTCGATGCACTCGGCGGGATCGATGTAGAGCATCTCGGCCGACTCGAAGGCGTCCGCCTTCTTGGTCGGGTGGATGCAGTCGACGGGGCAGACGTCGACGCAGGCGGTGTCCTTGGTGCCGATGCAAGGCTCGGTGATCACGAACGTCATGGGTCTCTCCTCATCACGAAGACTTGCGACCTTGCGCGGCGACCGCCTCGGCGGCGCAGCTTCACGGCCTGCTTCGTCGCCTAGATAGTAATGCCGGATCGGCTTCAAGCTCGCCGTCCAGCTCGTAAACCAGCGGAATCCCCGTCGGGATGTTCAGCTCGACGATCGCCTCGTCGGAGACGCCGTCGAGGTACTTCACGAGCGCGCGCAGCGAGTTGCCGTGCGCGGCGATCGATCGACCTTCTTTCCTGCCGGCGACGAGCGGCGCGATCGACCCGTGCCAGGCCGGGAGGAACCGCTCGACCGTGTCGGACGAGCGACTCCGTGAGGGGCAGATCGGCGGCGCCAGAGTCCGCGTAGCGCGGGTCCGTCCCGGGAACCGCGGTCGTCGTCCGGCCGAGCGGCGGGCGGCGGCGTCGCGTAGCTCCGGCGCCAGATCTTCACCTGGTCGCTCGCCGTACTTCGCGGCGGTCTCCGGCCTTGTTCGAGCCCCTGGAGCGCGCCGTAGTGCCGTCTCGTTCAGGCGCCAGTCGCGATGCACGGGGATCCACATCAGGTCCATGTCGTCGAGCACGATCCAGAGCGTGCGGATCGCGCGCTTCAGAACCGAGGTGTACGCGAGATCGAACGCGTAGCCGCCGCCTCTCGAGCGCTGGCGGCGGTGTGCGCCTCGGCGTGCCCCTGCGGCGTCAGGTCGACGTCCGTCCATCCCGTGAACCGGTTCTCCAGGTTCCAGGTGCTCTGGCCGTGACGTAGAAGGACCAACTTCTGCTAACCCTCTCATTCTACTCAAAAAGGCCGGACGCCGGGTCAAGATCCAGGCCGATGGCGGAAACGGATCCGGTGTCGGAGTTCAAGCAGAGCGTTCGATGCGGCTCGCTTCGAGGCACCACGAGATCCTCGAGGCGTTCTGGGTCGGCTACCAGGGGCACGACCGCGACTTCTACCGCGGGCTGATCCAAGCGGCGCGTCGCGATGCATCACTTGAAGAGCGGGAATCCTGCCGGCGCTTCGAGCGTCGCCGCGCGCGCAGGGCGAATCGTCCCGTACGCGCCGCGCCACGGCGGGTCGACGTCGAGGTCATCCTGAGCAAGCTGGCGGCCGCATGACCCGGCGGTCGACCGAGGGCGGCGCGGCGAAGGATGAACCGTCCTGCTGACCCGCGAGCGGGTGCCGTGGGGAGCCGGGCATCGATCACGTCGCGGGCGTGGACGAAGCGGGCGTCGGCCCGCTCGCGGGCCCAGTGGTGGCCGCGGCCGTCGTCTTCCCGCGCGGTTGCGGCGTCCTCGAGGTGAACGATTCGAAGACGATCGAGCCCGAGCGGCGCGAGTCGCTGGCTCTCGAGATCCGTGAGCGCGCTGGCGTTCGCGCGTCGCGTCGTCGAGGCGGACGAGATCGACCGCGTCAACGCTCTACCAGGCGACGCTTCGCGCAATGGCGCGGGCCTTGCCGCGCTATCCGTCACGCCGCAGCACGCTCTCGTCGACGCCCGGCGCATCCCCGGCTGCGACGTCCCGCAGCGGCGATCATCGTGGCGACGCGGTCTGCCACGCGATCGCCGCGGCGTCGATCCTCGGCGAAGACGGCGCGCGACGCTGCTTGATGCGCGAGTACGATGCGGCCTATCCGGGCTGCGAGCTTCGCCGAGCACCAAGGGCTACTCGACCGATGCCCATCGTGACGCGATCAAGCGGCTCGGTCCGTGCGCGATCCACCGCCGCAGCTTCACCCTCTTGAAGCCGCCGACGCTCTGGCGACATGCTCCAGCTGAGCCGGATCCGGCTCGCGTTGCACGACATTAACACGATGTGTGTATCTTTCCGCCGTCCCCGAACGGAGTGCCCGAGTATGGCCTCGTCGCCTCAACATCTCGCTCTCCCCGACGAAACGGTCCGGCTCCTGGATCGGGCTGCTCGAAAGCAGCGAGCGCAGCCGCGTCATCGCCGAGGCCGTCGCGCGATACGCGTCGCCGAGGAGTAGGCCGCGCCAACCTGCTGCAAGCGGATGAAGGATCGCGCCGCATCAGAGCGGGCCGAGCTCGATCTCCGGATCGCCGAAGAGTGGTTCCCGGATCGGCGAGGAGAGCGTGGCACTGGCAAGGGCAAGTGGCTCGACCGAAGCGGGGGATGTCGTCGCTCGTGGATTTCGATCCCACGATCGGAGCCGAGATTCCGGAAGACCCGACCGGCCCTCGTCATTCGGAACGACATCGACAACCGGCACAGCCCCATCACCATCGTCGCCGCGATCAGCTCGCAGATCGCGTGGCGAGCCGCTACCCACCGAGGTCGAGCTTCAGCCTCCGGAGGGGGACTCACCAGGCCGTCCGTCGTGCTTTTGAACCAGATTCGATCCGTTGACAAGCGGCGGCTGGTGGGTCGACTCGGTCGCTTTGAAGCGACGGTCCTGCTGCGCGTGACCGGGCGCTTCAGATCGCTCTCGGCCTCGTCAACGTGTAGGACGATCGGGCGAGTCTCCCCAGCACGTTGCAGCGGACCCCGCTATAATCCTCCGGCCGCGCACGCGAACAGCGATGCGTGAGATCGAGGGTTCGCCTTTGAAAGTTCACGAGTACCGGGCGAGAGGCCGTCCTCAAGAAGTTCGGCGCCCGTTCCCAACGGAGAGCCGGCGCAGACGCCCGACGAGGCGCGGCGATCGCGACCAAGCTCGGCACTCCCAAGGTCGTCTGCGCCCATGCTCCGTTGGGGTTATGTGGGCAGTGGCTACCTCGACTCACCATCGCCTAGCCGCCTGGCATGCTGGGAGATCGCCCGATGCAATCTGGCCTCGCCACGCAACAAGCTCAGCTGTCTCCTCTGCCTCTCTTTGGGTGATTCAAAACGAGAAACTCGACACTCGGTGAGCTCGCCACGATCACGGTATCGCAGCATTGTGTGAGTTGCCTACCCAAACGGCGAGGAGCTTGACAGTAAATAATCAATCCCATTCGATCGAGCTACGCCACCACACCTCGCGTCTTCCTCGAAGATCAGCTTGCCAATCCCCGTCGCGCTGAACAACGACCTCGGCGACGTAATCGCTCGCCCGTGACCAGTTCGTCGAGAAGCATTCAGCGACGAACGCCTCGGAAGCGCTCGTCGGGGGCAGCGCATCGTGTGTCGGATCCAGCTTCGAACTGTCCCAGAGCGTCGGCGGCTGGAGGGTAACGCACTGGCGGTGGATCGCGCGGACCGGGCTCGCTATCTGTCGCAGTGATCGATCAGTAGCTGCTCGGCACCAGCTTATAGCATCGCCTCGCTGGCATCAGCGTCGCGCGCCGTCTTCGCGAGATCTTGCCGCGTCGTGGCAGATCGCCGCTTGATGATCGCTGTATTTTCAGGCGAAACGATGCTGCGGCATGACGAACTGGCACCAGCAAGTCGCCGTCGGCGCGGTCGATCTCGTCTCGACGACCGCGGCAGCAGCGCGCTTTCCTGAGATCTCGAAGAGCCAGCGCTCAGCTCGATCGTCTTCATCGTTTGCCACGCAACCGCGCCGGGCCGCGGCCGCCAGAATGACGCCTTTCGTCCCTGATGATACAGCGCCTTCGCGGAGTCGGCTACGAACGGTTCATCGCCGCCGGTAATCTGCAACCGCCAGCTGCCGGACTGTTGCTCGACGTCGACACCGCGTCAACTCATCGCCCTTTGCGCGCGGCGACGGCGGGATTCCCCATCTTTCAATTGATGCATCGTTTGCGCAGCCCGCGCGATAGTGCCTGTCGAAGGATGTGTGCCTCGCAGGCGGCATCGACGCACTGCTGGCTCCCGCCAGATCCGTTCCGCCATGGATTCCCGGCTCTGCGCTGAATGGAGGGTGTACGGCGCGGCCCGACACCTGGGTTATAATCGACACCCCTGAAGGCGCGGCGCCTGCTGAGGCATCTACGCCGGCGTTTACGTCGTGGCAGCGATCGGCAGCTAGATCGTGCTCGACGACATGGACCTGGTACTGTGGATTCCTGTCCGCACGACTGGACAAGTGGAGGCGGAGGACCCACTGCGAAATCCCGACGAGCAGGCAAGTTAGCGGCGGGCGCCCGCTCGCCGGTGCCTCGAACGTTCCCAGACCGCGATCCCCCTCGCGGAGTCGCTCGCCACTGTTCTGCCGGCCTGGCTACGGATAAACGCTCTCTGCTCAGACGATGATCGTCGCGCACGCAGACTCGCGCCACGCTCGACCACGTGACGATCTCTTATTACTGGTTTACGAGCTGGATGATCCGGCCGATTCCCTCTCGGCGATGCGAAGCGGCCGCGGGAAGCGATCTTACGCAAACGCGAATCTTGTCGGCGATGAAAATGACGCCCCAGTGATCTGCCGAAACCATCATCAGCGCCAGGTAGCGCCTGCGTCGACGTCGTGCCGTGAACCGCTACGACGCCTTCCGCGAATCGGCAGTGCCATGTCGCGACACCGCCGAATGCGAGGCGTTGCTCGGGCGATGGGGGACTACCGTAGTGGGAAGATTCATCGTGACTCTTCCAATCCCCGGCGAGGCACGGCGCGTTAATCGCGAATATCGTACCATCTCTCTCCAGGCTGGCGATGGCGGAGAAGACGCGAGCAGGCGCTGGATCGCTATTTCCAAATCGACCACCCACCCGCATCGTCGACTCGACAACGATCGGCGCAACTGCCACTGACGATCGTAACATTCACCCCAGCAGATGCCGATCGAAAGACCGCCCCTCGTCGTCGAGATGGCGTCATCAGCCGGATACGCCGATACTCCTCGGGCCCCAGATCATTCTATCTCCTCTCTTGCCAGGATCACTCGGCTGTCGGCAGTTCTGAACCTCACGCCGATGTTCCGTTACACCGACCTAATTTACGCACATTTGTTCCAGCAACAATCGGCGGGCATCACGAGGTCACGCGATGATCGCATCACGTGGGAGGCTGGCTGGCAGCCGTTTCAGGGACCCTGTCGGCTCTGGCGTGTGGTAACTCGGCGAGCAGGTTGCAACGCCCAGTCCTGGCAGATCGCGGCTACGGCGCGGTGCCTGCAGGCGTTCCACCGCGTGCGGCTGGACGAAAACTGGCGAGGCGGCGCGCGCGATGCTTGCTCGCGCTGGAGACGCGGCTCGGTTCCGGACGATACCTGAACATAAAACTCGGGCGACTCAACGACCGCGTGGGCGGCAGGCGCGCGACGCTTCCCTCGTCGAACCCCTGAGAGTCGATGTCAGGGAGCGATCGAGGCCGCGGCGTCGCGCTGCTGTGCTCACCATCAATCGACGTTCTCGGCGGTCGACTCGACGCGATCCGGCGGCGCGACGGTCATTTACGTCTTTCGCAACTGTCGACTCGTCAGCCGCGATCGTGCGGCGTGCCCTCTTCGCGTGCCCCTTCACCTGCCTCGGTGGACGGATACCGACGCTCGACGGTCCGGTAAACTCGCTCAGACCTCGGACATTCTCGTGAGGGCCGCCTCGCGCTCGACTCCGTTCGTGGAACAGACCGGACGCAGCTTCGCCGTCTCGTCGCCGAGACGAAGGGGGCTGGAATCGATCGTGCCCGTCATACGCGACGATAGCCAGATGCTCGCGGCAGGTCTGCTCTCAGCAATCGTTCGACCTGTGACGGCGTCGATGTTCTCACCGCTTCGGCAGACGCGCGGGTTTCCAGCCGTGCTGTCAACGGCCTGAGGCTGCATCTCTTTCGTCTCGCTTGCCGCCGCCTGCGCGATGACTCTCATCGATCGCGGGTTCGAAGGCCACGTCGCGCGGCGCAGATCGTTCGACCAGGCACGCTGCCGGCTTCTTGCTCTCAGATCGCCCGCGGGCCCGGCGACGATCCACCAGGCGGCGACATCTGGCGGCTGGCGAGCCGCGCGATCAGGTAGCTCGTGATCGGCGAGTTTCCCGCGTTTCAGGCTCTGCGTCATCTCAGCGATCTTCAACACCCCTCGGCGTCAACCAGAGGTCGCGGCGGAAGACGATGCCGATGGCAACCGACGCGAAGAATTTCCGCGTCAGCGCTCCCGGCACTGCGTTTCTTTGACACCTACGGCAGCGGGCGTCGACGGCTCCTCCTCAGCGCGCGGCACGACCGTGAGAAGAGTGGATCACCGCGAGGCTGCGAACAATTCGACGGACGAACGGCTCGAGGCTGGGTGAAATGTCGTGGCGAGCCGACCGCTCTCGATGCTGCGGCGCATCTTGATCGGGATGGCTCAAATGAATATGGACCAGTTCGAAACTCGCTCCCGATCGCGCATTCGATCGGCTCTTCGTGATTCCGATGGCAGTTACGAGCAGGTCGATCGCCCTCGCGCTGATCGCTGGATATCTGCGCTTGTCGGCGATAATCTGGCTACCTCGGGAGGCGGATGTAAATTTGTATCGCGATCTCGGCGACTTCGCCGTGCTCGGCGTGGCATCGATCGGTCCCTCGACCATCGTACGCCTGCGTCGCGCAGATTTGTGTTCCTGAACGTGCGGCGTCGACCGCGAATGCTCGAACCTTCCGGCGGCTCGCTCCGCTGTGGAAGCGATCGCTGACGAAGTGCGACGACTGTAGCAGCGTGGTCTTCATGGCGATACCTCTCGACGTCGAAGCTCTCCGCTCGCCATCGCATGCTGCCGAGCACAAGATCGCTCTGGTCGGGAGGGACGCGCCGGTTTATCACCGCCGTTCATCATTTCTCGCGTGAAAAACTGGCCGTCCCTCACGCGGACACTGTTCGAACGCATATCGTGGTGGGTCAGCGAACTGTCGGCATCTATTCTTTCTGGCACCTCATTGCGTTCTCGGCGGGCCGGGTCAGTCAGCGCGCGACACCGCGTCGGCCGGGGCGACTCCAGCCGGGCGGTCTCTCTGGGACGGGCGTCAGCTTACCTTGAACGCGGATGACGACGTCGGGCGATGGCCCAGCTCAATGCCGACCAACGCTTCATCGTCGCCGCGCGGCTGCGGCGGCTACTGGCGATAAGTCGTTTGCGCACCTCGTGTTAGTCGGGATGGTGAGACGGTAACCCGCGCATTAAGCTCGGCGAGATAAGTCGTGGTGGCGACCGGCGTGCCCGATCACTGGCGCGCGGGGCGTGATCTTGCCCGATCTTGAAGGTTCTTCGGCGTGCCTCCTCGCCCTTACAGCACCACGCCTTCGTTCGCGAGAGGCTGATCGCCATGATCTCAGCGCAGTATCGCGGCGTTACGAGCGGTGGCCTCGCTTCCATCGCGGTAGCGCATTTGGTCGGAAATCCGATCAACGATCTGATGCCCCGTTTGGAGAAGACGTCGCGGCGATGACTGCACCACACTCGGCATTCTTACCAAATAGACCTTTCGACTGGTGACACTTTGCGGATTCACTCGTGGCAGCTGCAGGATGAGCCTGGCGCCAGTGCCGACCTCACCAGCGACACCTTCCATGAGCTCCCGGACCATGATCCTTCAGGCAGACAGTCGACACCATCAGTTTCATGGTTGGCCTTGGGCCTCGGCCCCTCATGACATTGGCACAATTGCATGTCGACTGGCAGTCAGCCAGCAGGTCAGCCAGTGATGATGACTGGGCTGCGTGAGAGTATTATTCTGAATTTCGATCCAGTCGAGCTTTAAATAGTGGCGGCATTTCAGTGACCATGAAACTTAA
>ERZ1370068.9000-contig-7810_pt1 | contig 41091 bp, 46 predicted proteins | sample MGYA00561227_ERZ1370068 | MGnify/ENA primary metagenome ERZ1370068 (study PRJEB38410, sample SAMEA6850437) | metagenome | study: Metagenomic assessment of the ecological functions of the soil: analysis of the soil microbiota associated with the... | reverse complement strand
GTTATTATAATGCCAACACTCGCTGATGAGATTTGATTCGCCGGACGGACGCGTTTGTGAGGACCGCGATCATCGCGTGGTTGCGCCAGCACGTGATTTCTTTATACGAACTCCGGCGCACGCCGCGGCAGGTTCTGGCTCCTGTGATCCCCATGGTGGCGACTCACGAAATCACGAGTTGTCGTAGGCGTAGCTGATCTGCCGACGCTGGCAGCGCGGACTGCCTGACGTCGTGAGCCGATCACGATCGAGATTGCTCGACGAATCATGCCGCCGGAGACGCCGCGCGGGTTCTGAACGTGGGCTGACTCGATTGCCGCGGCGTCGCGGTCGATCACCGAAAGTTGATCGCCGCGGGATCCGGCATGCTTCGGTCGTAGAAGGTGGCGTTCTGTCGATGGACTCGATCGCCGACCCGGCCTGGAGAGCAGCAGGATCGTCCTGGTTGCGCAGCGTTTATAGTCCACGCACCACCGGTCCACCGACTGGAGCGGCATCGATCGGATTCTGGCGCACAGGCATCGCCTCGAGGTCACCGGCGGATTTGAGCACGCTCGCGAACGGCGCGCGGATGGTTTGTGATCGACTCGCGCTGATCCATGCCGATCGCCGGCTTCCGCCTTCCGCTGTGTTGGTGGCGCGATCGATCGTACGGTCCCGGGCGTGGATGGTGGCGCCGGTATCGCGCAGCTTCTGCTGCGCCTGAAAGATTGAGCGCCGAGCCAGGTGCGCTGGGCGCCTCGGCGGTAGGCGGCGGAGTCGCGCTTTCCCGTTCCCATGGCGCGTCGAGCCGGAGCAAGCAGCTTATCGCCTGCGCCGACGTGCGCCGTTCCGGCGGAGTCGAAACTGATCTTCAGACGATCTGGTAAAAGTCTGGTACTTCAACTCAGTGACGCCAGGATCGCCACCATGGACTGATCATATCATGATGCATTACTGATCGATGCGTGACCACGCGGTGATCGCTGGCGGCGGCTGCCATGCCGCGCTCCCGCAGCGATCGTTGGTGTCAGATCTGGGAAAAGAACTTCCATGAGCTTGATCGCGACTACGAACATCGCGTAATATTTGGTGAGCATCCGTCGTGACGTGGCAAGTTGATCGGTGGTCTGAGGGGGCAGTGAAGGTGGCGGTAACACAGAGTTCAAGAGCGGTCGACGGGCAGGTGTCGCGCGTGGTCGATCCGGCGCCTGCGGTGTGCGAGCCGCCGATCCGGGTACATGGACGGATAAACGTATCACGATAATGCCGCCAGTCCGACAGCTGTATGTCGATCATGTCGGCGGCGCCAGCAGCGCGAGGTCTTGGGGGTTCAGGTTCGAGCGCGTGCTGGTTTCGCACCCAGCGTCAGCCTCGACGCCGACTTCTCCCGCTCGAGCGTCTGCGGGTCCTGGGCGAAACCGGCGGGCGAACCTTCGTTCGTGACCAACAAACCGCCGATGATCTTGCCTGACGTTCGACTGGGTCACAGTTCTCGCTCCCGGGTACAACTCGTTTATCGCAAAGTTGCTTCTGTAATCGAGCTGGAGCGGTTATGCGTATAGTTCGGGCGGCGGCAGGTTTGACGCCCGCTGGAGGAAGCAGCATTAAGATGGTCGCCGCGAGGCCTGACTGTACGGTGAAAATCGACAGCCTGCTCGATCCAGACGGGTCAACGACAGACGGCCCACGGAAGATTAGAGAGATGGCGAAGGCGGAGACTCTCAGTCTGAGGATAACAGTGGAGCGTGAGCGAGGTGCCCTCAGAGTGGCACCTCAGAGATGTCCTGGGAGGTGCAGGATATGCACCCCAGAGGATCTGTCTGAGGCGAGGCCTTAAGACCCAGGATGAAAGTGGCTGGTCTCACGTGCAGTAATGCGTGAGCCGCTGGCGGCCATTATTCCAGGAACTGCTCTTGAGGCACAGCGCCATGGAGAGGCTGCAGCCAGGACCTGGCTGCTGGTGACTGACTCTGCACAAGATGCGTCAGATTTGGCGTGATCGAAGAGACCGAGAAGCGCCTGGTCGAGATCTCCGGCCCGCGACCTGACGTGACACGATCGAGTTGGCGTCGTGCCGTACTGGCCAGGGGCCCAAGTCCTGTTGGAGGCCAGCGGCGAGAGTTTGCCGGGTAGCGCGACACTTGAGCAAGCGCGCACCAGGTGGTGGTGGCGATCTCCAACCATACGTCGATGTACTACCACCGACACTGCGCCTGGCTGGCGATGAATCGTGGATCGGTGTGACGCGCGAGTGGCCAGCGCTATGTAGTGGACTGTTCCATCGTGCCCACTGGGCACCAGCGAGGCATCGGCGGCAGTACTGCAGGAGGCTCGGAGTGACACGCGCAGCCCAGGCGACCCGGCACGCCATGCGATCAGTGGATTCGCGGCGACCGCGCGGAAGAGTGGTATCCGACAGCGGGAGCGAGAGACGCTTCACGTTCCCGCACTCCGGTCGTGGAATACTGGTGTTCGAGCGCAGCTGCGCACGCAGCTCAGCAACCGCTCTGGCGATGGCGCTTTTATCAACGATGAGATCGAGGCCGCTGACTGCAGGCTTGGTGCGGCACGCGGCCAAGACTGACCATCGTGTAACGCCTCCAGGTAAGAGGCGCGCCCTGAGTTCGGTCGCGATCACTGGCGCGCTGGCTGCCTTTCAAGGTTGTCGCGCTGGATGACCGTACGGTGGAAACCCGCAACGTCACCGGCAATATAGCTTCATCTTGATCCGGTGCCGCGTGAACGGAGCCTCGCGAGCACCAGCTGCGCGGCTTCGCAACGCCAGGACCGGCGACAAACGGGTGCGCTGGCCGCTGGTCGAGACCGCCTGGCGACTCATGATGCGTCGCCCGAAGACCAGCGCTGCCGTCGTCCCGACCCGCGGCTCGACCACGAAGATCAGCACCCGGCGCGGCCGGACATCGCGCGCGGTAGCGCCTGTTTCGATATTGCTGGCTCCGGATCCTCGAAGGGATGCGTGGCGATGATCGGGACCCTTCGATCAGCAACGCACGGCATAGGGCGTTCCTGGAAATCCTCGCGCTCGGAGGTGGCTTGATCTCACATCGAATCGGTATCGGGCTCAACACGAGGAAACGCTGCGCAAGGGGACGATGAGCGCGACGGCATCCATGGGCCACAGGTCCGTAGCGGCCGACCGGCAGTGTGCGCCTGGTCCCCACGAACTCCCTTGCGCCGACGACGACCACCAGTGTCGTCACCCGAGAGCGCGCGGACAGAAGGCTGAGTGAAACCTGTGAGGACCCGACCCGGAGAAACTGAAATCGAACCACACCCGTGACCCTTGACCGACCGGGGCCGCTTCACAGGCGGATGCCGGGGCTTCGCGTCCTCACCGGGCGACCCTCGCCTCGCCTTCGGCGCTCGGTCTCGGCTTTGCTTTTTGGGCGCTAACGGACGCCGTACTTCTCCAGACGCGAGTAGAGCTGCGAGCAGCGGCGTGAGTCTCGCAGCTGCCTGGGCGGTCGACTTGTTGCCGCGGCGCGAACGGAGCGCCTTCGATGTACTCGCGCTCGAGCGATTCGAGGTTCATGCCGCCTCCCGAGCGCGCGAGCCGTCGCGACGATCGTCGTCGCGCCCGGCATCGCCGGCAGGTGCCTGCGGGTGATCAGGCCGCCGTCGGCAGAGCAGGATCGCGCGCTCGATGGCGTTGCGCAGCTCGCGGACGTTCCCGGGCCACGGGTAGGCGAGCAGCCACTCCGCGCGCGTCGCGCGAGATGCCCGGCGGCGGGACGGCCCATCGCTGCGCCCGAGGTCGTCGAGGAACGCGCTCGGCGAGCACCAGGATGTCCTCGCGGCGCTCGCGCAGCGGCGGAATCGCGGATCTGGAAGACGCTGAGACGGTAGTAGAGGTCCTCGCGAAACGCCTGCCGCGCGATCGCCGCCGACAGATCGCGGTTGGTTGCCGCGATGACGCGGACGTCGGCGCGCAGCGTGCGCGTGCCGCCGAGGCGCTGGAACTCGCGCTCCTGCAGCACGCGCAGGAGCTTGGCCTGCACCAGCGGGCTCATCTCGCCGATCTCGTCGAGGAACGAGCGCGCCGCCGGCGGCCTGCTCGATCGCGTCCGGGCTTGGTGGCGATCGCGCCGGTGAACGCGCCCTTCTCGTGGCCGAACAGCTCCGATCTCGAGCAGCTGCTCCGGGAGCGCCGCGCAGTTGATCGCGACGAACGGCTTGTCGCCGCGCGGCGAGCCCTGGTGGATGAGGCGCGTGAACGACCTCCTTGCCGGTGCCCGACTCGCCGGTGATGAGCACGGTGGTGTCCGCTGGCCGCGACGCGCCCGACCTGCGCGCAGCACGTCGCGCCACGACCGCGAGCTCGCCGACGATGCGGTAGAGGCCGCGCGCCGCCAGCTCGCGGGTGAGGCTTTCCACCGTCATCTCCAGCCGCTGGGCGCGCTCGCGCGCCCGGCGGCGCGTGCGCGCCTCCGCGCGCGAGCCGCTGGTGGGAGAGCACCAGCGCGACGCGATCGGCGATCCGGGCTGCGCGATCTCGCCGTCCGCTCGGTCGTAGCGCGACGGCTCGCGGTGGAAGAAGCTGAGACTCAGCCGTCGCACCTCGCCGGCCAGCCAGATCGGCACGCGCAGCCAGCCGACCGCATGCCGGTGGAGATGATCAGCCGGTCGCGCTCGGTGTCCGGCGGCACCTCGAGAGGAACGCGCGCGGAAGATTCGAACTCCTGCGCGCGCCGGATCGATCTCGGCCGGAGTCAGCGCGACCGTCCGCGTCGGCTGTGGTCGATGTCGGCGCTGCCTGGCGATGGCGACGACGCGGATCGTCGCCGCACGAACGTCGAGCTCGGTCAGCGACGCCAGGAGATCGTGCGGGAGGATCGGCTGATCGCCCGCGAGAGCCGCTCGAAGATCGCGCGGATGTCGAGCGACTCGGCGAGCGTTCCGGAGCAGGATTCGAGCTGGTCGAGACGCTCGCGACGCCGGCGCCCAGGTCCCAGATGCGCCAGTGCTCGACCGCCGACCCGTGAGTAGGCGGCGATCGGCTTCAGGTCGCCTGGTGCTCGTCCGAGAACGCGTGCGGCTCGCGAGGCGGTGACCCAGACCCCGCCGGTAGAACGACTCGCGCGAGCGGAACGGCTCCCAGAGCACCAGGAGCGGACCCTGACGCGATGATGTCCTGGTCGACGGGGAAGGCGGCGTCGAGCCTGCGTTCGCCGCATCGTCGATCCCAGACGATCAGCCCGGGCGCGGGCGCGGCGGGCGTGAGAACGCGGAGAGCAGGAACGGCGCCGAGTACTCCGTGCAGGTGTCCGGCACGAGCGTCGTCGCGTGCTTGACCGCCCAGTCGCCGTCGAGGATCCGACCACGCCCATAAGTGCTCGAACGGGAGGACACGGCGGATCGAGGCCGCCACGCGATCGAACACGTCGCGCAGCTCGAAGCGTCTCCGAGGCGATCTCGGCGATCTCGGTGAGGATGCGCGGGCAGATCCGATTCCGCGTCGGCTCGGGGTCGGGGAACGTAGGCCAGGGTCATGAATGGAGATTGATGCGCGCGTTCGCGAATCGGTCGAGTCTTCCTCGATGGTGAACGTCCCGACGGGTCGAAGAGGCCCGATATAGTGTAAAGGGACCATCGGTGACGGCCAACCGGGGTCCATCGAGACGGGAGGGTAGGGTCGAGAGCTCTCGATCAACGCCTCGTCCTCCGATCTTCGACCTGCCGCTCCTTGCCTCGGCGCTTAGTTCCCGTCTAATCTCCAGTTCTCCCGTAGCCTCCCGGCGACGGGGGCGCCTTCCCGGAGCGCGAACCGGAGCGCGAAGTCTTCGGCAGCTGAACGTGCGCGCGACGCGCGCGCGGCCGTGGTCGCGGGTGCTCGAGGAGGCGGGCCACCGTCACCGCGCGCGACAGCGTGGCCGACGGGCGCTCGCCGCCGTGCACGCCGGTGTGTCGACGCGGTGATCAGCGACATCGGCATGCCGGTCGAGGACGGCTACGCTGATCCGCCGCGCTGCGCGAGCAGCCCCACCACGACCGTGCGAAGGCCGCGCTGACTGTCGGCGGCCCTCACTCGCTTACGCCAACCGCGCCGAGGTGGAGCGGATCCTGAGGGCCGGCTCGACGTGCGCGCTCACCGGGCCGATCGAGGCCGCGGCGCTGATCGCCGAGCGTCGCGCGTCTCGCCCACGAGGGCGGGCGTCACTTCGCCGTCGAACGGCGAGCGGACGAGCACGCCGGGATCCTAGTATCGCGACGCTGGTCGCGTCATCCTCGCGCGCCGAGCACGCGCCACCGGGGCTGGCTCTCGGGTGAGCGCTCGAGCGCGTCCTCCGCGATGGCGTGCGGCGCGCCGACGTTTGCACATTCTGACGGCGCCGCGGTGCCGCGGCAGCATGGGCGCCTGACTCTGCACCGGAGATTGTCATGGACCTATTGATCCTCGGCGGACCACGCTTCCTCGGCCGGCACCTCATCGAGGCCGCGCTCGCCGGCCGGCCATCGCGTCTCGGTCTTCAACCGCGGCCGCACCGCGCCGGAGCTGTTTCCCCGAAGTCGAGAAGCTGAGGGGTGATCGCGCCATCGACACGTCGGCGCTCGAGGGGCGCCGGTGGACGCGGTGCTCGACACCCGGCTACCTGCCACAGGTCGGTGCGGCGCAACGCCGAGCTCCTCGCCGGCAAGGTCGGTCACTACACGTTCGTCTCGAGCATCTCCGTACGCCGGGCTCGGACGAGATCGGAATGAACGAGGACGCCGCGGTGTCGACGCTCACCCCGAGCGGAGTGGCGGCAGATCGAAACCATCGATCCCAGCGAGCCCAGGAACTCGCCAGACGTTTCGAGCTGTACGGTCCGCTCAAGACCGAGTGCGAGCGCGGTGGTCCAGCGCGCGTTCTGGTGCCGTGATCCCGCGTCCGGACTGATCGTCGGGCCGCACGACTACATGGACCGCTTTCCTTGGCGTCGCACGCGTCGCCGCGCGGCGACTGCCCACGCCGGCCCGGCCCGGGCGTCCGGTGCAGCTCATCGATGCCCGCGATCTCGCCGCGTGGATGGTCCGCCTCGCCGAGCGTGGAGCCGGTGCGCGTGTTCAACGCGACCGGGCCCGAGCCTCCGCTCACGATGGCGACGGTGCCGAGACCCGCCGCGACGCCTGCTCGGAGCGATGCGCGCCTGGGTCTGGGTCGATCGAAGCGTTCTGGTCGACCAGGGCGTCGGGGCGTGGGAGGAGCTGCCGTTCTGATTCCCGAGGCGCCCGCGACCCACGTCGGCATCCTGCGTCTGACGTCCGCCGCGCGCTTCGAGAGCGGTCTCGCGTCCTGCCCGCTGATCGAGACCGTGCGCGACACGCTGTCCTGGGAGCGGGGCGTGGCGAGCACGAATGGCGCGCCGGGCTCGCGCGCGAGAAGGAACGCACGCTGCTCGAGGAGTGGCAGCACACGGTCTCCGCGATGATCGCGGGCGCCGGTGGCCGGATCAGTCGCGCGCGCGCATCCGTTCGATGAAGCTCCACCTGCTGGACGCGACCTACGAGCTGTTCCGCGCCATACCACGCCGTCGACTCGGTGCGCGCCCCGACGGCCGCGAGATCGGTGGGGTGCTGGGCATTCTCGAGACCACGCTGTCGTTGCTCCGCGAGCCCGACCGTCACCCATCTCGGTGCGCGACCGGATCACGCCATCCTCGCAGCTTCCGCAACGAGCCGTAGCTCGGCTACAAGACCGAGGAGGTGCCCTGACGACCTGCTCGCCCAGTTTCCACCGCCGCCGAGCGAGCGCTCGAGACCATCACCGGCGTCGTGGTCTGGCCGATGATCGAGTTCGAGGCCGACGACGCGCTGCGCCACTGCCGCCGCTTTCGCTTCTGCCGCCGCGGCGGAAGAGGTAGGTGATCTGCACGCTGGACAAGGATCTCGCCCAGTGCGTCCGCGGCCGTCACGTGGTGCAGCGCGATCGCCGCCGGCGTGACCTTACGACGAGGATGCCGGCGTGCGCGCTGCCCGGCGTGCCGTTTGCCGTCGATCCCTCGACTGGCTCGCGCTGGTCGGTACAGCGTTGACGGCTTTCCCGGGCTGCCGGGCTGGGGCCAGGAAGTCGGCGTCCGCGGTGCTCGCGCGGTGGGCTGTCTCGAGAGACATCCTGCGCGCGAGGCGTCGCGCTGGAGTGTGAGCCGTGCGCGGCGCCTGAGCGTCTGGCCGGCACGCTGGCGGCACAATGCCGAAGACGCATCGGCCTTCCGGCGCTCCGCCACGCTGCGCGTCGACGCGCGTGTGACCGAGTCGCTCGACGATCTCCGCTGGCGCGGCGTGCCGCGCGACTCCTGACGAGCCTTCTGTCGCGAGCTTCGGTCTCGAACGCGTTCGCTGAGCGCCCCATCAGTGGGCATGAAGGAGGAAACCACGATCGTTCTCGACCTGCGCTCACCTCCGCCGCGATCACCGAGATCAAGCACGCGAAGCGGCGGGAGCGCGAGGAGTGCGTGAAGATCGGGTCCCGCTGGGTGCACCTGCGGACCTGTCAGGAGTGTGGCGTCACGCTCTGCTGCGACAATCCTCCCGAACCGCCACGCCACGAAGCACGCCCGCCAGAGCAATCATCCGGTGATCGCCTCCGCCGAGCCGGGGAGCGCTGGCTCTACTGCTACCCGACGACGCCTTCGCGCCGAGTACTGATTCGCGACGCTTCCGCTCGTGAACCCGTAGTGTCCCGTCTCCCGAGCTAGCTTTACCACCAAGGCGTCGATGCGCCCGGCTGGCAAGGCGCGACGACGAAGTCGTATCCACTGATACGTCGAGGAGGAGCAACGCTGCGCCGGCTGGGATGCAGCGGCGGCCGACCGGAAAGCTATTTCGAGACGGCACTAGGCGGGCGACCTTCGTGCCGCGGCCCAGGCGTAGAGCGCGTCGTACATCGGGCGGTCTCCGAGCTCGAGCTTCCGGGATCGTCGCGCCCGTGCAGCAGGCGGAAGCCCAGACGCGATCGCCTTGGTTCCCGGGCCTCGGTGGCGTTGCCCGCGTCGGTGGTGATGTCGGCGGCGTGGATGATCCGCCCGAGCAGCATCAGCGCGGGATCCCGGGTGAGTCCGAACTTGAGCATCGATGCGCTCTCGAACGAGCAGCGGCCGCCGACGTGACCAGCGCCTCGACGTTCGCCGACGCCGAACGGCGTGGCGCTTCGCTCGCGCCCGATCGTACACCTGCTCGGGCGCAATGAACAGAATCGGCCTCGGATCGACGAAGCCGCCGGATGAGCCAGGACAGGCGATGCGATCGACCGCCGCGTTCTCGCGCGTGATCCATTTCATGGAAGCCTGAGGAAGAGGTGAGACGTCCGTCGCGGGACCATTCTCCGTGATAGCAGTCGACATATCGATATGGCAAGTGCTATATGTCGACTGTGCCCGCCCGAGCCTGGCTGCTGCTCGTCCATCGGATCCCGGCGAAGCCCTCTATCGCCACAAGTTCCGCGCCCGCCTCGATCGCGCCATGGCGCGGTGCCGCCTAAGAGCTCGGTCTTGCCCTGCCCGCGCGTGGCGAGGGGCTCGAGCGACCTCACCGCGATCGCGCCGACATCCGGGAGGAGGGCGGCGAGTCCTTCGTCTGCGAGGCTCGGTTCCTGATTCGCGCGACGAGGCGCGGCTGATCGAGGCGTTCCGACGCGGCGCGCGGCCGAGTACCGAGCGTCGCCGACGAGGCCGGGGCGCTCCACGGCACCGTGGGCGCCGCCACCGCGCGCGCGGCCGCGCCGGACCGTCCATGCGCATTTACGCTCGGCCGGCCCGAGCGGCGCCCTGAGTGGGCGCGCTCGGTCGACCCTTCGGCGCCGCGGGGCACGAGCGGGCGAATGGCCGCGCTCGAACGCCTCGGGCGGCGATTGCCGGGTCGGCCCGCGCGTCGGGGCCGGATTCCGGAATGGACGGGCCGGACGTGGGTGACGCGGCGTGGCGTCCACGTCGATCGCATGGCGTGCGCCTGGTTCATCCGGCGCTTCCTCGATCCCGCGTCGCAGCGGTTCCGCTTCGCTGGCGACGTGCGCGAAACGATCGGCCGGCGAGCTGGCGTTCGATCTCTTCCCGGCGGCGACTTCACCCACGAGCAAGAATCGCTGCTCGTTCGAGACCCTCGCCTCGCGGCAGGACCGCGCGCACGACCGTGGGCACTCGAGCGGATCGCGGAAATCGTCCACGACCTCGGACCCCGGGCGTGATCGGCGGTAGTTCGACACCCGAGACCTGCCGGGATCGAGCGTCTGGTGAGCGGAATCGTCGCGGCGCAATCGGACGACGTCGCGCGACTCGAGCGTGGCGCGATGCTGTTCGACGACCTGCACCGCTCGCTGGTCCGCACCCCGGCGATCGCGCCGCCGGCGCGCGCCACGTGGGCCGCGACGGAGAGCGTGATGCCATTCCGGCGGCCTGAGCATCGCGTCGAGCCGCGGGATGAGCGGCGCTACGGTTGCCGCGGCGGGTTCTTCGGCTTCTGTTTCGGCTTCGGCTTGAGCCGGTAGGTCGTGCTGCGATGCGTCGTGTCGCGGCGCGAGGTGTCGCGATGCATCGTGTCGCGGCGCATCGGAGTCGCGCGGCACCGTCGTGTCGGCCCATGCGCGACGGCTCTCGAGCGCCGGCCATCGGGTTCGCGGTGCGCCGCGGCCGCTGCCCGGCGACCATGGCCACGGCGACCAGGCGTGAGCATCATCATCGCCCGGATCGACCGGACACGTTGGCGGTTCATGCCGTTTCCCCTCTCGAACGTCCTGACGCATTCGACATGCCACGCCGCTCAGCGGCTCGCGGGCGGGGACAGGGGCGTTCGAGACCCCGGAGCGTCGGTGTTCTTTCAATGACCGCCCGGTTCTACAACTTTCGGCGTTCTCCGCCGCCGCGGCGCGCGATCGGGTCCACGGGGATCCCGTGCCTCGCGCCCCTTCGCGGATCTTGCTCGCCGCCGACCTCTCGGGGAATGTGCCTTGCTTGCCACCCGATCCCGCCGATGGGGTACCCAGGTGTCCCGAAGGCTTGAGGCGAAGCCTGAGATTTCGGCGCTCGGAATCGGCTTTCCACCAAATGATTCGGCCGCCAGCGCCCTCGGACGTCCGGGCTCGAATCGAAGCTGAGCCCCCGCGCCACCAGGCATTCTTTCCCAACGGATTCGCGCGCGTTGGGGTATCCAACCGGAGGCTCGAGCGTCGATTTCCGATCTTCCAGGCCGGCCGGTTCTCGCAACCCGGCGGTCCGTCGCGCGAGGAAGGCACGCCTGAGACGGTCGTCCTCCGGCGCCACGCTCCCGACAACCGCATGCTCAGCGCCGCGACCCGTGGGAGGGCGGTGATGGAAGAAGCGAAGCTCAGCGGCCGCGTCATCATCGAGACGATCCTCACCAACATGCGGCAGCAGGTCGAGGAGCTGCGCTATCCAAGATCGTGCCCGCCGCCTACGACGTCTACCTCCATCCCGACGACCAGCAGCGGTTCGAGAGCCTGGCCCACGAGATCGCCGCCGAGGCGGTGCGCGCGCTCCAGGAGAAGTCTCGACTCGACCTGAACCGTCCCGACCGGCCTCGACCGCGCGCGAGAGCTCGTCAAGCGGCCGCGCCGTCCCTTCAGAAGGTGGGCCCTGGCTGGTTCGCAGCATCGCCCGCGACCTCGACGGTGCGTGCCGCGCGGCCGCGCGCTCGTGGTGTCGCAGATCGCGATCGCGGGGGGCCGAGAGCTTCGAGGGGCAGCGCACGCGGCGGCTGGCCACGCTCTCCGAGCCGTCCGCGGCCGGGCGCGACGAGCGCGAAGTGCTTCGCCTTCGGGCCCCGGTGCGAGTGTCTCCGCGATCGCCCGCGCCGCCGTCCCCGGCGACCGCCACGCGCGCCTCCACGCTCTGACGAGACCGCGACCGGAGGTCGTGGATCACCCACGAGACCGCGCGCGCGGTCGTGCCTCGCGACGGCTGTCGTCGGGAGTGACCGGACCGGTGCTCAAATCGTTTCTCGCATGACCCGGCTCGAGATCACCGTCGGACGCGCCGGCGCCCGGCGCCACCGCCGACCCCGCGCTCGACGCGCGCGTGCCTGACGTCGTCGCGCCTCCACTGCCGGCTGCGCTACCGGCCGGTCGAGGAGCGCTTCGAGATCGAGGACACTGAGTGTTTCCCGCTCGGGACCACGGTGGAATCGGTATGGCGAGGCCGTCGCGGGTGGGACCGCGCGGGAGCCGCCGTCGCCCGCCGAGATCCGGCTCGCGGACGCGATCACGCTCCGCTTCGAGCGGGCGACGCCATGACGCTGCTGTTCGCGCATCCGCTGGGCTCTCGTGCTCGCGCTGATCGGGTCGTCGGATGGCTGTGGGTGGTCCGCTCTGACGCGATGACTCCCGCAAGGTAGCGCCGGTCCCGCCGCGAGCTGCGCCGTCGCGCTCGAGGAGCGGCGCCGCCGCGCTCCGGCGCCAGGTGAGGTTCTCCTGGCGCGACGCATCCGGGCCCCCGTGCGCGAGCGCAAACGAGGACCGCCCCCACGTCGATTCCGATCGCGGCCCGCTCACCGTCGTCGACGGCATGGGTGGGGCCAGCGGGCCGGCGAGACCGCCGCCGGAGGTCGCGATCTGCGGTTGGTCGAGCGCCTCGGTGCCACCGCGCTCGTAAACGCTTCGAGGAGCGGGTGCGCGCGAAGCGATCACCCTCGGCGGGAACAACGAGATCGTCCGGCTCGCGCGCGCGACCACCCCGCCTGAACGGCATGGGCTGCGTGCTCACGGTGGCGCTGGATCGAGAAGGGGATCGTCACTGTCGGTCACGTCGGCGACTCGCGGCTCCCTACCGGCTCCACCACGGTCGCGTCGACAAGCTCACTCACCCACGACTCGCCTCCCACCGATCGGAGCTGCGCGAGGACCAGGGCGAGCCTCGACGAGCGCGAGGCGATGCGCCACCGCGGCGTCACGATGGTCGTCACCCGCTCGGTCGGCACGGGAGCGGCATGCGGCGCGCGACGGCAGCGATCTGACTGCTCTGAGCTCCCGCGCTCGGTGCCGCGCAGCACGCGATCCCGGTCTGCAGCGACGGGCTCACTTCGATCCCCAGTGCCTCCCGGCGAGATCACGCGGGTCGCGCGCCACGCTACTGCCGCTGACGACTGGCCCATGCTCGTGCAGCGGCTGGTCGACGCCGCCAACGCCGCCCGCGGCAAGGACGACGTCACCGTCGCGTTCGCCGCCGGCTGACCGCTTCGCCAAGGACTTCACCTCGCGCTCCCGCGGCGATCGCCCGGCGCGGGGCCGCGCCGCGGCGCTGCCAGGCGCACCGGCGGGGGCTTCTTCGGCCGGCGCTCGACTCCCAGCCTGCGCTCGGCGCGCTCACCGGATCGCGCTCTACGCCGGAATCCAGTTTCAAGACCAGCGACCGCCGCGTGGCGCGAGGCGCGCGCCACGCCGGATCCCGCGCTTCGCGCCGGTCGCGACCCGCCACGAGGTGGGCGAGGGGCGCGCGCGTTCCACGCGATCGGCGACGCGCTCGCCGCCGCGCGCTCCGGCGACACCGTCGCCGTCCATCCCGGCGTCGCTACCGCGAGCAGGTCCGTCTCGAGGAGGGCGTGACCCCGATCGGAACCGGGATCCCGGCGGGGCGGTGATCGAGCCGCCGCCCGCCGGCGACGGCGCGGGACCGGTGGCGGCGCTGGTCGCCGAGGGGATCGGCTCGGGACGCGTCTGGCCTCGTGATCGCGGGCGGCGCGCACGCGCCGATCGACTACGGCATCGTGATCCGGCGCGCGGCGGTCACGGTGGAGAACGTGGACGCGCGCGGCGCGCGCGTCGCCGGGGTTTCGATCGAGGACGTCGGCGCCGCGGCGCTGATCGGGAGCCACGTGCACGACAATCCCGGCGCGGGCGTGGTGGTGCGGCGCGGGCGCGCCGCTCGTGCTCGGCAATCGCATCGTCGACAACGGGCGCGCTGAGCTCGCCGGCGGCCGGCATCGAGGTCGCAGCACCTGCCGAGCCGCGGATCTCGGGCAACGTCATCACCGGGAACGGCGCCGAGGGCGTGCGCGGTCTCGTCCGGCGCTCGGTGCTCGAGACCAACGTGTTCGAGGCCTTCGGCTCGCGGCAACGCGCGCGGCGCGATGGGTGGCGCGCGCCCGGGACCGGTACCGTGATCGTCGGACGCGCCAAGATCGGCCGCTACGAGATCGAGCGGCACGTCGCGAGCGGCGGATGGCCGAGGTGTACCAGGCGCGCGATCCCGACGCGACCGCGTCGTGGCGCTCAAGATTCCCCACGACGGCGAGGAGATCTGGGAGGCTGAGCGCGGGCGCCTGGCTCCAGATCGCGCCCCGGCGCGCGACGCGCGCGTGCCGAGCGTCCACGAGATCGGCGACGGCGAGGAGCGCTTCGTCGCGATGGAGTACGTCGAGGGCGAGTGACTCTGGCACGCCGGCATCCGGAACGGTCCGCTCGACTGGCGCGAGGCCACGGCGATCGCGATCGAGCTGTGTGAGCGTGCTCGCCACCGCGCGCTCGTGCGGCGGTCGAGCGGCGAGCCGGGCGGGATCGTCCACGGCGACATCAAGCCGCGGAACGATCCGGCTCGACCCCGGCGGCGGCATCAAGGTGCTCGACTTCGGCATCGCCAAGGCGCTGCGCCAGACCCGCGCCGAGACTCGAAACCTCTACGGCAGCGTGCCGTACTCCTCGCCCGAACGGCTCGATCGCGGCCACGTCGACTACGCGTCCGACCTCTGGTCCGTGGCGGTCGTGCTCTACGAGATGCTCGAGGGCCAGCGGCCGTTCCACGCCGCGATCGACGCCGAGCTGGAGCACGCGATCCGCGCGGCGCGCGGCGGCACCGCTCGAGCGCGATCTGCCGCGCGCGTTCGGACCGGTGCGTCGACCGGGCGCTGGCGCGCTCGCTCGGCGATCGCTACGCCGGCGCCGAGGATCTCGAGCGCGACCTGCGCGCGGTGCTGCTCGGGCAGACCACGGCCGCCGCGGCGACTCTTGGTGCGCACCGGTCCCGACCCCGATGCGACGCGGCGCACGGTCCCGTCGGCGAACGGCGCGCAGCGTCGCTCCGGCGATGGCGCGCGGCGGGCGTCGATCCGACGCGACGCGGCGCACTCTCCCCGACGCCGCGGCGACGCATCGCACCGTGACCGCGGGCCACGCACGACGTCCGCCGCCACCGTCGTGGCGGCGCCGGCCGACGCGCGCCTGCGCGCGCGTCGTACGCGCAGGCGGGCGCGAGCCGGCCGCGGTGGACACCCCCGGCGCCCGCCGTGAGACCGGCGCTGAAGCAGCGCGCGTCGCGTGCCGGAAGGCGCTGGTGCTGTTCGCCGTGCTCTTCATCGTCGCTCGCGAGCTCCAGGCGTTCGGCGCCGCTCGCGATCTGCGGTCGAACCTCGCAGTGCGCGTCCCCGCGGCGAGGCCGCCGCGGTGTGGAACGAGTACCGGCGGGTGATGCGCGGGCACGTGCTCGTGCAACCTGTCGGGACTCGGCGGGAGCGTGCGCGACTGGATGGTGTCGCACGCCGACGACCTGATCTCGCGCTACCGGTCGGACACGCCCACGATCTACGAATCCGGATGGCGTTCGGCCGAGTCGCTGCTCGCGCGCGCGACCACGCTCGATCCCGGCAGCCGGCGGATCCAGGCGCGGCTCGAGTATTGCCGCGCGCACCTGCTCCGGATCGCGGGCGCGTGACGCCAAACGCGGCCGACGAGTCGATGAGCCGCTACGACGAGGCGATCAGCCGCTTCGAGCGTGCCGCGCGGTTGACGCGCCGGGATGGGGCGATCCCCGTACGTCGGGCTTCGCCCAGGATCTACGCCTACGGCAAGCGCGATCCTGACCACTCGCCGCGGCGCTCGAGAGCGCGCGCGACGCTCACTATCCCTTCGGCGAGCGCGAGACCGCGCTGCTCGGCGACGCCTACTCGGAGCTGCGCGCCGAAGCGCCGCTGGGCCGGGTCGACCGACGCGTTCGACGCCGACCAGCAGTACCGACAACCTCGAGCGGGTTCGCGACGACTGCGCTCGCGCCCTCGATCAGTACGAGCTCGTGCCGTCCTATCCCGGCGTCTCGCGCCACCTCCGCTCGCTGCGCCAGCGGATCGACGAGATCGGACCGGCGACTGCGCCGGCTCACCGGCGAGGCGAGTTCGCGCCGGCGCCTCGAGCCGCCGCCGCGGACTGCTGGAGCCGCCGCTCAAGACGCCGCCGGTCTCGGTGGAATCGCCGTGAGCACGATCGCCCGCCTTCCGCGCGCGGGCGGGTGACATGGAGCGTCGCAGGGCCGTCGCCGTGGCGCACGGTCGGGACCGGCCCGAGCGGGACGCGGTGGACGCCGCTCGCGGCGAGCGCCTGGCGTGTTCGCGCTCGGGTGCTGTGCTGCTCGTGTTCGGCGCCAAGATCGGCTCCGATGGCGACCGACGCCCGCGAGCTCGCGCAGGGACGGCGTCGTGAACCTCGCCGCGGTGCACGACCCCGGCGACCTTGATCGCGCGCTTCACGCCGGCTGTTCCCCGCGGCGCCCGAGCGAGCGGTTCGTGGCGCAGGCGATCGTCGACCGGCTGCCGACGCGTGGCCAGCGCCGGTCTCGACGACGTCGACGCGATCGCCGCGATCCGGGTTCCGGTGGATCGCGATCGCGCGCGCGCGATCTCGGCGACCTGAGCGCGCGGGCGCGGCGCTCGTCGCCGGGCGCGACTCGACGGCACGGGCCACGCAGGCGGCGCGGGGCCGCGCCGTGCGCGGATGTCACGCTCACCATCGCGCAGTTCCACGATCTGCGCGAGATCGCTGATCGTGCGCACGGCCGGGGCGTTCCGCGGCGCGCTGTTCCTCGACGCGCTGTTGTTCCTGGATCGCCTTCGCCGGGATGCACCTCTGCTCGCCCATGCCCGCGGCGTACGCGGCGATCGCTTCCTCCTGCCGGCGGCGCTGCTGCTCTCGGGGCTCGGCTTCACGATGCTCGTGAGCGTGCGCGACTCCGCTCCGCGACGCGATGCAGTTCGCGAGCTTCGCCCAGGGCGCGCTGCTCGGCGGCGCCCTGTTCGTGCTCGCCACGCTGCCGCGCTGGGAGCGCACCGACCTGCGCCGGCTCGCGTTCGTGCCGCTGCTCGGCGCGCTCGCGGTGTCGCTCGCGCTGATCGCCTTCGGCCGCGGACCGCAGGGCAGCGACGCCAAGGTCAACCTGCTCGGCGCCCAGCCGGTCGAGCTGTGATCCGGCTCCTGCTCGTGCTGTTCCTGGCCGGCGTACTTCGCGCGGCGCTGGGTGCTGTTCCGCGAGCTGGACGAGCGTCCGCTCGGGACCTCGTGGGTGCTCGAGCGACTTCGCCTGCCGCGGCTCCACCACGTGCTGCCGGTCACGGTCGGCGCGTCGCGGCGAGCATCCTGTTCTCGATCGGGCAGCGGCGACCTCGGTCCCGCGCTCCTGCTCGTGACCTTGTTCCTCGCGCTCTACGCGCGTGAGCCGCGGCGGCGCCGTGCTCGCGACGGCCGGCCTCGCGGCGGTCGGCGCGGCGTTCCTCGTCAGCTCGTGGTCGGTTTCCCGGCCACGGTGGCGACGCGACCGGGATGTGGCTCTCGCCGTGGGAGAACGGCCTCCGCGCGCGGCATCCAGCTCGCGCAGTCGCTCTGGGCGTTTGCCTCCGGCGGGTTCTCCGGGATGGGGCTCGGCCTGGATCTCCCGAGTACGTGCCCGCCGTCCACACCGATCTGATCCTGAGCGCGATCGGCGAGGAGCTGGGCTTCCTCGGGCGTGCTCGCCTGCCTCTGGGCTCTACGCGGTGATCGCGTTCCGCGGTTTCCGCATCGCGCGCGACGCCGCCGACGACTACGCCATGTTCTTGGGGCTGCGGGCTCACGCTCTAACATCGCGCTCGAGGCGCTGCTCATCACCGCCGGCGCCACCGGGCTCGTGCCGCTCACCGGCGTCGTGATGCTCGTTCGTGAGCTTACGGGCGCTCGGCGCTGGTGCTCCACCTGCTCGGGCTCGGATGCTGCGGTCGCCTCGGCGAACCGGCCCGAGCGCCAGGTCGGTGGCTGCCGCGCGCTCGGCCCCTGCGCGTGGCCTCGACCGGCCGCGCCGGGTCCTGCTCGTGGCGCTCGTCGGCCGCTCGCGGCGGTCGCGCTCAAGGCCGCCGACGTCCAGATCGCGCGCGCCGACCGCATCGTTCGTGCGCGAGAGCCTCGAGCTCCAGGCCGACTCGCGCGAGCTCCGCTACCAGGCCAACCCGCGGCTACGCAAGGTCGCGGCGGGCATCCCGCGCGGCGACATCCTCGACCGCGACGGCATCGTGCTCGCGACCAGCGACTGGTCCCATCTCGAGCGGCAGCGGGCGCGACTCGAGGCGCTCGGCGTCGACCTCGCCGCCGCGTGCGACCGGCGCGACGACCGCCACTATCCGTTCGGCGGGATCACGTACCACCTGCTCGGCGATCTCGTCAGCCAGCGCGACTGGGGATCGCCGAACAGCGCGTTCGTCGAGCGGCGCTACGAGACGACCCTGCGGGCTACGACGACCATGCGCGTCGTCACCATCCGCGATCCGCGCTCGGGCGAGAATCGGCGGATCGTGAGCCGCGACCTGAGCGAGCTGATCCCGCTGTGGCGGCACCGCTACGAGCCCGGCAACCGCCAGGTGAAGGCCCTGCTCGCGCGCCCGCGCGATCTCACGCTCACCGTCGACGTGCGGCCCAGGCCGCGAGCGTCGCGAGCTGCTGAAGCGGCAGCTCGCGGCCGCGGGGTGGAGTCCGGCGCCGTGGTGGTGCTCGATCCGGCCGACCGGCGCGCTGCTCGCCTCGGTGAGCGCACCGTGGCCGAGCGAGGGCTGCGCGGCGAGCGGCGACCGGGTGCGGCGGACGTCGACGGCGTGGCGTGAGGTCGCGCCCGAGCGTCTCGACCGCGCGCTTATGGCGCCTACCCGCCGGGCTCGACCTTCAAGATCGTCACCGCCGCCGCGGCGCTGGCGCAGAACCCCGATCTCGCGCAGACCCCGTTCACCTGCCGCACTCTGCCGGACGGCGTCGGCGCGATCGTGCGCGGCCGCCTGGTGCACGACGACTCCTCCGATCGCGCGCACGGCGTGCTGACGATGGAGGAGGCGACCGCGGTCTCGTGCAACGCGTACTACGCGGCAGCTCGGCGCGCGCATCGGGTGGCCCGCGCTGTCCGCGATGGCGCAGCGCTTCGGCGTCGACCCGGGGCGCGCGCCGGACGAAGCCTCGTACACCGCCTACGCGATCGAGAGCGCCTACGGCCAGGCGCGCGCAGGTGCTGGCGACGCCGCTCCGAGATGGCGCGCGTCGCCGCGGTGGTCGCGAACGGCGGGCGGGTGCCCAGCGTGCACTGGACCACGAGCGCGGCGGAGCGCGACAGCGCCCCGCGCGGCTTCCGGTGAGCCCGCGCGTGGCCGGGATCGCTCGGCGCGCTACATGCACGCCGCCGTCGATCACGGTACCGGCGCGGAGACTTAGCGGCGTCCGGCCCGGGATCGCGGGCAAGACCGGCACGGCGCAGGTCGCGAATGGCCGCGCGCACGCCTGGGTCTACGTCGGCTTCTCTTTGCCCGCGCTGGCGACGCCGAGCGGCGCGCGGTGCTCTCGGTGCTGCTCGAGCACGGCGGTTACGGCGGCGCACCGCGCCACCGCGCTCGGCGGCGAGGTCGGTAAGCTAGCGGCGAAGCGAGGGCTCGCGCGGTGACGTGGCGGCGCGCGCGTTCCCGGAACGAAATCCGGCCCGAGGGCCGTCGCCTCCCGCGCCGACGCGCGCGCCGCCGCGCGAGCGACGCGACATCCGGAGGGTGCGGAGGCGATGAGCAGGCTGGCTCGGCGCTGGAGAAGATGCCGGGAAGCGCGGTCTCGGCCGCCTGCGACATCCCGGAGGCGAGCCGCGAGCTGATCGAGGCCATCCTCGACGCTCGACGACGTCGAGGTGACCATCTCAAAACTCCCGGGCGGTCGCGGGCGCGTGCTGCCGTACCCTCAGATCACCGTGGTGTTCCGGGTGCCGAGCGCCGAGCGGCCGGCGGCTCGCGCGCTCATGCATGGCTGACCCGCCCGAGCGCATTCCGCCAGCGCCTGCGCACGAAGGGATTCGAGCCGCCGGTGGATCTTGTGATCCAGGTCCGCTGGCGTCGCCTCACCGTCGGCCGACTGGGGCGACAAGATGTTCCGCATCCAGGCTATCACCGGCGGCGTCCCGCCGCCACCGCGACGCGCGTCCCCGTCGCGCGACAGCCGCCGCCGCGGGCGATCCGCCTGCTCGTGATTCGTGGACGCACCGGCGAGAAGGAGCATCGGCTGGTTGGCACTCGCGCGCACCAACCTCGGCCGGCTCGAGAAGGTGCTCGAACACGACCGGCAAGATCGCGCGCAAGAACCGCGTCTGGTTCGCCGCCACCGAGGACACGTGTCGCGCGCCCACGCGCACATCGAGCAGGCGCGGCATGGGGCTCTGATCACTTCCCGTTCGACGAGGGCAGCGCAGCGGCACGCAGTGCTGCGCGCGAGCGAGGAGATCGAGCTGATGCCGCGCGCCACCCGCGTGGCGTGCGGCTCGAGGACGGCGACCGGATCGAGCTGGGGCCGCGGCTGCGTCATCGAGGTGCGGATGACGCGAAGGTCGAGTAGCGACCCGTCGCGTCGCGACATGACGCGAGTATCTCCGGTTCCGCGGCGAGCCTCGCGCCCGTTCATAGTGATCCGGCATCCGTGACCCTTAGGCGCCTCGTCCGGCGCTCGTCGAACGCCCCGCGACCGCGCCGCCGGCCGCGGTTCCTCTTCGTGGCAGTCGTCATCGCCACTCGCAGGAGCGCCGTGCCCATTGCCGCCTGCTGGGCTGCTGGCTGCGACGCCGGCGGTCATGCTGATGTTCCTCGTGATAAGACTGGCGTCGCGCCGAGGGAGACGGCCGGTGGTAGGGCGAGAGCGCGACGGGTTCCGCGCGAACCTAGGCGCTGCTGTTAGCTCTGAGCCCCCGTTCCCGAGCTCGAGTACAATCGGCTGTCCAATCCACCCCCTCGGTGCTTCGAGCCAGAGGTTCCATGCAACGAGCGACCAGACTCCTAACCCGGTACGCGGGGCTTATCGTCCTCGGCATCTTGCTGCCTGCCGTGGCGGCGGCGGCTTGGCCGGGCAGTCCCTTGGTCAACGTTCCGGTGTGCACGGCCTCTGGTGACCAGACGGGCGTCGTAACGATTCCCGATGGTGCCGGAGGAGTCATCCTGACGTGGCTCGACCAGAGAGGCGGGCAGTACGGGATCTATGCCCAGAGGGATCTCGGCGGCCGGGGTCCCTCAGTGGACCGCGGACGGCGTTGCTATCCACACATCGACAGACGGGAATGGCGCGTACATCGTTTCGGACGACGCTGGCGGCGCGATCTTCGTGTGGCCCGGATCAGCGGAACGGCAACCCTGACGTCTATGCGCAGCGGGTTTCAGCGGATGGAGCGCTGCTCTGGAACCCCAACGGTGTTGCGGTAAGCACGGCCCCGGCGAGCAGCAGGTTGGCCGGATAGTCGCAGATGGCGCGAGCGGGGTCATCGTGGCGTGGGACGATTATCGCTACCACCCTGCCGGGCAATACTGGGGTCCCGACGACGTATTCGCGCAGCGAGTCTCCGCAAACCGGGACGCTGCTCTGGGGCACCACAGGTGTCGCGGTGTGTACCGTCCCAGGGGATCAGATTATTGGCGAGGCTGTGCCGGATGGAGCCGGAGGACTTCTCATCTTCTGGGACGATGAACGCACCGGTAGTTCCGACATCTACGGACAGCGGATCTCCGCCGCCGGTGACCCGCAGTGGACCGCGAACGGAACGCCGCTATGCGCCGCCTCCGGTGTGCAGAGGTTCGCGTCCCAGTCGGTTGTCGAAGACGGCGCCGGTGGTGCGATCGTCGCCTGGTACGACCAGCGCGACGACGAGGGCGATGTCTACGTCCAACGAATTTCGGGAAACGGAACGGTTCTCTGGGCCACGAACGGTGTTCCGGTTCGCGTCGCTCCCGGTGCGCAATATCCGGGGCACTTGATCTCGGACGGGTTCGGCGGGGCCATCGCGCCGTGGTCCACGGCACCCTCCTATGGCAACTTGGACATCTACGCGCAGCGCATCTCGCCGGCCGGGGCCATGCTCTGGTCAACCGGCATTCCCCTTAGCACCTTCAGCGGCGACCAGTACCCCCGGTAACCATCTCGGACGGCACCGGCGGTGCGGTCTTCGCGTGGCAGGATCAGCGCGCCGGTAACTGGGACATCTACGGTCAACATGTCACCGCCGACGGCAGCGTGGTTTGGCGCTCCGAACGGCATACCGTTGTGCGCGATCAACGGCGATCAGGAACTGGCTTCAATGGTTTCGACCATTCGGGTGGCGGCATTGCGGTCTGGCAGGACAATCGGACCGGCAGCCGGGACGTCTACGCGCAGCGCATCGCGGGTGACGGATCGACCCCTGGGTGTCGAACGGGGTTGCGCTTTCGACCGCGCCGGCCGATCAGCTGTACCCCAGAGTCGTCTCCGACGACGCAGGGGGCGTGATCGTCGCATGGCAGGATCAACGCGGCGGTGGATGGGACATCTACGCGCAACAACTCGGCGCTGATGGAACGTTCGCGGGTCCAGAGCCCAGGATCGTCAGTGTGAGAGACGTACCCGCGGACCAGGGTGGCTGGGTACGGATCAAGTGGCAGGCAAGCTATCTCGATACCCTGCCCACGTCGGGCATCGCTCTATACGGCATCTGGCGTCGGGTCGAGGAGTCCGCGGCTCTGCAGGTGAAATCGGCAGGCGCGCGCGCCGGAGATGCGGGTTCGCACAGGGTCCGTGTGACACGGGCCGGGATGAGCACGACGTACTGGGAGGGCGTTGGTACGGTTGCAGCGCGCGGGAACGCGACGTACACGTTCACTGCCCCGACGTTCGCGGACTCCACGGCCGATGGCAATCCCTACTCGGTCTTCATGGTGGACGCGCACGCGTCGACGTCACCCCAGTTTTGGAGTTCGAGCCCGGACTCGGGTTACTCCGTTGACAATCTGCCGCCACTCCTGCCGACACCTTTCAGCGCCCGCCCGATGGTCTCCGGCATCACGCTCCAGTGGGAGGCGAATCGCGAGCACGATCTGGCCGGGTACCGCATCTACCGCGGAGCTACAGCGGATTTCGCGCCGGGACCGTCAACGTTCCTCACCTCGACATTCGCGGTCGGTCACGTGGACGCCGGTGGCGCGGTGGGCGACTGGTACAAGCTGGCTGCAGTCGACGTACACGGCAACGCCAGTCCGTTCGCGATCGCGTCAACAGACGAGGTCCACGAGCGCGTTGGTCAGCTTGGTGTCATCCGAGCTTGCCCAAGGCATAGTGCGCCTGACGTGGCTCGCACCGGCGTACCCCGGCGTGTCCTGGTCGCTGCAGCGGCAGTCCTCCGGAGAGGCGTGGGTATCGCTCGAAGATCGCGAGTCGGACAAGAACGGGGCGGTGACGTTCGAGGATCGGACTGCGATGGCCGGAGAGTCCTACATCTATCGCATCCGGGGCATCATCTCCCGGCGTCGAGATCATCTCGTCACCTGTGACGGTGTCGCCCCCGGTCGCCTCATTGACGCTCGATTCCGTGCGGCCAAATCTGCTGGACGCGCGGGGATTTGAGGGTGAGCTTCACGCTTCCCGAGGCTCGCCCCCGCCCGTCTGGAGCTGATCGACGTGGCGGGACGGGTCGTGGAATCTAGGGCCGTCGACGTCCTGGGCGTTGGTGCGCACACCGTCGCGCTGCAACGCGCCGCGGGCCTGCCTCCGGGAATCCATTTCGTGCGGCTTGTGCAAGGCGGTCGGACGCTCGTGACGCGGTTCGCGGTCGTGCGGTAACCAAGCGCCCGCGTCGCCGGCGGCGATCAAATGACCTTCTGTGGTCAGCAGTCGGCTGCGTCAAGCTCAGTGGTTCCGAAAACGATCTCGCGATTCACATTGTCCCTGACCACTTCGCGAGCGCACAAACGCCCCGAGGTCAGTTCGCCGCGTAGGAACGTCGCCATCGTCGCGAGCATCGCGCTCTGCGCGTCGAATCGACTGACTCCGTCATCGACGTCGTGACGGCCCGCGTGAGCGGTCGTGCGCTCCGTCTCCGGCGCTCGAATTCGCGTGTGCTATGAATACAGCACGCGCCCCCGCGTACGACTCGCCCCCGTCGAAAGTGCTCCATGCGCGAACACGTGCTGTCGCACCTGGCGACGCCGAGCTGATCCGCGATCTTGGCAAGATCGCGGCAAAGGATCGGTTGATCACCGCGGCCCTGCTCGCTCACCTGGCGGAGATGGACTTGCGGCGCCTCTACGCCCCGGTGGGATACCCGTCGATGGAGTCGTATTGCATCCACGAGCTCCGCTTCTCGGACGACGTCGCGCACAAGCGCATCCGCGCGGCGCGCAAGGCCCGCGAGTACCCGGTAATCTTCGAGATGCTGGCCGATGGCCGGCTGAGCCTGAGCGGCCTCCTGCTCCTCGGTGTCTGGCTCAAGCCTGAGAATGCTACCGAGCTCCCAGCCGCCGCTGCCCACAAGACCCGACAGGAGCTGGAAGAGCTGATCGCGGACCGCTTCCCCGGACCGAAGTACTGCCGCTGGTCGTCGCCATGGGTGAGGCGGCAGCCCGCCCTCTTCCGGAGTCCTCACGCGAGGTGGCCCCGGGGCCACCGGTGAATGTCGTTTCGCCGAAAGTGACGCCAATCGCCCACAAGCGGTACATACTCCAGCTCGCCATCTCGAAGGAGACCCACGGAAGCTCGAGTACGCCCAGGCGCTGATGAGTCATTTGTCCTGCGACTTGGCGCGCGTGTTCTGATCGCGCGCTCGACAGTCTGATCGCCAAGCTCGAGAAAGACCGCTGTGGCGCAGCCTCCAAGCCGCGCGCCAAGCGCAGACCGACGCTCAGCCAGCGACACGTCCCGTCACACGTGAAGCTCGCCGTCTGGAAGCGCGACGGGGGCCGGTGCACGTTCACGACCGAAACTGGCCATCGCTGCCCGGCGCGCGACCTACTCCAGTACGACCACATCGATCCGGTCGCGCGCGGCGGCGAGGCCACGGTCGAGAACCTCAGGCTCCGCTGCCGGACGCACAACCAGCTCGACGCGGAGCAGGCGTTCGGCAAGGAGTTCATCGCGGAGAAGCGCGAGACCGCGAGGCGTGAGCGCGCCGCGACACGCCAGCAAGCGGCGAACGCGAAGCTGTTAGCCTCGCCCGATCGCGATGCCGACCCCGACCCCGAGCGTGACGTCGTGCCCCGGCTCCGCCAACTTCGGTGCCGGCCGGAGCACATCCGCCTCGCGGCCTCGCATTGCGAGTCGCTGCCCGAGGGAACGTCGCTCGACGATCGCGTGCGCGAGGCGGTCCGATTCGTCGGACGTCTGCGATTCCCGGGGCGGTCGCGTCATCCGCACCCGCGACGGCCGGTTGATCGCGCGCGCTCGGCCGGGCACCATGCGTCCATGTCCGGTGCCTCCCAGCCACCCGAGATCCGACTCGTCGCCACCACCGTGCACGGACGCGTGCTCGTCGACCCTCCGGCTCGACCGTCGCGCCGCTGGTTCGTCGGCTTTCATGGCTATGGACACAACGCCCGCATCTTCCTCGACCTGATGCGCCGCGTTCCAGGATCCGACGGCTGGCTCACGATCTCGATCCAGGGACTGCATCCCTTCTACCATCCCCGCACGCAGGAAGTCCTCGCCAACTGGATGACCCGGGAGGATCGGGAGCACGCCATCGCCGACAACGTGCGGTACGTCGACACGGCGCTGGCGGATGCGGCCTCGGCGTACGGCGAACCCGAGTCGATCGTGTTCGCCGGGTTCTCTCAGGGCGTGGCGATGGCGTTCCGGGCCGCGCTGCCTGGGGGTTCGGCTGGGGGCGGTCTTCGCGGTCGGCGGGGACGTTCCGCCCGGAGCTGATGGCGCAGGACGGCCTACGCTGGCCGACGGTCGTGATGTGCGCGGGCGACCAGGATCCCCACTACGGTCCGCAGCGGCTCGAGGCCGAGGTCGCAAAGTTGCGCGCGCGCGGTGCCGATGCGCGTGCGATCACGTTGCCGGGTGGGCACGAGTGGTCGGAAGCGGCATGCGCCGCGGCGGGGAGCTGCTCGCGCGCGTCGGCGGCGAGCCCGCGGGTTCCGCGCTGACCGGCAGGGTCGGCCAGCGCGTCGCCGGAAATCACGCCGACTCAGATCGCTGAGCCGCGTCGTGGCGCTCACCGCGCGCGTGTGATCTCGATCGTGCCGTCCTCCGGCGCGTCGGGCGCGACGGCGGTCACCGCTTGGACGCGGGCGGGATCGCCGATCAGGAGCGGCGTGAGCATCGACGCGACCGACCGAGGCGAGCCCGGTGGCGCGATCGTACGTGCGCGCCGTGGCCGTGATCCGGAGCGGCGCGTTGACGCGATCCGATTGGTTGAGCCAGCTCGCGGCCTCGAGCACGATCGCCGGCGTGGCGGGCTCGTGGGCCGGGGGCGATCCCGAGCGCTGCGGCTCCAGCTCGCGTCCCGAGAACGTGAGCACGGGGCCGTTCGGGCCTTCGAGCCGACAGGCGCCGACCGAGAAGCCCTGCCCCACGAAGTGGCGCTGGTTGCCGGCGCGATCGTGGGCCTCGAACACGTACGAGTAGGTGAGGCCCGGCCTCACGGTCCCGCCGTCGCGGCAGCGTCCGTCCCACTCGATCGTCTTCGGCGGCTCGCCGTGTCCTTCGAAGGTGGCGACCGAGCTGGCCGTGGGCGTCGACGACGAGGAGCTTCCATCGCTCGACGCCGCTGACGTCTGGCTCGAAGCGCGCGATCGGGCCGCTGGTGAAGCGGGAGAGCCAGGGACGCGCGAGATAGGGCGAGGCGTCCCGCGCGCTGAGCACGGAGAACGGGCTCGCGAAGTCGGGAGCGTGCGGTCAGAGCACGTCGCGCGCGGTGCCCCACTCGAGGCCGGGCGCCTTGGCCGGATCGAGATCGAGGTCGAGGTCGGGACGGGCGATGTCGAGATGGATGCGGTCCTCACCCTCGACCGTGAGGCTCTTGAACACCGTGCCCTCCTGGCCGCCCTTGAGCGTCATCCCTCGCTCGGCCCCGGCGCTTCGTCCGAGGATGGCGTGCGAGGCGCGCCGCCGTCACCGCGGGCGGCTTCGCGACCGTCTGGTGCGCCGTCCGGGACGTCGCGGCCATGGCCGTGTCGTCGATCGCGAGCGCGAAGCTCAGGAACGCAATGGCCGTGGTGGCTCGTGGTACGCGCGTGCTCACGACAAACCTCCTCGCGTGATCAGTCCCGCAGCCTGAAGTTGAATCGGATCGTGCTCCACTGATCGCCGACGCGGCCGTCGGCGAGCGGGGCGAAGCGCCACGCACGGAGCGCGGCGCGCGCGTTGTCGTCGAACTCGCCAGAAGCCGGCGGTCTGCTGCACGAGCACGTTCTCGCGCACGCTACCGTCCGGCTCGACGACGAAGTAGAGCGTGACCGAGCCCTCGACGCCGTCACGCTTCGCCCACTCCGGGTACACCGGCGTCACGTGAGCGAGCACCGCGCGATCGGCGATCGGACCCATCAGCGTCGCCCCGGCGAGCGTGCGGCGGGCGTTCGCATCGCCGCCGCCGGCCGCGGCGGCCCGGCGCTCGACCGCGGGCGGCGCGGCCACCGCGAGCGCGGGTGCGGCGCCGTGCCCCGCCGAACGCACGAGCGGCAGCGCCGAGCCGCCGGCGGCGCCGTCGCGCCGCATCGCGAGCGGCGCGCCGCCGGTTCCCTTCACGTCACCCAGCACCGCGGGCGCGGACGCCCACGGCGAGGGATTCGATGCCGCGACCGCGCCGACGGCCGGCCGGCTGGCCTGATCCTGCATCGCCGCGAGCCTCGCGTTGAGCCGATCGTCGGCGAACGCGTCGCGCTGGGGATCGGGCGCCAGCGGCGCGCGATCGAGCGTGCGGTGGAAGCGGGCCTCGTGATCGGCCGACGCCATCGCGCCAACCGAGGCCTCGGACGCCGCCGCCGCCAGCGCCACGGCGGCCGCTTCCGCCAGCGTGCCGGGGTCGATCATCGTGATCTCCGTGACCGGAGCGGTCGCGCGCGTCTCGTGCGGGAGCAGCACGAGCGCGAGCAGCACCAGCGTGTGCAGCACGGCGCTCGCGAGCAGGCTCCAGCGCGTCCGCGCGCCGCCCGCGTCCTGCCATTCCATGACGCCGGTCATCGCGGCCTCTCGACGCTCTGGCGGGTCGCGATCGCGAGCCGCTTGGCGCCGGCGCCGCGCGCGTCCTCGAGCAGCGCACGCACGGTCGGTAAGGCGCGCCGGAGTCGGCGCGGATCACGACCAGCACGCCCTCGTTCCCCGGCTCGGCGAGCCGCGCCCCGAGCCGCGACCGCAGCTGGTCACGCCGCACCAGGTCCTGGTCGACCGCCAGCTCGCCGTCGGCGGAGAGGGTGATGCTGATGTTGCGCTCGTCCTCCGCTTCACGCGTGTGCGCCTGCCGGGAGATCGACGGGCAGGTCCGCGACCGAGAGCATCGGGGCGGTGACGAGCAGGATGATCACGAGCACCAGCGCCACGTCGATGATCGGCGTGACGTTGACGCGGGTGATGATCGGCGCGGAGCCGCGCGGCGTGTGCATCATGACGCCACCACGGCGATGTGGGTGGCGCCGCACCGCTTGGCCTCGTCGAGCACGCCGACGAACGCGCCGTGCGTGACGCCGTCGGCGCAGCGGACGACCACCTCGCGCGTCGAGCTTTGCGCCGAGCAGCGGCGCGAGCGTCGCGCCGCGAGGTCCGCGCGCGCTACCGCGGCGCGGTTCACGATCACGTGCGCGTCGTCGACCACCGTGATCTCGATGCGCGCGACGCGGGAGTCGCCGCCAGCGCGGCCGCTGGCCGGTGCGTGCGAGACGCGCGATGCCGGACTGGAGCGCGAGCGGGGTCGCGACGAGCAGGATCACGACCAGCACGAGCGATACGTCGATCAGCGGCGTGAGGTTCGGCTCGTGGATGCCGGCCGGGCGATCGTGAAGAAGTTTGCAGGCCATCGGCGCCTCAGGCCACTCGGCGCAGGACCGGACGCTTCGTGTCCTCGATCGCCTGCTCCGGGTTCTCGAGCTCGATGCGCAGCCGGCGCGCCTGGTTCTCGGCCTCGGTGAGCAGCACGCCCATGCGGCGCACGAAGTGGTTGTAGAGCATCACCGCCGGCACCGCGACCAGCAGTCCGGCCGCGGTGGTGAACAGCGCCTCGGCGACGCCCGCCGCGACCACCGACGGACCCGGCCGAACCGGTGCGCGCCATGTCGTGGAAGGCGCGCATGATGCCCCACACGGTGCCGAGCAGGCCGATCAGCGGCGCGGTGTTGCCCATGGTCCCGAGCCACGACCAGGTTGCGCTCGAGCAGCATGCGCTGCTCGCTCAGCGCGATCTGGAGGCGCTCCTCCTGCGCCTCGGTCGGCAGGTCCGCGCTCCGCAGCACCTCGGCCGCCACCGGCCCGAACGGATGCGAGGACATCGAGCAGCCGAAGATCGCCTCCTTCAGCTCGCCGGCGACGCACGTGCTGGCGCGTGTGCTCGAGGATTCGGTCGGACGTTCCCGCGACGGCGGGCGTAGTAGAGCGCCGCGCTCGATCGCGAAGCCGAACGTGATCACGCTGCAGCGCCAGGATCAGCACCATCACCGGGCTCGTGCGACATCGCCTCGATCCAATCGAAGTCCCTCGAACATCTCGGCCTCCTCCTTTATGTGGGTGTCGGGACGGCGCGCGGCCGCCCGGTCGGGTCAGCGGGCGTGGACGGTGCGCTCGAGCCGCGTGGCGCGGTCGGTGGCGGCCGCGATCAGCTCGCGATCGCTGGCGTTGCGGATCAGGTCGCGATAGGCCTCGAGCGCGCGGGTGTACTGGTGGCGTCGCTCGTAGAGCGCCGCACAGCGCGCCACCGCCGACAGCCGGAACGGGTCGTCGCGGTCGGCGGCCGCAGCCGCGCTCGCGTAGGCGCGCAGCGCGCCGTCGAGGTCGCTCGCCTGCTCGCGGCAATGGCCGAGCCGGTACTGGATCTCGGTCGCGAGCCGTGCGTTCGGCCTGGACGCGAGCGCCTGCTCGCAGCGACGCGCGGCGGCGGTGAGGTCGCCCGCGGTCTCGTCGAGGTCGCCGAGCTGGAGTGCGATGCCCGCGGCGCGCGCGTCGCCGGGGTAGAGCGAGGCGTAGCGCTCGAGATCGACGCGTGCGGTGTCGGCCTGGCCGAGCATCCGCTCGCACAGCGCCAGGTTGTAGCGCGACGCCTTGATCACGTCGGTCGACGCGCTGTCCTCGAGCGCCGCGGTGAACGACACCATCGCGCGCGCGTACTCCTTGGCCTCGAAGTCCATGAGCCCGAGACGGAACCGCACGGTGGGACGGAGCTGGCTCGAGGGAAGAAGGACACGAACTGCTCGTAGGCGAGGCGCGCTTCTTCCGCGCGATCGATCCTGCGCGAGTCGCGTCCGCCATCAGGAACTGCGCCTGGTCGGCCGCCGAGTAGGACGGGAACTGGCTCACGACGCGACGGAAGCTCTCGGCGGCCTCGGCCCAGCGCCGACGTCGTCGTAGGCGCTACGCGCGAGCTTGAACTGAGCGTCGGCGGCGAACGCGCTGGTCGGGAACTTCTCGACCAGCATCGCGAGCTGCTTCTCGCCGCCGGGACGCTGGCTCAGCCGGTAGAGGGCGAGCTCGCTCCCGCGCTGGGCCTCGCGCGCCGCCGGCGTGCCCGGGTAGCGCTCGATGGTGGACGAGAACGCGCTCGAGCGCCACCGGCGTCGTGACCGGCGTTGTACTCGCACTGGGCGAGCCGCAGCATCGCCAGCGAGGCCGCCGTGCTGCCGGCGAAGTGGTCGAGCAGGCCGCGGTAGCAGCGCTCCGCGTCGGCGTAGCGAGCGGCCTGGAAGTAGAGATCGCCGGCCCGGGCCCAGGTGCGCTCGGCGATGCGTCGCGTCCGCGCTGTCCCGGAGGATTGCCTCCCAGCGGTCGACGGCGTCGCCCGGCGCGATCGAGTCGCAGGTAGCAGAGACCCGCCTGGTAGCGCGCGATCATTCGGCGCGGATCGGTCGGATGGCGGCGTGAGGAAGTCCTCGTAGGCCGCGGCCGCGTCGCGGTAGCGCTTCTGGTTGAAGCGCTCGTGGGCGATGTCGAGCATGGCGCCGGCGACCAGATCCTCGTCGCCGTTGGCACCATGGCGCGCGAGCAGGCGCTCCTCGGTCGCGATCGCCAGGCTGTCGCGGTGCTGCTGCGCGCGTACGTCCACGCCAGGAGCTTCAGCGCCGCGCGCGCCGATCGGACGGTCGGAGAAGGCGCGCAGCAGCGTGTCGAGCGTCGCCTCGCGCCTCGGGAAAGCGTGCCCTGCGAGGCGGCGGCGTCGGCGTCGAACAGCATCGCGTAGGCGCGCCACGGCGAGCGGCTCGGCGGCATGCGCCGGAGCAGCAGGTGCGGCGCGCCCGAGAGCTGGCCGAGGTCGCCGGCGCGATGGTACGAGAGCTCGAGCAGACAGAGCGCCGCCTCGACCAGCTCCTGGTGCTCGGGCGAGGCGAACACGACGAAGCCTCGCGCGTCGGCGCGCGACGCGTAACGGTCGATCACGAGCTGGAAGTAGGGCGCCGCGGCGAGCGGACGGCCCTGCGGCGAGCAGCCCCACGCCGGCGAGGTATCCGGCGGCCGGCGCCTCGGGCTCGAGCGGGTAGCCTCGCACCACCGCTTCGTAGCTGCCGGTCGCGTCGGTCTTCCGTCCGAGCTGATCGAGACACCGCGCCACCCGATACTGGGCGCTCGCCGCCACCGCGTGCTGGAAGTAGCGCGCGAGCACGCGATTGAACTCGAGGATCGCGTCGGCCGGGTTGCCCTTCGCGACCAGCACCTCGCCGATCAGGAACTGGGCGCGCGCGCGACGTCGGTGTCCGCCCGGCGCTCGGCAATGCCGCGCAACAGCGTGAGCGCCGAGTCGTTGCGTCCTGACAGGAACACCGCGCCCGCCATGCGCAGCTCCGCCTCGGCCTGGAGCGCCGGATCGCGCATACGGGCGGCGGCGCGGGCGAACTCCGAGCGCCGCGCTGCGGTCGTCGCGCGCCATCAGGAACGCGTTGGCCTTGGCGAGCCGTGCGGCATCGGCGAGCGGCGACGACGGCCAGCGGTCGGCGACCTCCTGGAACGCGGCCGCCGCGCGGAGCAGCGATCCGGTCGACGCGTGGCAGAGCCCGAGCAGGTAGCTCGCGGCGGCGCCGTCGGGCTTCGGCCCGAGCGACGCGATCGCCCGCTGCGGCGCGCCGCCGAGGTAGAGCGCGGCCGCGCGCGCCAGCGCGTGGCGCGCATCGTTCTGGTCCAGGGCGCGTCCTTCGCCGCGCTCTCGAGGATCTTCGTCGCCTCGTCGGGCGCGCCGCGGCGCAGCGCGTTCCACGACCGCGCGAGCCGGACCTCGGCGAGCAGCGGGCTCTTCGGATAGGAGCGCTCCCACTTGAGCCAGGCCTCGCCGCCTCGGCGTCGCGACCCTGAGCCTCGAGCGCGCGGATCGAGGCGAACGCGGCGTCGTCTCCGAACGGTCCCCTTGCCGTCGCGGTCGAGCGCCTGATCAGCGGCGCGACGTGCGCCTTCGAAGTCGCCACGCTCGAAGGCGATGGACGACTCGAGCAGACGCAGCGCCGCGCGTTTCTCGTCGGACGCATCCTCGCGCATCACCGCCGTGGGCCGAGCCTCGAGCGGCTCGAGCGCGCTCAGGCGCTCGGCGCCGTCGCGCGTGCGGGCCCACTCGAAGTCCCGTGCGAGGTCGGCCAGCTCGGCGCGCGGAGGCGTCGTCTCGCGACGCTCCGCCCCGCTCGCCGGCGCGGAGGCGACGGTGAGCAGCGTGGCGGCGGCGAGCGCGAGGCCGGACGCCGCGCGCGGTCGGACGATCGATGCGCGTCATGATCCTCCCCTCGCGTCAGGGTTGGGTGGTGACGACCGGGACGTCGCCCTGCGGCCCGCCGGTCGCGATCTCGACGTGACGCGTCGGCCCGACCAGGACGCGACCGTCCTTGTCCTTCACGGTGAGCCGGTAGGCGTAGACGCCGTCGGCCATCGGCAGTCCGGTCTCGTCCTTGCCGTCCCATTGCACGTGCGCGGGGGCAGGCCGGGGCCGCTGAAGCGGCGCACGACGTCGCCGGTCTTGTTCACGAGGTCCAGCGACCAGTTCTCGGCGTCGGTCTTGGTGTGCGCGGCGAGGCGGATCTGCGTCGTCGCCTTCTCGCCAGTCGGCGAGAACGCCTCGGGCTCGGCCTGGCTGCTGGCGAAGAACCCGGCGAAGCGATAGGAGACCCCGACGCGGTGGAGAGGCCGAGCGCATGATCGGCGACGCCGTAGTCGACCTGGTACTGCGGCGCGAACCGGTACGAGAAGCCGCCGGTGGCACCCTCGTTCTGGAAGCCGACGCGCAGGCCGATGCCGGGCTGGATCCAGTACTCGCTGCCGGCGTGGAGCTGCGCCGCGCGGTTGCCGGCGTGATCCACCTCGGCGGTGACGAGCCCGCGCCCGCCGAGCACCTCGAGCGCGAAGCCGCCGCGCACCTGGGTCGGGAACGGCTCGGCGGTCTCGCGAAGCGTGGGGCTCGGTCCGCCGACGTTGAGCACGGCGGCGCCGACGCCGGAGCGAGGGAAGCACGCGCGCCATCACGCCGGCGTCGAAGCCGACGCCGCCCGCGCTCCAGTCCTCGACGGTCTGCTGCAGCACCTTGAGGGTTCGCGCCCACCGCGAAGCGCGGCGAGAACCCCCTGGCCGAGCGTGAACACGTAGGCGGTCTCGGTCTCGCGGAAGCTGCCGAGGTCGTCGTTCATCTCGTTGGTGCGCTGGAAGTCGCCCGAGCGCATCGACACTGGCGCACAGGCCGAAGCTCGGCAGCCAGTTCCCCGGCATCGCGAACCTGAGCCCGTTGACCGAGGTGTCCTCGAACAGCCGCGTGTTCTCGAACAGCAGCTCGCTGCGATCGAGGCCGGGAGCCCGGCCGGGTTCAGAGCACGCCGAGCGCGTTAGTCGGCGGCGGCGACGAACGCAGCCGCCGAGTCCCGAGTGTCCGCGCGCCGGCGTAGTTCATGAGCCACGAGCCCGGCTGGCCGCCGTCGGCCTCGAGCGCGGCGTGGGCCGGTGCGGCGCCGACGAGCGCCGCCGCGACGAGCATGGATCGGATCACCTGATGGCGCATGGAAGATCTCTCCCTCATCGGACCACCGCGATCTTGCGCTTCATGACGTGCAGGGTCTGACCGACGCCCTGTGCCTCGACCAGGAGGACGTAGCCGCCGCTGGCGACGACGTCGCCCTTGCCGTTCCGTCCGTCCCACTTCCACTCGTTGAGCCCCGCCGTGCCGCCGATGGCGCCGCGGTCGAAGGTCACCCGACGCACGAGGTCGCCGGTCTGGGTGAAGACCCGGATGCTCACGGTCGGCGTGATCGGCGAGCTTGTAGGCGACCGTCGCGGCCTGAGTCGGCGGATGGAACGGATTGGGATAGCTCGTGACCGTGCCGCCCGGTGCATCGGGGTTGACGAACGCGGTTTCGATCGTGAGATCGGTGACGAGACCGGCGGCGCTGGCGCGGACCATGTCCGTGCTCGGGCTCGCGCGGGCTCAGGAAGTCGGCGCGCGCCGCACCCGATGCGTCGGTCAGGCTGTCGATCGGCGTCACCACCCCGCGCCGGTGACGACCGCGAACGTCATCGCGCGATCCGGGATGCCGTTCTCGAACGCGTCGACCAGCCGCGCGCACGAGACGCGCGTGCTTGTTGCCGCCGACCCACGACGGGTCGCTGGTCAGCCGGATCACGGCGGGATCGCCGGGACCGATCGTGATCGCGTTGCTGATCCCGGGCGCGTTGCCGGCGTCGTCGTCGGCGACGAGCACGATCGGCTCGGCGAAGGTGTAGGTCTCGGACACCGAGCGCTGCCCGGAGAGCAGCTGGAACTCGGTGCTGAGCAGGCGCCGCGTCCGGGGCCGCGGGTCGAGGCGTTCTGGACCTCGATGCTGACGAACGAGTTGATCTCCTGGATCACGCTGCCGGCGTCGTTCGTGACCTTGACCGTGAGTGTGAACGGCTCGCCCGCGCTCGCCGTGGCCGGCGACACCGAAGCTTCGAGGTGGAACCCGCTCGAGATCGCGCGCACCTGCGTCGTGCTGGTCCACGCGTCGGCTGCGTGACGTCGCTGGCGGTGATCTGCTGGTAGCCGCCGGTCGCGAGTCGGACGGTCATCTCGACCCGCCCGTCCTGACATCGCGACGTCGCGGGCGAGCTGCGCCAGCGGATCGTTCGAGGCGAGGTGCATGACGTCGGTGACGCCGCCGACCGGGTTCCCCAGTCGTCGGTCGCGAGCACGGTGACGTTGAAGGCGTAGTTGATCGACTGGTCGGTCGCGGTTCCGGTGCGGCCGCTCGCGGTGCCGGGCGCGGGCGATTCGCCCGGCGCCAGGATCAGCACGCGCGCGAACGGTCCGCCGGTCACGACTGACGGCGCTCGAGGTGTCCGGCGTGATGCCCGGCGGACCGGGTCGCTCGCCCGACGCGGATCGGTCCGGTGCGGTAGAGGCGCGTCGGGATCAGCACCTGGCCGTTCACGAGCGTGGTCTCGGCCGGCAGTCGCGCGAAGAGGTCGTCAGAGCCGAGCGCGATCGAGTCGCCGATCGCCGAGACCAGGTTCCAGTACGCGTCGACCGCGCGGACCGTCACGGTGAACGCCGCACCCGCGGTCTGGCCGCTCGGCGTGCCGTTCTTGCCGTCGATCGTTCCGCCCTGCGCCGTTCGCCGGGCATCAGCACTCGAAGTCCGGCGAAGGGTCCGGGCTGGACGACGATGCTGCCGCTCGTGCCGGTGTGGGGCGGCGAGCTGAAGTCCGAGCAGGTGAGCGTCACCGCGCCACCGGCGCCGCGGAATACCACGCTGCCCGACCACACACCGCTCGTGAAGGTGATGAGCTCGGGGCTGATGCTGCCGGCGCCGGTGTTCGCGATCAGCAGGCCTCGCCCGAGAAGTCGGGGACCGTGTTGTCGCCCGCGTCGACCGCGCGCACCACCACCGCCGTCGGCACGCCCGCGACCTGCGGCGAGGCGACGGGGTGAAGGCGAAATGATCGGCCGCGCTCAGGATCACCATGATCGGCGCGCTGGTCGAGCCCTGGATCGAGCCGTTGGTCTGATCGTTCACCGTCAGCGTCTGCGAGCCCACGGTCTCGAGCGTGACGCTCAGCGAGCGCGAGCCGGCGTTCAGCGCGCCGGACACCGCCGTGAACCCGGGTCGCTCGAGGTGACCCGCACGCTGGTCGGCGCTCGGGAGCGGGTTCCACCAGTCGTCGGTGGCGTAGATCGTGACGCTGAACGCGTGGCCCGCGGCCTGCGACGCCGGGGTGCCGGTGACGCCGCTCACGCTGCCCGGCAGCGGCGACTGCCCGGGCACGACGATCTGCACGCGATGGAACGTGCCGGGGTGCAACGGTGAACGGATCGCTGGTGCCGTTCTTCGCCGGCGCGCCTCGAGGCTCGGCAGTACGAGGTTGACGTTGCCGCGGTTGATGCTGGTCTCGTCGGCGCGGTACATCGTGACCGGACCGGTCCAGACGCCGCCTCGACAGCGTGACCGTCGCGGGCGACACCCGGCCGTCGCCGTAGCTCGTGATCTCCTTGAGCTGCACCTGTCCCGAGTAGCCGGTCACCGTCGCGCCGGCCGGCGTTGACTGCGCGCACCGTGATCGTCATCGGGGCGCCCGCAGTACTGGTTCTTCTGGCTGACGCGTCGAGAACGCGAAGCCCTGAGCACGAGCGAGGTCACCGGCGCCGAGGCGCCGTCCGGAATCGATGCCGTCGGTCTGGTCGTGGACCTGGAAGGTGAACGTCCCGCCGGCGTTGAGCGTCACGCTGAACAGACGCTGGCCGGCGACGAGCTGCGCCATGCGCGGGCAGCGTGGCGCTGGCGTCGGAGCAGAAGGTCTGACCGGCGTTGGTGACCGTCGTCACCGGTGGTCCACGACGCGTCGCAGGCGCGCACGGTGATCGTGAACGGCACGCCCGCGGTCTGCGGTCGCGGCGTTCCGGTCTCGCCGCGCGGTGGTGCCCGGCGCCGCGGTCTCGCCGGGCAGCAGGATCTGGAGACGCGTGTACGGTCCGGCGATGGCGGGCGTGCCGTGCGCGATGGCCGCCATGAACACGAGCGTGACGAAGACGCGATGAGTCCAGGCTCGACCCACGATGTCCCCCCGATGAGCGAAGCGATGGCGCCGCGGGTGGCGTGACGGGGCCCGCGGCGTGTCGGTGCGACGGCAGGGCGTCACATCGCAGCCGCTGTGCCGCGAATTCATGCGTTTCGCTTCCGGGGCCAAGCCCGGAGTCAAGTCCATGGGGCGCGGTCGCGATTCGCCTCGCGTCCTGCACGCTGCTGCAAGGCGCACGTGGTGACAAACGCCTCCGGGACTAATGACAAAGCCTTCTGCCGGCGACCCGATTCCTCCCAAGTGCTCTGTCATCGAGGTACATGTAGGCGAATTGAAGCAGTTGTTCAATGCCATCGATCCTTCTCCGTTTCGCGACAAGGACCTGGACCCCAAAGCTGAGGAGTTCATCGTGGGTTGGGCCAAGGACCTGCCTCGTGACACAACCCTTGCTCTGGTGGTTGATCTCGACCGCGAGGCCGGGTTACCGGACGAGGCTGCTGTGCTGCGCGACGCGATTCACGAGTTCTTCAGTCAACGCGCCCAAGCATATCGGCGGCGTCTGCGCGAATTGTTCCGGGTGGGCCGGACCAGCCTTGTGATCGGCCTCGTTGCTTTAGCGTCGGCGATTGCATTGGGCGATTTTCTAGCTGCTTTGATGAAGGGCAGCCGTATTGGCGAGATCGTTCGCGAAAGCCTTACGATCGGTGGTTGGGTTTCCATGTGGCGTCCTCTCGAGATCTTCTTGTACGACTGGTGGCCGATTCGCAATGAGGCCCGGCTTTCTGACCGGCTTGCCGCCATGCCGGTACGCATCAGGTACCTGAACGCCACAGCCCCTGATGCATGGAGAGCAGACTGGCCAGCGGTGTCGCCAAGAGGTGAACGAGCGAGCAGCGAGACCCTACCGCGAGCTCTAAATCCGGCAAGTTGAGCGTAGCTAGCCAGGCATCGGCCAGCCGACACGTTGAGTAGCCGTGAATTACTCCGGAGTTCCGATCCTCCAGAATTTGTCCATCACAAACAACTAGCACTCTCTCAAACAAGGCTACTGTCGAAGGCCGGATGCGAAACGACAATGAGGGTAAGGTCTGTGAGGGTTTGCTGATCTCCCTGAGAAGAAGCGCCTCGTAGGCTGGATCGAGGCAAGAGGTCGCTTCGTCGAGAATCAGTATCCGAGGTTGTTGGAGAAGAGCTCTCGCGATGGCGAGGCGCTGGCGCTGCCCACCGGAAAGTTGGCAAGCCGCCGGCCCAATCCTTTGGCTGAGACCGTTAGGCAGCGTTGTCACCAAGGCTGAGAGGCCGACACAACTCTTATCGCCTCTTCAATCTCACGCCCGAAGCCGTCGGCCTCACGAATTGGAGGTTCGAAGCCAGCGTTCCGTTGAAGAGGATGGATTCTCGCGGCAGATAGCAGACATAGCGGCGCAGACTCGAGACTCAGACTCGAACGTCCTCGCCCCTGATGCAGATGGAGCCAGCATCCACGTCATAGATCCTTGTCATGAGTTTCGCCATCGTACTTTTTCCGGCACCGTTCTCACCCACGATGGCACCTTTTCTCCAGGAAGAATTCGCAGCGAGGAATATGCAGCACATTCTTCTGCCGCTCGTACCCAAACAACCACACTTACAAAATCAATCTGCGCAGGATGCCTGGCGAGACGGAATGGGAATTGCGGCGTTTGCAATGCGAGGAGTCAAAGCCAGAGCGGCCTGTACTTGCCGGATGCTGGCGAACGTTTTCTGCGATCTCGCGTATAGTTCAGCGGCCCCACTGAGCGGTTCAAAAGCTGGTTACAAAGCTGTAGAAAGCCACCAGACTTCCAATACTTAGTGCCCGCGAGAACCTTCGCGCCGCCATAGCCAATGACCGCGCACATGGAAAGAACAACCGCCAAGGAACTGCCCACCGTGAACTCAGACCCCACTTTGAACAAGCCTTTGCTGTGACCGGACCGATCGCGCCAAAGCTGAAGGCCCTTCGCTCCTGACGTTTTTCCTGTCCCAGTAGCTGTATTGGGATCACCGAAGAAAGATGCTCCTGCAGAAATTGCTCCAGACGGCCCTGTCGGCCTGAACGAGGTCGGAATCGACCGAGAGTCTCCGTCGAAAGTGCTTCCGGCAATCAGGAAGGCAGGGACCAGAGGAAGAATCGCCAACGTCACGCTGGACTGAGCATGAACATGGTCACGACCGTAAAACCGGTGGTCAAAAACGTTCGCAGAATTGCGGGGGTAGGAGGTCTGATCCGAAATAGGAGATCTCCGTCGATCGGTTCTCAAACGGATACATCGCTGTTCCCACTGGCGTGTTCGTAGTGGTCAGCGGCCAGCGTGTCCAGGTGACGCAGCAGACTGATTCGCAAGGCGAGGCTCATGTTTTGCGCCGCGCTCAGCGTCAAACAGTTTCCCAGGCTGGTCAGGACTGTTTTGCCTTGATAGCTGAGAAACATTAGCCCGACAGCGAGAAAGACCAGCCCCAGTTTCTTTTGTGGGATAACCTGATCAATCATCCACTTGAGGACGAGCGGCGTGAGAAGTGCCAGAAGACTCCCGGCAGTAACGCACGAGAAACCTGCCACATGCAAATGCAGGAGTGGCCGGATCTGCTTGAGAGCCAGCGCAGTTCGTTCGGCAGCCAGTCAGATTTGTGGCGTTGCAGCACGACGAGAGAGGATCGCACTCCGTTCTGAGAGCAAACCAGACTCACGTTGCGGCGTTGTCCACGAAAGGAGTGAGATATTCGCTTTTCGATCAACTCGATGGTGTTCTCAAGAATCTGGAAGGGAAATCGCTAATTGATGCACCGGCAGTCTGTACGGATATCTGACAGCACTACACCAGTTTCCTGGCAATCGTGACGACCTCGCCCAACAACTCGGCATCGTCATGGTATCGAAGCCGAGTCGGACGATAGGAGCTGCTGGGAGTAGGGATGGACAACCAGGTTACCGTTTTTCGATTCCGCAGCACGCGCACAAATATGTTCCATCTCTTTTCAGGATCACGTACAGCGGTTGCTCCCAGAGGGACTTCGATCTGAGATATACGGGCTTTTGCGTTTTCGCCGATTCACGATCACAAGTAGCGCGTGTGTCTCAGATAGGATGGAGCGGATTGGGCTCTTTTCCGATCCAAAAACAGTCATCGAGCGACACATCTGCCAAACCGGATAGTGTCTCGGTGGTGTTCCGCAGGAAAATGGGACTTCTCCGCACCTCCGAGTAGCTCCCCGACGAACCCATTGCGCTGTGGGTCTCTAGCCGCCGCGCAGGCTCTTCTACCGAGAGTCTGCCAACTAGGGGATCGGGCATTGGTTCGTTGCCAAGTGTTTCTGGGTCAATTCCGATTGTTTTGAGAAAAGAGGTAGAACTGCAAGCCGTAGAGGGAGCAAAGCGTGATGGCCTTATGCAAAATGGCGGGGCGGCGTATCGAGCACTTCAAAGTCAGAGAGGGAGCTTGGAGAAACGAAGTAACGTTGGTCGCCCAGAAGCACTACGATCCGATGGCTCATTAACGAAGCTTCACGAAGCGAGAGATCCATCTTGTGCGAGACTTACGCAGCAACTGACCCAACCCGGTTTCGGGCCAGGCTTGGGCTTCCAGTGCTTTGCCAGATCCTTTGGGACCTCAGGTTCTGCGGACTTGACCAGAGGCCGAATCTCGTAAATCTGCAACCCCGATCACCTTCGCTTCTTGTGGAAGTTCAAATTCAATTTGCGCGTATGGAAGCCCTGTGCTGACCGCGTACAATGATGCTGTCTCCCCACGATCTGCAGGCGGCAACAGCAAAGCCCCTTTACTGTGCTCAATCAGGAATATGCGGTCAGATGTTGTGCCATTCCCCCGAAGCATCAGATCAGGCCTGAGCCTTGGATCCACTCGTACAATGCTGCCCGGAAGCAGGTCTGGAAAGGCGAGTGCGTCCCCGCGGCCAATCTTGACATACACGAAGTCACAGCAATACGTAACTGAACGAAGTAC
>ERZ1370068.807-contig-1074_pt1 | contig 41099 bp, 47 predicted proteins | sample MGYA00561227_ERZ1370068 | MGnify/ENA primary metagenome ERZ1370068 (study PRJEB38410, sample SAMEA6850437) | metagenome | study: Metagenomic assessment of the ecological functions of the soil: analysis of the soil microbiota associated with the... | reverse complement strand
CACGTTACTTCCGCTTACGCTGGTTGCGGTACGTTAGAGGCCGTCGTTATGAGATTGATACTTCCAGCCAAACCCGATGTTTCATTTAACGATCACAGGGTGTTACCCATCTTCACCCATGGTTACAAGGTGGATCGCTGGTATCCCGGACACTGCGCGAGATGGGCTTGATTTGATGGCGCATTCATCATCGGTTCTTAATGGCCAACGATACCAATTGCGATTCCGGAAATCCCATAAACCGTTGTGGCAGAAGCGTGCGCTGGAATTGCAACATCGGTAGCTTCGGGCCCGTCAACACGATTAATGATTTCGAATTTTTAATATCACAAATGCTGTTACTCCACGTTTGGCAAGGGTGCTAAACACACCTTATCTCCGGGCAAAGCAAATAGCCAATGACACCACACTCCACTGAAATTCATCTGAAAGCCAATTCACAGGTTGGACTGCAGTCGTGCAACATGAGACGTTTCTGACGAGTGCCCATCATGGTCTGGGACGCCACCATACCTTCAACAAATGACAGCTGCACAGGCCTCCCAATCTCGAGTTCACAGGGTGGTATATAATTGTTAATATTTTTAACTCACTTCATTAACCGTGAAATAACCCTTACCAATGACAAACATAAGATTACAGCATTCCTGGTGATGGATTGCTTGTTTGGCCCATATGTCGAGCATGGCTGGTCAGTCAAATGTTGGCTGTGAAAGTTGAATACGAACATGGAATGAACTGCGCGAGTTTCGCCGGATATTCGTCATTGCTCTCACAGGCCTGCCGATGGGATTGCTAATCATAAGAAGCCCGGCTTTCACAATGTTTTTTATTGAAGGCAAATTGAGTCAGAAGGAACCGGCTACGAAATGTCGCGAATGCACCGGAAACTGCCGCTGACTGGTCGCAGCGATACGAAAGCTGATATGTCATGGCTAATTGCCGATGGCATCGGGTAACAACCAGCCATTACGAACATTTTCATCATGAGCTCAACCGGAAATTTTTGAAGGAATACCGGAAGGCAATAACGCAGACGAACAACACGCCAAAGATGCCCGACAAATTTCTCGTCGCGCAGCCGATGGTCTTATGTCGATCTTCGCATCAGGCCGAAACTGGATTAAATTTATTTTTGTGCTTGTCAAACACTGCTGACAGCTTACTCTTAGAAACAGCTGGCAAAATTGTCCAAAGGGTGCCTGGAACAAAGGAATGCTTGTTAAAAATGGTTATTCAATGCTCTCTCCCGAAAGGACATAGCCGCGATGAGCCACATGTGACATCATAAGACAATTCTTCAACAGCCAAAGAAACCCGGAAAGTAAAAGATGCCACCATCCCAACAGAGCTGATGAAAGGTAAAAAACTGCACTGGGGCTAGTTACTGTTAGCCGTGTTTCGAATAAATGACATTTCAGCCAACAGTACGGAGAACGGTGGAGAGAAATGCTGTCAATATTGTGCCTCATCCTCAGCACAAATGGGGAAGACGGCGCACCAGCGTTAGCGTAACTCACGCCAAAGCTATCGTTATACTAAATGAGGCGGGACAATGCTTTCTGCAAAGCCGCTGTCGATGAGCAAGAAGATTTGACGGTCGATCTTATCAGCCAATGGAAGTCGTCAATGCGCAACAATCCAGGTTTTAGGGCATTCAACCACGAACACGGTTATTAATGGAACAGGTGATGCCAATATTGGGTGCCTAAGAAACATGCCGGTTACGTGAAGGATCCGATGCGCTTGTCTGGTGCATTAATGGGGAAATGGAGTTGATTATGGATGGTTGATGTCAATACCGACAACGCTGGTCATTTGCCGGGCGATGGTCGTAGTCGATGAGACCGAGAGTTAGTGATGAAAGATTTAAATAAAATCAAGAAACTAACAGTGATAACGAATGCGGCAGCTAAAAACCCAGTGACAAAGCTACTTTTCACACGCCATTTCAGGCCGCGCCTGGACAGCTGTCAAATAACTGGAGTTTCAGTGGCTTGATGAGTTTTTGAAACAAAGTTGAGGTGGTGTCTCAGCCAGGCTCAGAATCTCAGCCATTTTCCTTATGGTCTGAACATTGTTGCAGATGAATTTCCATGGTTGGCTCGCCACTTAGCTGCCGTTTTCGGGCAGCTACGACCAAGCCTGGGATAACGACGAATGCCTCGGCAGTTCGCCTGTCACTCAGAACTCACATGGCAGCAGCAGCCAGCCTGGTGCAAAGCCCGGCCCTCAATACCGAGGTGCAGAAAGGCGATAGGTTAACACCATCTGTACATGCACTGATCGTGCTTTGTGCCGGTGACAATTAAGATCATTTTTATACTGGTGGTAACAGCTGATCATTGTTGTCAATTAAAGGCTATTAAATTGTTCGGCCTGAATGATTGCCGTCCAGCTTATTGACCGACAGCCAACAACGCATGGGAGCTGACCCAGCTTCGGCTGAGAGATGCTGCAGCCAGCCAGTCAATGCCTAATGCATGATGCTTTGAATATAATTACTTCCAAATGGAAGTACTGTATCTGATTGGCCTGTCAATAATATTGATCAATGCAGACACTCAGCTTTAGCGGTGAATGGTATGGATCTCGACTGGATGACTGTCGTCTCAGTTTCAACTGCCATTCAGTTTGCAGAGATATTAATCAGACAGCCACACCCGAGTTTGTAGTGAGTGAAATTGTCAACACGTCAATGGAAATTACGCCAAAACATGCACACGTGACATTGACGATCGGAGTCATCTCAGCCTTGATCATGGGCCACAATGCTCCCGCCAGACTTTCTGAGATTGGATAGCCAAGATGTGAATGCGACAGCTGATATGAAGGTGCCGTCCCCGGGCTAGCTGGAAAAAGACTCATCAAATATATATAGAGATTTCAGTGAAGCGCATTATCATGTCCCGGCACCCGGTGGCCCAAACCACTCAGGGATTCAGAGCGACAGCCTGAATCTAGGTTGCTCCTCAGCTGGAATGGTGCACTGTGAAGATCTGCCCGGGTGTTCCGAATTTTTCATGAATCGGTGAATTATCGCCACCAGCACGCATTCATAATCAGTGGTTGCCCATGAGGTACGCCACTCTGAGAATATCTCCAGCTGCTATCTGAGCTTGGGCAAAGGCGGGTCATCTTGTAAGGTTTCCATGCTATGAAAAATAATCCGAAAGCTGCTGATTAGCTGCCGCCTGGGCTTCCACAGCCACGGGCAATAGTGTCGTGGGTTGTCATTTATTTGCAAGCCTTCACTGTCTCGGTTAATATATCCCGGTTCAAAATCCGATAAGGCCCGTAATTATCGCGCCAGACGACACAGTAATGACTGAAACCTCGTTATTGTCTGCTCATTGCCGTCTGAAACTCCATGAGTTCCTGCCTTAGGCGAGCGGATGAGTCTCGGCCGCCTGTGTCGCCGCCGAAGGTGCCTACCTGGGCACCGTACTTATGGAGGTGTTCATACTGCAACCTTAAATGGTACTCGCTGCAACATTTCGTAACCATGGTAGCCTCGCAGAGCCAACCGTGGGACCTGATATTGACGACATCATGCCCGTATCACTGATCGCGCAAGTTACCACAAACCAAAGTTTTGTTCTCTCAGATCGCAGGAGAGTTTTTGAAGACGAAGATTTAAGAGTTTCGTAGTTTCAAACATACCAGCAAATTGAGACTGTAATGAGAAGAGGAGATGACCAACCTGCAAGACGAAGGCTCACGGAGACACTGCTGGAGCTATCGGCCGTGGCTAACACCCACAGGCTGCGGTGTTCGCATTTTTGCGGCTGGGAGACTAGCTGCCAACCACGAGCGCCAAGATCAGGTCCAGCATGCTGATTGATGTTGCAAATTTTGAGCTGAAGATACGTCGGGCGAGGGAAAATTCGAAAGATACGATAACAAACTTATGAATATCGCTCACTAACATCATACGCCAAAACAATTAAAGACCCAGTCCAACCGCTGGTTACACAGCCAGCTAAGTAATGATAAAACACCAAATGAAAATGTGTTGTGGAGGACACAGTATTGGCAAAGAAATATATCGCTGTCTGGGATGAGCGCTGCCGCGCGATTGACGATCGCCCGCACAGCGCATTGTCTGGAGAAGCTTTTGATCGATCATTAAGCCACTGTTACGCTGGCAATTTCATTGCTCCCCTTGGCGGCTGGTTTTGCAATTGAAATACAGAGATAGCGGTTATGCGTCTGCCAATACTGGGATATCTGTGCCTCCACAACGGGCTGCTTGTATTTTTTCCTGGCAACCTGACCGGCGAGGTGTTTCATAGAGTTGATCGATACCCAGCGCCGGCAATAATGTTCATGCATTGCATTGGCGTAAGGATTGTGGAGTTGGGATAGATGGAGTTCCTTTGTGATCTCAAACTCGTCTTTGGCGGCGTTGCCGGCCAGGCGAAGAAAGAAGAGATGATCGATGCTGAAATGGCGGGGCAGGACGTTTGTAAGGCGCTGCATCATCATTTCCGGAGTTACATCATATTTTGTACAAAGGTCCAGCCAGGCTTTCTCGTGCCATTTGGGCTGCATTACGATATGCTTCACATCTTCCAGTAAAATTTTCTTCCGGCATTAACAATGCTACCGCGAAATAAGAAGCTTTGAAATTATTCAGCAACATGTCAAATGAATCACTATGCTGGATGATCGTTTCGTATGGACGGTCGGTAATGCCGAGATAGCGAAACGCGATCTCCCGGCCAGCACAAAATTGTCCTGGGCCGCACTGGAGTGCCTTGTTGATATAAAGTGTTTTATTGTTGGCCGAATAATACGAGCGGAGCTCTCTCAGCGCGTCCATTGAATTCATCCGCTTTGCGGTTGATCTGCCACGCCCATTTTCTCAATACAGATTCCAGTTGAGCGGGAACAACAGGGAGATTATCCTTCCATTTATATTCTTTCCCTGAAACCTCTCACCGCATTTTCTATCTCTTCAAAATAATTATCCTGCAGATCCTCGGTAAGAGCGGAGGGCTGCATTATAAAAACTTTCTTTGGACAGTTGATAACTGCGCGAGATCTTCAGGAGGGTGCTGATGAACGCTGTTACTTTATCCGAGTGTTGGAAAATAAATCAAGCAGTAGCTGCAGGGGTCAATCCAAAATGCTCCCAGGGCACGGCGTTAATAAAGTCAGAGTTGATCAGGTCGATGATGGGTTGCAGTTTTTTACTGGCTCTTAAAGAAACCAGATAATCATAATCTACACCCAAACACCTGGGCCAGGGACAGTATTTTATCGGCCTTGGGAACTTTTTGCCGGTTTCTATATCGTGCACGTACGACAAGAGACATACCGGTTCTTTCAGCGAGTTGCTGGTAGGAGAGTCCTTTCTCCTGGCGCAAGGCCTCACTTTTAAGCCAAAGATGAGGCGGACGCTGTCATCAGCCGGTCAACCACGGGGCTAGCCAGCTAAGAAAATGGCATCGTTTTTCGAAAAAAGATGTTTAGCGAAACTTTCATGTCTTTTCGAGGAAAAAAACTATTACTTTAGAGCTAAATATTTAGCCAATGGCAACCGTAATCACCCACCCTCCGACTAAGCACCAGGTCCGCGCCGATAGGCATGCAGAGATCAAGAGCACCCTTTATGCCCATGCGTACAAAGAGCTCCTGACTATGCCGAGGCGCCGCTATGTTTATCCGCGCCCTGCACTATCCCGTTTCAACCCCCGCAAATCGCAAACACTTATTGCGGGAAAGGGAACTGCAGTGCAACAAGAGATCGACGGCGGCTGGAGACCCCGGACTTCTGCCCCGAGACTGCCGTGATCCGCGATAGCCAGATTGGCAGATATCTCCTGCTGTTCCAGCATGAGTTGCATGGATCGCCGCGTGCGGGAGATAACAGACCGGTCGGCTGACCGCAAGATGATCATCAACGCCATGAACTCCGGCGCCACTGTATTTATGGCCGACCTCGAAGACAGCAATTCGCCCGGTCCCGGACAATGTGATCGAGTGGACACATCAATCTCCGTGGGACGCCATTAACAGAACCATTTCAGCTTTACCAATCCTGAGAAAGGCAAAGGACTATACACTGAATGACAAGCCCGCGACCTTGTTTGTTCGTCCCGCGTGGCTGGCACCTGGAGGAAAACACATTGAACTCGATCGACGGCGAGCCCATCAGCGGGAGCCTGCTTGATTTCGAGTTGTATTCTTTTTCCATAACGCCAAAACCTACTAGCTCAAGAAGGTTCCGGCCCCTAACTTCTATTTGCCCAAGCTCGAAAGTCACCCTGAAGAAGCAAGGCTGTGGAATGATGTTTTTGTATTCTCACAGACATAGTAGCGTGCGTATCCCTATGGGAGCCACCAAGCGCTCGACTGTGCTGGTGGAAACCATACTGGCCACCTTCCAGCTGCATGAAAATATTGTGGGTAGAACGCGCAAAGTTGATCATTCGGCCGGTCTGAGCTGCGGACGCTGGGATTATATTTTCTCATTCATCAAAAAATTCCGCAACCGTGCCCGGCCGATATTATGCCCGACCGCTCGCAGGTGACGATGACCGTACCATTTATGCGAGCCTATACGCAGCTCGTCAGCCCGAAACCGTGCTACACCAGCGTGGCGCCCGCATGCGATCGGCGGTAAGGCCGCCCAGATTCCGTCTCAAGGATGATCAACAGGCTAACCGGGCGGCGCTGGCGAAAGTCAAGGCAGACAAGCTTCGCGAGGTGCAGGACGGGCATGATGGAACATGGGTAGCCCATCCGGCTCTTGTTGCACTCGCAAAGGAAATGTTTGATCTCCATATGACAACGCCTGAACCAACTACAACAAAGCGGAAGATTTTAAGTGCACCGAAAGAAGAATTATTAGCAATTGCCGGAAGGAACCATCACCGAGGACGGCCTCATAATATTAATGTCGGCATTCCTATACCTCGAAAGCTGGTTGGCGGGCAATGGCGCCGCGGCTATCTACAATCTCATGGAAGATGCGGCAACGGCAGAAATCTGCCGAACGCAGGTTTGGCAATGGCTCCATAATAAATCAAGACTGGATGATGGCCGCGATCGATCAACCGAACTTGTATGAGGACTTCCGCGAGCGACGATCGAAAAATAAAACAGGCCGCTGGCAGTAGGGCATACTGCCGACGGTAACATATGCACAGCGCATCTGCATTTTTAATAAGCTGGTCGTTCAGGATGAATGGGAAAATTTCCTCACACTGCCGGCCTATGATCTCATTCTTTCGAATGATGAAAAGAAAATTCTGGGTGAAGATGGAAACTGACGAACCGAATCGGATGATTCAACAATATATATGTAAACATTGAAAAGGAAATGGCAGGATAGGGAGCCATGAGCCTGGAGCTGGAGCCGGGAGTCGATAGTCAGATCCACTCACTTCACCATTCACCATTGACCATTCACGATTCACTCGCAAAAAACGTAAGTCTATGATCACGCATCTCAAAATCAACTCCAACTATTTATTGATTGGCAAACCAATCCGAGATGGAAATGTATCAAGCGTCCCTATACAGCCGAAGAGGTACTCCCGCTTGCCGCAGCAAGGTGGAAATTGAATATAGCCTTGCGAGAATGGGAGCAGAGAAGCTTTGGAAAAAATTGAATGGCGCAATCTTATGTTGCCGCATTGGGAGCATTGACGGGCAACCAGGCCGTGCAGGAAATAGCAGCCGGTCTCGAGGCGATCTATTTAAGCGGCTGGCAGGTAGCTGCCGATGCCAATTTATCGGGTACAAATGTATCCTGACCAATCGATGTATCCTGTCAACTCTGTGCCTGAAGTAGTGAAAGCGTTGATCAATAATGCGTTGTTGAGAAGCGAACAAATTGATTCTGGTCAACGGAGATAATACAAACAGACTGGATGGCGCCAATCATTGCGAGATGCAGAGGCCGGTTTTGGTGGTAACCTTAATGCCTTTGAATTGATGAAAGCAATGATCGAGGCTGGTGCCGCCGCGGTTCATTTTGAGGACCAGCTATCAGTCTGCCAAGAAATGCGGTGCACCTGGGCGGAAAGGTTTTGGTGCCGACACAGGAAGCGATCAACAAATTAGTTGCAGCAAGATTGGCCGCGGATGTGATGGGTGTACCAACCATCATCATCGCACGTACAGATGCTGAAGCAGCTAACCTCATTACCTCGGATATTGATGAAAGAGACCAGAGCTTTTCTCACTGGTGAAAGAACTGGCGAAGGATTTTTTACCGTGAAGAACGGACTGGAACAATGTATATCACGCGGACTTTTTCTATGCACCCTAGTGCCGATATAATCTGGATGGAAACCTCGCATCCCGATCTGGAAGTGGCAAGACAGTTTGCGAAGGCAATCCATTCGCGTTATCCCGGAAAGCTGTTAGCCTACAATTGTTCGCCTTCATTTAACTGGAGCAAACATTTAAGCGAAAACGAAATGGCAACATTTCGCGAAGAGCTAGGCTGAATTGGGATATAGATTTCAATTCATCACCCTCGCCGGCTTCCACGTCTCCCTGAATACATCGATGTTCGAGTTATCAAAAGCTTATAATAGAAAGAGGAATGGCAGGATTCTCTGAATTACAACAAAGTGAATTTTGCCCTGCAACAACACGGTTTTAAAGCTGTCAAGCATCAAAGCTTTGTTGGCACCGGTTATTTTGACTATGTCCAGAACGCGGTGCAGCAGGAGAAGCGTCAACAGTGGCGATGAAGGATAGACAGAAGTAGCGCAATTTCACTGATTGTTATACCTGGTTTTTTGATCAATAGCGCCTTTGGAGAGGGGCGCTCATTTTTTTTTGTCCACGGATTTCACGGATTAAGTACTTACTGATTTCGCTGATTGAAGATCACTGCGTTTGGCTGGACATATCCCGCAGAGCCAGAGGTCCAACTAATAATCAATATTCAATGTTCAACACTCAATGTTCAACTCAGGAGCTTTGTAAACCACTCCATCTTTCATCACTAATTTTATTTTTCGAACATTCTTTATATCTACCGAAGGGTCGCCATCGACTGCAATTATATCTGCCAACAAACCTTTTTGATCCGACCAATTTTGATTGCCGATAACCAAATGCATCAGCGTTGATCGATGTGGCCGATCTCCAGCACGTCCAATGGTTTCGATCCCATAATCAACCATTAACTCCATTTCCCTTGCATTATCGCCATGCGCAAATACGCCTACATCTCCGCCCATGCAAATGGTCACACCAACTTTAGTGCAGAGCAAAACTTTTTCTTATTTACAACCCGTTCGGGATCGGGATCGATTCCTTTGCGCCAACCGGCATACATTTCGTAGGCTTCACTCTAGCGGCGATGGTAGGACAAAGCGGAACATTTTTTTCCTTCATCAACCTGAAAACTTCTTCTGTTCCATTGTCGCCATGTTCGATGGTTGAAATGCCAGCGTTCACCGCCCTTCATTCGCTTCGGCGCTCGTGGCATGAGCTACCACTTTACGCCCGCTGTTGGACGTGGTGGCAACTGGCGAGGTTCCAGCTCCGATTGACTAAATGTCGGCTGTATATCGTTATTTAGACTCGCGATAATCGGCGTAGACTTTGATAAAATCGGCTCCATGCCCAATCTGTGATCGGATGGCTCGTCGTAAATCTTCTGCGCTCCCACTTCTTCTCGGCACCTTGCGGCAACTCTACATCAGGCGATTCACTCCCCTGGGGCATAAGTTCCCTTTGCGACAATGGCCCTGGTAGCGACAATCATCCTCGGCCCAGGTATTACGCCCTTCTCGATTGCTCTTTTCAGGACCCACATCATCATACATGGCGCCTTCCGTCCCGAGATCTCTTCCACAGTTGTGAAGCCAGCCATCAACGTTGCTTTGGCGTGGTTCACGCGCTCTTGCTGTTCTTTTCTGCTCTTGATTCTTTCAGCACCTGGTACTTCCCATTTGGTTTCATTGTAAGGGATGAAGCAAATAAATGAGAATGCCCTTCTATCAGACCCGGCAACAATGTTGTGCCTTTCAACTCTATCACCTGCAGCCTCCGTCGGGCAATTTGAATTTCATTTCGCCCGCCTGCAATATTGAATCATTCTTTACCTAGTACAACCCAGCCGGTGATGCATTTGTTCTCCATCAAACACCCTGTCTGGTTTGAGCAGAATGTATTTGTCGGTATGCGTTGGCCGTAGATTGTATTCAGCAGCAATAGCGGGATAGCAAGCAGTAAGATTTTTTCATGCAATTATGTTAAGGATGGTAAAGCACATCTGCGTACTCGGGTTTCTTTTGAAAACCGCATTGGCAAAAGGACAGAGGGGAACAATCTTGATATGATGGGTCCTCGCGTATTCGACTGCCGTATGTACCAGTTGGTAACCCACATTCTGGCCTTTTAGTTCATCGCTTACTTCGGTAGTGTTCGATGATCATCTTTTCAGGAGAAGACATTTGAATAAAACTATTTCCGCCAGGATGTTCCCGTCATTTTCAACAAAAAACATTCCTTTGTTTCCGACTTTTTTATTTTGAATGAGCATGGCCGACTTATTGTTTTTCTAATTTCCTAAAATAGGCTTCGTGTACGCCGAACTGAGCTGGCCGTAAAAGGCGATAAGCAAAGTCGCTTTTTCCCGATCCTGGGGAAGCGATCCACATTACTCCAGAAACTTTTTTCGGGGCAAAACAGATTTTGTGCAAAGGTATTTATATCATTCTCAGAGGCTCGATCCTCCATTGCGTCAATAGACCTTTTGACAAAGTACTGTATCCAGATCCTGGGATGATTGATTGTTGCGGATAGCGCCAACACCATTTTCGGGATCATTGTATACAAAATTTGCCGCATTAGCTGCCTTCCACGCGGTGGTGTCAAAAATACTTCGGATTATTTCTAAATAAGATACTCGAGAACTCATGGTGAAAAGTCTGTTCGAGATATTTGTCCGTATAACCAGCAGTTGTTCCCTGGTCCGACAAATAAACTGCATCGGCAGAATTAGTGCCGCCATAACCTACATCGAAAAAAATTTCATATCCTTTAAAAAATAAACCGACTTCAAATTAGTCAACAGCAGAGTTTCCGGGTATTTGTTGAGGGCCTTTATCATGACGACTCTTACACCCGCAATTTCGCTCCCGTCCAATTGTTTCGCCTGTGGCATTGATCGGTGCCGGTTGCCAGTCTGGTGGAAATATTTCCTTGCTGTAATAAAAACCTAAATGAACTTTTCTCACCGTTGTATCAGAGCCCTGGCCGGCAGATAAAAATGACAACAATAGTATAGTAAGAATAATGAAAGCGGGCTTCTTCATAATACAAATGTAAGCAGGCGGGGAACAAAAATGATATCGGGGGTACACTGAAGAGGCCTGTGAAAGGAATAATGAATATCGAACAAGGAACACTGAATATCGAATAAGGAATGCGAAACCGTTGAACCATTTCGCCATTCGTTATTCCGTGTTCATTATTCAGCAGATTCAAACACTTTCAGACCTATGGGCTACCTAACTCGTATACTCGTTTTGGCCCCTAAATGTTTTTTCTGTTCCTCTGCCAGTGATATGAAAAAGAATTTGCTCATATCGTTTTTGCTTTTATATTTGCGCTATGAGACAGGTAAAAACAAATAATCAATGGTGGTGGCATACTACTCTTAGGGGTCTGTAATGCTATTACTATGTTTAATCATATTCAGAGCCCCGGTAATACGGGGTTTTATTTCCGGGTTTATTATGAAAAAAGTAGAAGTCAATACCGTTTGCAAAAACTCTTAGCAGACATATATACACCTGTGGGCATCTATCTGCGGTTACGGGATCGCTTCAGGGATTGCATTTTACTGGAAGGAACCGATCTACCATGCGGCCGAAAACAGCTATTCATTTATCGGCATTAATGCAATTGGAGGTATCGAGATCAGTTCCACTAAAAACTTGAATTCAAATTGCCCGGTCAAAAAACGGAGCATGTTGAGATCAATGACACAAACAAGGTCCCGCAGCTTTTATGGGAGTTCATGGAGAGGTTTCAATTCACCAAGCCCGACATCAAGGAAGGAAGGTTTGCTTCAGGGGCTATATGGTTACACGACTTACGATGCGGTCCAGTTTTTTGATACAATTGAATTGAGCTCAGGATCGTTGCTGTGCCGCTAATTCCATTAATGAGATACCGGTTGTATCAATATGTGGTTGCCTTTAATCATTTCAAAGACGAACTATTTATCTGTGAGAACGTCGTGAATGGCTCTACAAAGTGAGGTTTCTTTGCTGGAATCGTTGATTGTGAACAAAGATGTTCCTGTTTTTCCATTCAATACCGCCGGCGGTGAAACCTCGAATGTAGCCGACGAAGAATACAGGGAGATGGTCAGGAAGGGAATTCAAAGTTGCTTCAGGGGAGATGTATTCCAGATCGTGTTGAGCAGGAAATTTGAACAGAGATTTACCGGTGACGAATTCAATGTTTACCGCGCCCTGCGGAACATCAATCCTTCTCCTTATTTATTCTTTTTGGACTATGGTGAATATAAACTTATGGGATCTTCACCGGAGTCGCAATTGATCATTGAGAATGGTAAGGCTATTGTTCATCCCATTGCCGGCACTTTTAAAAGAACCGGCGATGATGACGTGGATAAGAAAGAGGCGGACCGGCTCATCAAAGACGTCAAAGAAAATGCCGAGCATGTCATGCTGGTTGATCTCGCACGAAACGATTTGAGCCGGGTTTGTGACGAAGTGAAGGTCGATCATTATAGGGAAGTCCAATATTACTCTCACGTGATCCACCTTGTAAGCGAAGTATCTGGTAAGGTGAGACCGGGAAGTAACCCTTTTGCACTGTTGGCGAACACATTTCCTGCCGGCACTTTAAGTGGCGCCCCGAAATTCAAGGCAATGGAGCTGATCGACAAATATGAGTCCACGGCGAGGAGTTACTATGGCGGCGCTATTGGTTTTATCGGGTTCAACGGAAGTATCAATCATGCTATCATGATCCGGACCTTTTATGCCGCAACAATACGCTGATCTACCAGGCAGGTGCGGGTATTGTAGCCGCGAGCCAACCAGAAAGCGAACTCCAGGAAGTGAATAACAAGCTGGCTGCACTAAAGAAGGCAATAGTAATAGCATCAAATAATTATAAGAACTATTAAAGAGGGAAAATAAAAGTAAACAGGAATGAGTAGAGTATTGTCAGGCATACAACCCACCAAGCGAAATGCATTTCGGAAATTATTTCGGCGCAGTGAAGAACTGGGTGGAATTGCAGAAAAAATATGAGTGCATGTACGGTGTGGTGGATTATCATGCAATGTCCATGCCGTATGACCCCGAAGAACTTCGTAAGAACACGTCCAACATGGTAATTGACTTGCTGGCCTGATGGTATCGATCCCGAAAAATCGATCCTCTTTATCCAGTCATTGGTACCGGAGCACAGCAACGAACTCTGCTGGATACTATGGGTTTGCTTTTGTTCTTACGGCGAATTGCAGCGCATGACGCAGTTGAAGGACAAATCTGAGAGCGATAAGATCCAGGTAGGAAGGGAAATATTGTTTCCGTCGGACTTTTTACCTATCCCGTTTTGCAAGCCGCAGACATTTTAATTTATAAGGCAGAGTACGTTCCCGTTGGCAAGAGACCATGGAGCAGCATCTTTGAATTGTCGAGAAATATTGCCAACCGGTTTAATAACAAAACATGGCGATTATTTCCATGAACCCAAGGCATTATTCACGGAGATCCCGAAGTTGCTTCTCATTAGCAGATCCATCGAAGAAGATGAGCAAGTCATTGGGAGATCAGCATGTCGTCAGGCTGTTCGAAGATGGAGAGGCTAGCATCCGCAAAAAATAAAATCGGCTGTAACTGATGTAGGTCCAAAAACGGATACAATGAGCCCGGGAGTAAGCTAACCTGTTTTGAGTTGCTAAAAGCATCTGATAAGATGGATGATTATAACTCTTTGATGAACGATTATAATGCCGGCACGTTGAAGTATTCTCAGCTTAAAGAAAAAGTGGCAAGCAGCTCCTCGTTGAGCTGTCGGCGCAATTCATTGCCAAAAAGGCGCAGATCACAAAAATGAAAAAATAGAGGGACCAGGTGCATGCAAATGAGCGATAACAGCCAGGAAGATTGCTAAAGAGACGCTAAGAGAAGTGAGGGAAATGACCGGCCTGCCTCAGAGACGAGATTAGAAAATCCTGAGCAATTTTTAAAAAATGAATTATGGGATCCAGTTTATTATAATGACTATCTGAAAGTTCCGGGTTTAAAGGGATTGCGTGAAGCCATTGACAAACGGCTCATGATGAGCATCTGTTCATCATCACACATCAAACCTATGAACTCTGGGTTCAAAACAAATCCTGTTTGAGCTCGATTCGGTGATACCCAAACTGAACAACAAGTTTTCCGACAACAGCCCGACATTATTCGAGGTCAATCACCGATTGAACCGCGTGGTGGAAATATGGAAGGTATTGGTGCTTCAGTTTACCATTCTGGAAACGATGACGCCGCTCGACTTCCTCGACTTCCGAAGCAGAGTTATTTCCTGCATCAGGTTTTCAGTCAGTTCAATTCAAGAGAGATAGAAGCTGCATTGGGGGTTGAAAAGCCAGACGGAGGTTTCATCCGGAACAAAAAGATGAACAAACCGGTGAGACAAAGCCCCATACTGATTATTACAAACATTTAGGCACACAATAGGGGGGATTTAGCGATGATAGATAAGGTGAGGATTGAAAAAAGGGAAGGTTCGGTCACTCTGCTGGATGCTTTAAAAAACTGGCTCAACCGGATACCCTTTCTTTACTAACGATAGCCTTTGGAGCGATTATGAAAAAGCGACAGACATCCGGTGATAGGCGTGCATCGATCATCCTTTCTGGAAAGATTATGTGGCGGCTTACTGTGCATGCATGACCGAGTACGATAAAGCAAAAGGGAAGGATGAGGAATTGATCAGGGCATTAACCGAGGGTAATGAGACCTTCACTGCTGCAGAGACTCAAGTCGGCCCTTTTCATCATGTCATATCGTGATTATCCTATTTTGCATTTCTACCGTTTCAATTGCTGACAAATGTCACAGAGGTAGACGAATTGATCTCTCGATTGGCGGCACCGGCATTTGTATGTGGTGATGCGAATGATCGGAACCCGCCTCAGGAACAAAAGTGGGCGCTTCCGGGGCCGTGGTATTTAAAAGGCATTGTTGAGCAAGAACTATGTCTTCAAAGATCTGTCGGCCCTGGTTTACTTTTTGATACCGAGAAGAGGGATTTGCCGGCATTACCCGAAAAGTTATTGGAAAAGATCGGTTACATGGATTGAATAATGAATGATGAGACATGAAAATCTTAATATTCGATAATTACGATTCATTTACCTACAACCTGGTCCACCTGGTGGAGAAGATCACGCATACGAAGGTGGATGTATATCGTAATGGATCCAAATACCGCTGGAAAAAGTACAGAATATGATAAGATCATTTTATCTCCTGGTCCCGGAATTCCTGAAGAGGCAGGTTTGTTGTTGCCATTGATAAAGGAATATGCTGCCACCAAATCTATTCTCGGCGTATGTCTCGGTCACCAGGCTATTGGGGAAGCTTTTGGCGGAAAACTTGTAAATCTTTCCACGGTGTATCATGGCGTAGCTACTGCAATACATATTGCAAATGGGGCGCCGTCAGTTGAGGGAAACTTCCCACTAGCCACTAGCTACTTGCCGGTAGCGACTTCCTCGTCGCTTTCGAAGGCCTTCCAACTACATTCGACGCAGGCCGCTATCACAGTTGGATCCTTTCCGACGAGAAATTCCCAAAAGACCTGGAAATAACAGCAAGAGATGATAATAACTATATAATGGCATTACAACATCAAAAAATATGATGTTAAAGGAGTACAATTCCATCCTGAGAGCGTATTGACGCCGGTGGGGGAAAAAATATTGATTAATTGGCTGTCTGAACGATGATTTGGGAGGATTAATAGGATTATAAAGACACAAGAGCGTATGGCGGATTTTATTCATAAAGAGATTACGTGAAAAGATTATTGGTTCGGCAATGAAAGTGCATGCGGCGCTGGGCAATGGATTTCAGGAGGCTATTTACCAGAGGGCTTTTAGAGATAGAATTAGAAACAACAGGGTTGAGGTTTGCCCGGGAATTCAGCATGCCTGTTCATTATAAGGGCAGAAAATTGGAGAAAGAGCGCGTAGATTTTTTAGTAGAAGAAAGAGATTTGTGTCGAACTTAAAGCTATCATTAATCTAGAGCCGGTTCACTTTGCCCAAGCTAGAAATTATTTGGAAGCATATAACTTAGAAATCGGGTTATTGATAAACTTCGGAAGTATAAGCCTGCAATTTAAAAGGTTGCAAAATCCAAAGTATAAACTATCTCCTTTTCCCAATAATCAATAAATCCACCCAAATCGAGGTCCAGACAATGAAAAAATCCTACAATATCTATTCGAACACAAAACGCTCTCCAGGGACCAGGCCAAAGAAGTATTGGTGAATATCGGGAGGGTGCTTATAATGAGCATGAAGTGACTGCGTTCATGACAGTGTACCTTGATGCGCAGTATCAACGATTGAGGAACTGCAGGGTTTCCGCGATGCATTATTGGAGTTGTGCGTGAAGGTCGATCTCGATGATAACCAGGTGATCGATATTGTCGGAACGGGTGGCGATGGCAAGAATACATTTAATATTTCCACCCTTGCCTGTTTTATTGTTGCGGGTACGGGGCAAAAAGTGGCCAAGCATGGCAACTATGGGGCTTCGTCAGTGAGTGAGTGCCAGCAATGTGATGGAGCAACTTGGGTTATAAATTTAAGAACGACAATGATAAATTAAAAAGGGAGATTGAAGAGGCCAATATTTGCTTTTTGCATGCCCCGATGTTTCATCCTCCGCGTTGAAGACAAGTTGGACCGATTCGAAAAAATCTCGCCTTGCGCACATTCTTTAATATGTTGGGACCAATGGTCAACCCTGCAGCGCCAACATACCAATTGGTGGGTAGTATATAATTTGGAAATGGCAAGAGTGTACAATTACCTGTTGCAGTTGACCGGCAAAGCGTTTACCATTATTCACGGTCTTGACGGCTACGATGAAATATCATTGACGAATGACACGAAGGTGATCACCAATGAAGGCGAAAAGGTCATGACGCCTGCGAGCAATGTAGGCAAACGAATGGTGTCGCCCGCGGATATCAGTGGCGGTAATTCCGTCGAAGAAGCTGCAAAGATATTTTCCACGATCGTGAAAGGGGAGGGGTCATGGGCGCAACATGCAGTTGTGCTGGCCAATGCTGCGATGGCTCTAAATTGCACCGGGAAGTACAGTAACTATAATGAGGCGTACAATGCAGCCGTAGAAAGCCTGGAAAGTGGAAGAGCTAACGCGGCGCTTACAAAAACTGATCAGCTTGCAATGAAAAATATTTTTAGAAGAAATAGTAGCGGTCAAGGAAAGACAGGTTGAACTGGAGAAGTCAGAGAGCCCGGTGTCCGACCTCGAATCGCAACCGTTTTTCCCAGGGCAACTTTATCGCTCCGCGCTCATTTGATGGATGAAGATAAGAATGGGAATCATCGCTGAATTTAAAAGAAAGTCGCCGTCAAAGGGATCATCAATGACCGCTCAACGGTGACGGAGGTAACCGGAGCCTATGCAAAGGTGGGGCATCGGGGTTGTCGATCCTGACGGACAAAGCGTTTTTTGGCGGTTCGGAATGAGGATCTGAAACAAGCAAGGGTTAATCAACTGCCGATATTGAGAAAAGAGATTTTATTGTCGATGAATACCAGATCGTGCAAGCTAAGGCCATAGGCGCTGATGTAATATTGTTGATTGCCGCCTGTCTTTCCCCTGCAAGAGTGCAGCGATATGCAGCTTTGCAAAGAAAATGGGATTGGAGACATTATTGGAGATTCATGATGAAACAGAGTTGGATCAGTATCTGTGAGGAGGTGGACCTTGTTGGTGTCAATAATAGGGACCTTAGGAGTTTTGATGTAGATGTAAATACTTCGCTGAGGCTTATCGATAAGATTCCGGCGGGGTAAGATTGGCGATAACAGAGAGCGGGATCAGCAATGTGAATATGATCATAACTTTCAGACAGGCGGGTTTCAAAGGATTCTTGATTGGAGAAACATTTATGAAGGCAGCCGATCCTGGGAGGAGCATTTGCAGATTTTGTTGTTGGGCTAAAGCCTATTAACCCCGCGCTTTAGCGCGGGGGCAAGGAGGAAACAATATAAACGGGGCTTTAGCCAACATCGATCATGTCCTATGTCTTAACATTAATGATTGCTTTTGCTGGATTGCTAAAAATTAAAAGCAAAAGCCTATGCGCATAAAGTTTGTGGCATGACATCGCCCGAGCAGGTCGTCGCATTGGATGAAATGGGTGTTGACCTGGCCGGTTTTATTTTTTATCCTAAATCTCCGAGGTGGAGTGGGCAACAAAGTATCCCCGGAGAAAATGAGGCAGATCAAAGGGCATATTGCCAAAGTCGGCGTGTTTGTAAATATGCCTTATGATGAGCTGATGAGAACTGTCGAGGATTATCGTCTCGATATGGTGCAATTGCACGGAGACGAGTCGCCACATTTTTGTGAGAAAAGTTGCGAACTATGTCACTATTGTGAAGGCCTTTCGCCTCACCGACAATGATCCGCTTGATTGGATAGTGCGGCCCTTTCATGAAGGAAGTGATATGTACATGTTCGATACACTTGCGCGGTTATGGAGGTACGGGCAAAGAGTTTGACTGGAACATTCTCAAGAAAGTCAGCGATTGATAAATTATTTTTTAAGCGGTGGCATTGAACCAGGACGATGAACCAGGGCTCGAAAGAATTTATGAAGGAACCCGTTGCAAAAATTGTTTGCTGTGGACATCAAACAGCAAATTTGAAGTAACGGCGGGCGTAAAGGATATGGACAAGGTAAAGGCATTTGTTAAAAGTCTAAAAAAGTTAATTCGAGTAGGTTTAGGGTCAAATAGGAACGACACTGTGGCCTTGGTGCCAACCGCCGTGGACTTTGCGGGAAACGCTTTTCGAAGCGCGATGTTTCCCACAAAGAAGATTCGCACAAAGACCACAAGAAAATCGTGAAGATGATCACCATTCGACAAGCTATAGAGACCGATTTGCCGCAGTTGCTGTCAATATACAATGACATTATATGCAGATACAACCGCTAGTCTATGACTATGAGCCACATACGCAGGAAATGAGAAAGCAATGGTATGAGACAGAAGAAACAGCAGGGGCTTTGCCGGTATTTGTAGCGGAAGAAGGGAGAGGATACTTGGCTTTAGTTCCATTGGCCCCTTTCGTGCATGGGCAGCTTATAAATATTCGGTAGAAAACTCAGTTTATGTTGCGGCGGAGGAGCGGGAAAAGGCATTGGCAAATTATTGATACCACCATTGATCGAAGCTCACACAAAAATTGGGCTTGCATACGTGATCATTGCAAAGCATTGATGCCACCAATGAAGTGAGCTTAAGGCCACACAAGAGTTTCGGCTTGTGAAGAGGTCGCACACATTTTAAAGAAGTGGGGTGGAAGTTTAACAGGTGGCTGGATTTGAAATTTTTGCAATTGATAGTTTGATCCGCAATAAATAGGTCCGATGAAAGATTTTTATGTGAAGAGTTAAACATTAAATGACCAATGACAAAGACACAATCATATGCCACTCCCAATGCTCATGGCTACTACGGACAATTCGGCGGCGCCTATATTCCCGAGATGCTCCATCGCAACGTAGGAAGAGCTGAGGATCGAAACACCTGAGCATCATCAATGATGAGTCTTTTCAAAAAGAATTCAGAGGAATTAGCTCGCATCGACTATGCGGGAAGACCGACGCCACGTTGTACCATGCAAAACGATTGAGCGAAAAATTTGGAACCACCATTTATCTAAAGCGGGAAGATCTTTGCCATACGGGTGCCCCATAAGATCAGCCATACTATTCTGGCCGAGATCCTTCTGGCACTTCGGCAAGGGAAAGAAAAGAATCATTGCCGAAACGGGCGCTGGTGGCAACGTGGAGTAGCGACGGCAACCGTCTGCGCATTGAAAGGCGTTCCTTGTATAGTCTATATCGATTACGGATATCAGAACGCCAGAAGATACAATGTAGCAGAATGAAGATGCTTGGCGCAACGGTCATTCCTGCAACCAGCGGCAGCGAAACATTTAAAGATGCTACCAACGAGCGATTCGTGATTGGATCAATAATCCAGGCGATGCGTTTATATCATCAGGATCTGTTTGTCGGGCGCATCCGGATATGGTGGCGAGATTTCCAGTCGGTGATCAGCAGAAGATCGCTACCAGTCTGCGGCACTTTGGGCAGCCAGACTGAAGGTAGCGGCCAAACGGTCGTCGCCTGCGTCGGCGGCACGGAAGCAACGCAGCCGGAGCTTTACTGCCATTTTCTGGGCGATTTTGAAAGTACAATTGATCGCAGTGGAAGCAGCCGGTCGCGGAGTCTAATAGCGGCATGCGGCGCCGCCACCACTCCAGTGGGGGAACACCCGGTATACTCCATGGCAGCAGAGCCTGGTGGTGCAGAGCAAAAGACGGCCAGGTGGTCGAACCGCACAGTATTTCGGCGGGGCTCGATTATCGGCGTCGGTCTTTGCATGCCATTTTTTATTGAAACTGGTCGCGCAAATTCACCCCAGGCGCAACAGACGATGAGGCATTGGCTGCCGCGTGTGCAGGCTGGCAGGGTGGGAGAGGCATTATTCCTGCATTGGAATCGGCCCATGCGTTGGCACTGAACCAGTTGAAGTTAATAAGCAGGATATCGTGGTTGTTTGTCTAAGTGGTGGGAGAGACAAAGGATCGCACAACATAGCGAGAAAGCGATGCAATAGCTAACTAGGTACATACCATGAAGAGAATAATTCTGATTTGTCCTGCTATGCCTGGCTGCGCTCAGTTGCAAACAAAGCCCTTTGTGAAGCACTCGCTTAACTGAAAAATTGAGGACCGATGTGAAGGTGGTGCGGCCAGCGTATCTATGAATTCAAATCTTAATGGGAACATGAGCTCAATGCATCTCGATGCTGACTTTTTAAGAACAAATAACACCATCGTATCGGCTCAATATTACACCCACAGTCGTATTAAAGTTTATCGAAAGAATTCTACAAGCAGGCTCTTTATAAACTGACAATAGATGTGAATGCCATCCATACCAGTGCGTGTGGGTAAGAGATACCTTCACATGAAAGCTGTTGAACCATGAGCAGAACAACTGAGAAATTTATTCAGACAAAGAGGCAGATCAGAATACTGAGCGAAATTGTATTGCGGCCGGGTATCCGAGGTCGCGAAGACACTGTGAAACTAATGAAGCTCTGCAGGACAATGGAATTGATAATTGAAACTGGGGATACCCTATGGCGACCCACTTGCCGATAGTCCCATTGATACAGCAGAGTAGCGGCGCTATTGCCCTGGCAAATGGAATGACGATCATGAAGCTGTTTGAGCAATTAAAAGACTTTAGGAAATGTCACCTCCTGCCCGTCTTACTGATGGGATATATGAATCCCGTTCTTCAATATGGCTTCGGATTTTGTCGCGATGCAGCTTTAACCCGGCGTGGATGGTTTGATCTGCCGGACCTGCCGATGTATGAATTTGAGACCGAATATGGGTCAGTATCCAGGCAACATGGGGTTGGATTTTGCATATTCTGGTGACGCCCGAACGTCGGATGACGGGTTAAGAAATTGGATGAGCTGATGCAGGGTTTCTATGCGCAGTTTCCTCTTCCTCTACCACGGGCGCCAATAAAACATGACCGATGTGAAGGCTGTTTGCAAAAATTTGAAGAGCCTCCACCTGGAAAAATCCTGTATTGGTTGGTTTTATGGCATAAAGGATGAAAGCAAGGAAGTTTTGAAGTCTTGCCAATATGCCAATGGGGCCGATATCCGGGACAGCCTTTGGCATTGACAACGAACGTGCCTAATGAAAGTTCACCATTAAAGCAGTTTATGAGCGGTATCCTGCCTGACTATCGATAGGGGAGCTTGAAAAAGAAATTATCTACTTGTCTATTACTTAAACACACCCCTGAATGAAACGTTTCATTATAGTAAGCCCTGATCAGTCCCTCTTTTGTGGTAGGCCAGAAAAGCTTGTCCATTTCCGGAAAGATTACGGGTTTTTAAGGAAGAAAATCTGTTATTTCACTGACCGATGTTTACACTGCGACTGACACTCTTGCAAAGGAACCATTAAGAATGGAACCTTCATTGCGACCTTTCCAAGCCGCGTGGGAGGTCTCCTCAATATGGAAAATAACAGAAGGCCGTATTTTTTCCGAGGAACTCAAAAGTTACGATTACAGGTAATATCAACGATCACACAGAATCTGGTGAATGGTTCACCGACTGAGGCCTCGTTTGTAGTTTTCAAAAAGTTCAATCCCATATTTGCCACGATCCAGCCGGGCCAACCAACAGATGCAATACACGGGGATAACCGACAGTATGCAGGGAGTGGTTGCGCAGGCAAGGAATGATATGCAGAAGGAGATCGATGTTTTTATAGGCACATATAAGACGTCTCGGTTAAGCAGTTTCTGTTGCTGTATACAATGGAGTTGATGACGTATATCTCACAGAAAGAAGGTACAACTCACTAACACCTCACTGCAACCCAAAACTTCTTTGGCGAATTCTGAAGAACACCATCGTTGACACTAAGAAATTTGCCGTGGGGGCATGCGACCCGATGGACTTTTACGCGAAGCAGATACCTCTGGATTGGCACCCGTTTCATTATCATCTTTCCGCGGGAAATATGTTTTAATTGATTTCTGGGCTGGGGCTGGTGCGGACCATGTCGCAAACGAAGAACCCCACAACGTGGTTTTGAATTATAATAAGTTCAAGGATAAGGGAAATTCACCGTTTTGGGTGTTTCTATTGGATGGGCCCGGAGGCGAGGCAAAATGGCTTGGCGCCATCCATGCCGAACAGCCGATGACCTGGACTCACGTGGGCGAACCTTCAACAATGGAACAATGCGGTAGCTGTTCAGTATAAAATACAAAAGTATACCCCAAAACTTTTTAATTGGCCCCGACGGAAAAATTATTGCCAAGAACCTTCGCGGTCCGGAACTCGAATCAAAGCTTTGTGAACTATTAGGATGTAATTAAGAAGTCTGAGGCCCCAAACTCGAAATCCGAAAAAGAAAGACCCCAAGTGCGGGCGGCGAAGATTCAAAGAAGACAGCCGCCGCTGATTAGAATTTCTTTTTCGGATTTCGAATTTAGCGCTGTTTCGTGCCTTTATCAGTTTGCGTCCTTCCCACCTTTCAACTTCCCAATCATCGTCTCTACATTTGTCTTGTTTTTGCTGATTCGGCGCCAGGGCAATGCGAGGTTAGCAGTTATTTCAATGCATTTTGATAGTCACCATTCGCTTAGAATTAACTCCTGGTCAAACCCACCAGTGTGGTGAGTTGGTTTCGATTCTCGTCATAGTTGGTCTCTGAATTACCTCAATGCTTCTTTGTTTTTCTCTTCATTCAGCAACTGTCTTTCCATATTGGTGGATCTCGAACACGCTACCGTAGGGGCATAGCTTTTCTCATTGCTTCTTGCTGGGGCGGTCGGCTGTGCGCCCATTTTGTCTAATACCTGCGCTTTGGTGCTCCAGCTCTGAAAGCTCCCCTGTCACCGTCGCGAAGCCAAACACCTGTAGCTGAGTCCGAATTTTCAGCAAGTTGAAGCAACGCCTCATCGAGATTACGGCATGGTCTTCTGCACACCATTGGGCGGCCTGGTCTCAGCTTTCCTTGGACATAAACTCTCACCCTTGTTCTCAACTCCCGGCGGAAGGGCAATTCTGATCCTTACAGATGAGTCCACTTCCGCTTGGAGCAGGAAGCTCAGCTTTTCCCATTCCAAAGCCGGCGGCGAGCGCCGTTCGCGGGTGACCGTTGGTAAATTCATATTTCAAATCCATTCCCTTCACTCTTGTCCATTGCTACCGTGGTTTGATCTTTACTCGTAGTGGGGCATCTTCCCTTTGGATCATAATAAAAATGACCCCATGATGTGGAGTTTTTGGAAAAGAATGAGGGTGGATTCTTGCTTCGGATCTAGCAGGCAACAAAAAACCATAGCGGCCAGCGGGTAAGGGACTGTCCTTCTGCGATCTTTACATACCAGCTGAAAATTCTAAGAATTGTATATTCATTGGCTCCAGCGCGCCGGTGCGGCTTTGCCTGCTTCCGAATCCCGGATCAGTAAAACCCACGCGGCACCAACTTGCCCCGTGTTTTCCTTCGCGGCCGTTAACACATGTGGACGATCATGAGCGAATAGTGATAATCGGTCAGCACCGACTTTCCGCCCACACACACGCTTTATGTGCCGCCACTTGGGCAATACAGTAAGGGATCCAGGTGAACGAGAGAGACTGGGGCGGAACAAAAAACGTGCATGCAAGCAGGGCAGTTATTTTTTTCATACACTTAAATTTTAAGAATAGAAAGCTAAGCAGAAAAACAATCGTTGACTTTTCATTATTACCAGCGAATAATGCAGCGGATGAATAGCTGGTAAAAATGATATAGGGTTTTCAATCAGGATAATCCCAGTGTCAGCATAGTGATCGGTAGCTCAAATAAATTATTCTTGAATTCACGACTACTGAGTATCTTAGTTCTTCGCAAGTGGCTTTGTCACCAGAAAAGGCTGGCGGGAGCTCCGCTCACTTACCTGCACAGCGTAAAGAGAAACCGCGTCGAGGGTTTTAAATTGAATGCAGATGGCACCTTCCAGTTCTTTTCAGCTACTGGCGCCCTCGAACGATACGGGTCCGGCACGTCGGACGCTGGAAGGCGATATGGTCTTTCGCAGGGGGAGGCCGTGGGCGGGATCGGATTTTCGAACTTAGCCAGCGACACGCATCGGGCCGCGGAATAACGATTAAGGTAACCAATCCCAATCCTGTTTTTCAAAAGGAGTAGTTTGTCAGTTTGAAAATGGTGAAGAAGGATCCTGGCAAACTCGAACACAAACGGGAGAGGTTTTCCTGCCAACGAGACCGGGAAAATTACGCTGGCTTTCGAGTTTTGCCCGGAGCGAATTACTTTTTCCCGATACCAAACAAGGAACATAACTATTTTGAGTTCCGCCTGCAACCATGTGGCCCTCAGAAGTGTTCTTCAATAAGTTTTCCTTAAAGGCAAAAAGACGCGTCTTACTTGGGCGACATCCTTTATTAAAAGGGAGAAGAGTTTATTTACGAGGAAGAGCTAGCGTTTGAATATTCCCGAAGATTTATTATTTTGGGTGAATTAAACCTTTAGTATGAAAAAGATTTAGTCCGTCATTTGTCGCCCTGTCCCTATTCCCTCATTGCATTTACTGCTTTTCAGTGTCAAAAGGAACACGGCGCATACGGGGCCTGGATGGAGACGACCAATACGTAAAATATACTGTCGGTTCTTTGACCGAGAACTTCGTATCGCCATCGGACAGTTTTACCACAGTAAATACAACGCGTCAATCAACTTTGTGGCATCCTCCCAAAATATTTGTGGATTCGGCGAGTTGGCAATTCTCTCTATATTCAATATTTCCAATATCACATCTCCCGGCAACTATACCTTAGATGCTGGTTCGCTGTTGGTGTCGAGAGGAAGCGGAACACATTTCAGCGTATATTACAACGATAGTGGGCCGATGACGGTGAATATTACCGAGTACGGCAATACTGGCGGATGTATAACTGGTTCCTTCTCGGGGTACATTCAGGGATTTTAATTCGGGCGCTCTCGTTGCGGGAAGCTGCATTTTAGACTCAAAGAAGATTTTAAGCTGCTGGTGATCTATCCTCCAAGTACTTTATCGATCGGGAACACATTGAATTCTCTCATCGCTGATCAGGGTACCCAGTTTGGCTCCTCCCATATCCAGCACCTTACCAGTGGCGGTTTTTAACCCGGATTGCATTAAGCTGTTCGCATCAAGTTTCCCTGGAACGATCTGGTTTTAACATATCCGCCAATTGGTTAACGTTGGCCGGATTAGTAAGATTGCTCAAAGCGGTTGGACCTAAACTAGTCAAAGCATCATTGAGTGGGCGATTCGGCTATTGATGACTTGAATAAAAGTAGAGCAAGAATATGGCGGCATTTAATATTTAAGAGAGAACCCTGCCAAATTTTATAAAACTTTTCCCTTGTCATTTGATGGGTTCGATTATATGCAGGAGTTGTTACATTACCAGGCATGGTCGAACTGCATCCGTTTTACCGGGTTATCCTACAACACATTCCATCATCAATATACAAAAGATGGGTATCCGGTTTCATCAAATACAAAAGCAGTGTAGAGTCTCTCGAAACAGCATTCATTAGGAATGGTATAACTGTCCCAGTGAAGTATGTACTGGACATACGACTTTAGTGTGTTGCCCTGAACCGAACATTTGTATTTCTGGAAGGAGCTTTCCCAGGTATTTTAATAAGTCACCAGGTGAAAGGCTATCGGGCAAGCTTGCTCTTAGAGCTTTGAACACGGCCATTCTATAACCATCTCTTTGTAAGTGAATCGTGCTTCCAGTCTTTAGAAATTCTTTTGATAATAGCGGAAGAGGCGGTCTGGCTGAAACTGATTTGTGAAGTAAAAGTAATCAGCAACCGAAAGAATTAATCGCTTCGCGGCTAGTTAACGCACACGCGCTAGAAACAAAGTGCTGGTAATGTACTTTTAAGGCAGGTCTGTAAGAACAAAAAAAAAATCCCATCGGTGAGATGGGATTCGATTGTCGATGCAACATGTTGTTGAGGAAATATTCCTAATTCTGCATGGCTAGTTTGCTGCCTTATTAATAGCTACCACCACATGGGCTGCCGTACGCATATCTGGAATATCAGGACTATTCTTCCATTCATTCATTATCTCATGTGTGGCGCGTGATGCGGTACTGTTTCTCTCAATCCACTATACACCAGATCCACTTCATCGGCGCTATGAAGGATATAATTCTTTTCCGCGTCCGACAGCTTTCTTTCTGTGAGTCCCTCTATCTGGCCAAGAATATGCGTGTTAGGATTTTCGGAAAATCTTTTCCATGCGACCACATCGAACATGGCTGAGGTTTTTCAACCATTCAAAATAAGAAACCGTCACGCCGCCCGCGTTTAGGTACATATCCGGCACCACCAGGGCTCCGCTTCTTGGCAAGGACTGTCATCTGCTTCGGGAGCAAGTGGCCCATTAGCCGCTTCACCGATTAATCCTCGCCCTTAACTCTGCGGCGCATTGTCTCCAGTTGATCACGTTTTCCAGCGCTGCCGGGATTAGAATATCACATTCCATTTCCGAGGGCATCGGTATTCTTTTCAAGATTGGTTAGAGGCCGGGATAGTTCGAGAATGGAGCCGGTTGTTTTCCGATGCTGAAAGACAGCATTCCACATCCAATCCATGGTCGCTGCTATGGATGGCTCCCTCATATTCTGCCAGATCCAATGATTCTGTGCGCCCAGCATCCTGGAAAAACTTGGCCGAGTGATACCCGACATTACCCAGATCCCTGGACGACAATCCGCTTTCCTTCAACGCCCGAATGTCATATCCGATATTTATCCATGATCTCGGTCATGTTGCAAACTTCGCGCAATGCCAAAGAAACACACCGAGGCCTGTAGCTTCACTGTCGCCCGCGCAACGCCGCCCTGCGATACCGGCTTACCTGTACGCATGCCTGCAGCATCTAATCTCGCCCGGATGCATGGCCGTAATATGTATCGACGATCCAGGCCATTTCCCTTTCACCCGTACCATAATCAGGCGCAGGTACATCGGTGCCCGGGCCAATAAAATTCTTCCTGATCAATTCTGCCGTATAACGACGGGTAATTTTTTCAAGTTCATAAGCGTGAATATATTTGCGCGGATTGATCTTAATGCCGCCTTTGCCACCGCCGAAGGGTGACACATTTACAATGGCGCATTTGTAAGTCATCAAGCGCATGCAAGGGCCATCACTTCATCCTGGTTTACTTCTGCAGCAAAAGCGAATACCGCCTTTGCAAGGTGTTTTATGCTGAGAATGTTGTACGCGATAGGCTTCGATCACTTCAATGCTCCCGTCATCTCTTTTAATCGGGAAACCGCATCTGGTACACCGCATTGCAGGCTTTGATCTGCTCAAGGATCGCCGGGGGTCCAATTCAGTGACATTTGTGCGGCCTTGTCGAAAGCTTCGTTCGACAGCCCCGGAAAACTGCAATTTCTTTCAGACATGAGTACTGGCATTTTTAAGCAATCGTTAATCAACATTTCTCTTCTCCAGTTTGCTAATCTTTCTATCGTGAGCCTTATTATATGAAAGTATCAACCCGATCGGAATTGTCGGCAATACTGCGATCACAACATAGCTTCTGCCTCGTTTGCTTCGCATGAACTCGCCAACCGTCGTTTCATTTGTTCCATTCTGTGCATGCAAAAGAGTGGAGCAAAACCGGCAATGACGCGGCGGGATAAAAGATGCTTTCCAGTAGTTTCATCGCGCCAGCTTTTTTTCGTTAGTGTCGTTAAGCGTATTTTCCAGTGTCGGTATCCAGACTCTAATAAAGTCCGGCCGATAAAAGCCGGCCGTTCAACCATCCGCATTGGCGCGTTCACATCTTTAAAATCCAGTGCGGGATTTCCCTCCCGGCCCGGATGAAAGGCTTCGGCAGTATTCTTGGTACGATCCAGATCGAGGGAACAACATAGCGTAACCAAAAAGATGTTGTACACCGAACCCAATCGCTTTGCTCTCTTATCCATATCATTGATAGAAATCACGCAATACCAGGTAGGCAAAATAGATCAGCAATGCGATGGCAGCGCCGATCAGTTTAGGCTCCGCCTGCCAGCGCGCCAAGAGGACTTGAGAACAATGGATTATTGGGGTCGGCCCAGGTATAGCTCATCCAGATGGAACTCTGTTGCATATCCCAACAAACCGAAGAAGATGCCACCGTGGCGTATTGTCTCGCATATAAATATCGCATAGCGCAGATTGAACGTGCGCAAATAACGCACTGAATTGACCACAGAAACTGTAAATAGTGTCATCATGCGGACATCCACATCGCCACATGAAAGAAGAGATTCCGGCTGGTTTTGACTCCAGCAAGGAAGGTTAGGAACTGATCAAGAGTCGGCGACAAAAGTGTGAGCCAGTAACAATATGCAAAGTATCTCTCCACCAGGACTTAGACATATAGAATAATAAAAGTCAGCAAAAATAAGTGTGGTCATAACACCTAAGTTCGTGCACTCATCCTTCGACCTCACTGCCAGTCTTTCCACAAAAAAGGAAAAAGGATAACAGCAAGCGTGGATGATATCCAGCCAGGTCCAATGCGATTAGCAAAGAAAATCAGTGTTTGCAGGTGTTGTTAGCGCCGGGTCGAAGGCTGCAGTCGGCTTAGCTTCATCAGCAAGCAATAATTTGATGGCATCAATCAGGGGAAATCCTAATACGGCCATGATATGGCAGCATTTTTTATTGCCGCGCCCTTGCGGCAATAGCTGCGAGGAAAGTAAAAGACGAAGGCTGAAGACTCCATCCGCCCAATAACACCAGCGCCGACGAAAGACCATGCTTTGCCACCCGGATTCCCAAAGAGCAGACTAAATAGCAAAGGCTCAGTAAACTCTTAAATCGGCATCAGCAGCAATAAATCAAAGAAGCTTGCCAGTACAAAATCAGCGGAGATGCAATCGAATAGAAAACACAGCATTTCTTTTCCCTTTTACTCTCCTGCAAAAGCTTTTTATAACAGCGTTGATGCAGATAAATAGCTGTATAACTCAGAACAGACCGTTCCAAACCTGGCTTGGCTCTTCGATACAAGTGATCAGACAAATACAGTGGATGATGTAACAAACAAGACCTATGGTGTTTAGTACTGTTGTCTTATCTTAACAATAAATCCTTTAAAAGTATTATTATGGCGGAAGTGGTTTATGTGGGAAATTTTAGCAAGATGGCCTTTGGCGTTAGCCAGTGGACCATCTTCTCAAAAGCTAACGGCTAACGGCCAATAGCCAATAGCTAATAGCTCATTGCCTACTCGCGATAACGCTACCCTGCACCGGGGCTCGGCGCGCTGCACCGGTTTGCGCCCAACATTACCTGGTCGTCATTAGGCATTTTCCCGCGGAGCAATTCGCAATATTGCCGCATTCCACGCAAGATCGGCGTGCAGCTTGGTATTGACACAATCGGCTTTGGCCAACAAGTAAAAGGCATTTGGCCCAAAGGGCTTCGGAGATAAATCCATGTCCAGTCCTGCCACAATCACGCGGATACTGGCGGGCAGCGAGCTCATCACGCACAAGGCAACTGGTCATCGAAGAAGCACGGGCCTCATCTATCCTAATCACGTCCACATCCCGGGCCATTAACAATATTTTCTGCTTGAATTATCGATGCAGGAGTGGATGGCAGATGGGCATTGTCGACGTCGTGATAAGCAACCTCTTACTTCACCATCATAACGAGATGTCAATAGCGGGCCTGGAAAATCTCCACTTTAAGGTTGGCGATCCTGACTCTTTTTAGTCTCCTTTGATCAGTTCCCTCCGTTTTCCCTGCGGCAACTGAGCATCGAGCCGCATATTACTTCTGTATCCAACCTCTTTCAGCTCACCCCTCTCAGATTTGGTTCTATAAACATTGTCTGGTGATTTATTCTACACACAAAAGACAATAATAATTCTGGTGAAGCAGTTTGTAACTTCAGAGCCGGGGATTCCGTTGATCGGACAGACAATTTACCGCCATTGCAAAGCAAAGGGAAAAAGATTGGTCATTTTGGCTACAAACAAGGCCCGCCCGAAGTCGCTGGAATCTGTAAAATCCCCGCTCAATCCGTGATAACACGGAACGGCAGAATCGCCATAATCGCGAAATTAAACGAAAGAGTTCCGTCACGCGCCGCTGACGCTCCCCCAAATGCTTGCAATTGTGCAGCAACTTCAGAGCGAATTGTCTCAATTTGCAGCCAAAGACACCTAAAACCTTAGGTACATCCAAAGTTGCGGTGACGAGAGCGCTGCCTCAGGATGAATATTGCGCCCGTTGAATACGAGGCGCTGTTTGCCCCGCACCGAACACGCCGGAAGAAAGGGGCGGTGGAGATCCAACAGAGCCTGTGCCGGTCGAAAGAAATTCGTCCCTCGATTGTTCATGACTTAACCCGGCAGAAGGTGGATATGGCACGTTCGATCCAATGCTGCCGCTTGAGACACCACGCTCTCTCACCGCGTGTACAGGAAAACGGAGCCTGGAACGATGACGGAAAGGGAGTCCCAACCAGGAATCTCTCAATGATGGAATCAAAGCAATCGAAGACCGAACTATTCGAGGCTGCTGGAGGAGACGCCACTCAAGAGATCTGCGGAAAGCAATCGGCGCTCAACGAGCCGGTTCCTCTTTGTCCCGGCGATACTTTTCCGTGGCGACGAAGCGATGTATGAACCCAGCATCAGGCGCTATCAACGGCTTTAATATTCGTGCTGAAGCCGGAATATTGGATCATTCGTGAACCGGAAAGTAAAGCTGGGATGGCCCACTGATCATAAAACCGTTCAACATTTTGATCAATTGGTCAGTGAGACGTTTTTCCTGAATGAACTGGACCATGACCCTTCGTGTAGCTCCTTTATTTTTTTCAACAAAATTTCTGGAAGCATTGCTTGCCTGCTCACCAGCTGGCAGGATTTGTCGCTACCATATCGCGGATAAGCAGTGGATGAGGGCTTCTTCATTGGCGACTACAGCTTCCACCGCTCTCCGCGCTGTTTCAACCGACCAGCACAACCGCCTCGGTGTATTCGCCATGAAGGGTCGCGAATAAAACTGGCTTGCCGTGGTACCGCGGCTTCTAACACATTGTGGACTCCCATTTTTTGAAGCCGCTCCCCACCAAGCGTGTTATGTGAGCATATTTATATAAAGCGGGAGAGCATGCCTATATGTTGTCGATGATGAGTGTGGTCGGAGCCGGGAGCCTGCCTGCCGGCAAGGCAGGGACCGGAGCCGGAGCCGGGAGTTCGGAATAACGGATGCAATCGGGAAAGAGTTTCTTTAAGTCGGAGGGATGAGATTCGGTGATCTCGTGGGGGCGATGATTAATTTGAGCGATAAATCATTAATCGCGGGCGGGGCTTGTTGCAGGGCTTCTTCATCTTCTTTCCAGGTGCTACCGGCAACGATCAGCCTATTACTGGCCGCAAATTGCCCGATGGCAGGAATGGGTTCAAACCGATCGGCGATCTCGCTGACCCTATCGAAGCGGGTATCGCCGGAAACCGAACAGATATCTCCGCCAATCCAATATCATCCATTAATTTCTTCGAGGCCTCATTTTGGACGAATAAGTGGTCGAACCTTGAAAGCATTTTTCGTTGCAGACCGCCATACCATTTCAAAAAAGACATGTCTCTGCGAAAAGAGCCGATACAAGTAGCAATGGAATGTTGCGGTATTTGATTATTTTCAAATAATAATACCAGAACTCGTACGCTTGACAAAGATCACCAGGGAAGGTTTTACAATTTCCAAAAGCGCCTTGCATTGCGTGGACCATCAATCGGTAGATAAAACACCCAATCAGCGCCGGAGTAGTTTTTGGACCTCATAACCCGGAAGGGAGAAGAAAGTCAGGAGTATTTTTGGGGCTGCGAGCTACTGGCTTTTGAGTTGTGAGGCCTCGAGTGTTTAGCCTTACGCCTTCAGCCTTTAGCTTTTCAATTAGTGGCCGGCCTTGTTCGAATTCGCCCAAAGAAGCGCAGTGGATCAAACGATCTTTTCATCATGTGTGATGGATTTTTCTAATCTTTCAAAGATGCCTTTCCTGCCTTTGACCCATTTTTGCCTTGCTGTCAAACTAAAGATGCGAGGTGAATGCCCAGTTTGAATAAAGCCAGGAAAATATTGTAGAAGGACGCTCAATGATTGGTTTTCAGATAAGGGACAAAAGTAAAAGCAAAGTTTTTAAACTACAGCTATTTTACTATTTTTGCGCCACCTGAAGAGTCTGGAGTTGTTAGTCAGAAGCCTGCTTATCATGCCTTCGCATAAAGACGGGCGAGCGGCTGAGCTGTGGAGCTGCCACGGATTTTAGCACTTCTTACTTCCTAAATCATACTTCGTACTATGCGTCCAATCCAGATGGTGGATACTAAAACACGGTATCATAAAATAAAATCACGGGTGGATAGTGCCGTGTTGGAGGTTTTGGAAGCACTGCCTTTATCAATGGCAGGGCAGTGCAGGAGTTACAGCGCACCTTTCTTCACATACAGGGAGCCAGGCATACGATCACCTTGCGCCAATGGCACCGATGCCCACTGTAATTGCCATGATGGCCCTTGGGCCTTGAACCCGGGGGATGAGGTTATCACCACCTTCCTTTACTTATATTGCGACAATCAGAAGTGATCGCCTTGTTACGGCTTACCCCGGTATTTGTTGAAGTCGATGCGAAGACGTTCTGTGCATGGATCCACGCGATTTGGAGAAACGCGAATCACGCCGCGAACAAAAGCAATTGTTCCCGTTCATTTATATGGCCAGGCGGCTCCGATGGAGGAGATCATGGCTATCGCCAAAAAACATGAGCATCTATGTGATAGAAGATAATGCCCAGGCGATTGGGTGCGATTATATCTTTTCAAATGGGATCGAAAGAAAACAGGAACGATCGGCGACATTGGGACTAATCTCATTTTATCCCTCTAAAAACCTTGGCGCCTTTGGCGATGGGGGAGCGATTTTTACCGATGATGATGATCTGGCTGCTAAGATCAGGATGATGGCCAACCACGGACAAAGCAAGAGATATTACCATGACGTGGTCGGTTGCTAATAGCCGGTTGGATACCGTCCAGGCAGCCGATTCTTGATATTAAATTGAGACACCTGGACGAATACATTGCTGCACAGAAGAAAAGCCGCTGATTTTTACGATGAGGCATTTGCAGAGGCAATAAAAATTTGCAGGACACCGTTCAGGGCAGAGCTATTCTCATCATGTATTTCATCAATACACCTTGATCGTCGATGGAGGAGCAGGTCGGCGGCTACCGGGACGGCTTGAATGAATTTCTTGCCGGGCATAAAATACCTTCGATGATCTATTATCCTGTTGCCGGGTCATAAGCAAAAGATGTTTGAACAGTTCAATGTGGCCAACACAGTCCATGCCGGTCACGGATTGGCTGACGCAAAGAGTGATCTCTTTGCCGATGCATACCGGAATTGGATGAAGAGCAACTCAAGTTTATAACCGATAAAGTGATGAATATACAGGCAAATAATTTAAATTTTATATTTTCAACCTCTAAACTGCATTATGAAAATTGCTGTCGTTGGCACTGGATATGTTGGATTGGTAACAGGTACCTGTTTCGCTGAAACGGGCAATAATGTTACCTGCGTAGATATTGATGCAAACAAGGTCAAAATGCTGACCAATGGAGAGATCACGATCTACGAGCCGGGCCTTGAAAAATTATTTCTTCGCAACCTGAAAGAGGGCCGTCTTAGTTTCACCACTGACCTGGCTGCAGGCATCAAAGATGCTGCTATCAGTTTGCCTGGCCCTGCCCACACCTCCGGGCGAAGATGGTTCTGCTGATCTGAAATACATATTGGGAGTAGCTGAGGATCTTGGAAAGATCTGACGGAATATAAATTGATCGTGGACAAAAGCACGGTACCTGTAGGCACAGCAGAAAAAGTGCATGCAGCCATCGCCAAAAATTACAAAGGTGAGTTTGATGTGGTGAGTAATCCTGAGTTTTTGCGTGAAGGAGTAGCGGTGGAAGATTTTATGAAGCCTGACAGCGTATATCATTGGAACAAGATCAGGACAGAGCTAAGAAGCTGATGAATGACCTCTATGCGCCATTTTGTCCGCCAGGGCAACCCGTGATATTTATGGATGAGCGTTCCGCTGAGCTTCACCAAGTACGCAGCCAATTCATTTTTGGCAGCCAAGATCTCCTTCATGAATGAGATCGCAAAGCTTTGTGAACTATTGGGCGCCGATGTGGATATGGTGCGCCGTGGCATTGGCAGTGATGAAAGGATAGGCAAAAAGATTTTTGTTTTCCGGTATCGGTTACGGTGGAAGTTGTTTCCCCAAAGATGTGAGGGCCTTGGTCAAGTCGTCGACCGAGGTAAACTATGAGTTTCAGGATTTTTGAATGCGGTGATGGAAGTAAATGAAATTCAGAAAGGGCATCTCATGCCGGGCATCAGAAGTATTTCAACAATGACCTGAAGGGAAAGCGATTTTGCCTTATGGGGTCTTGCTTTCAAGCCCAATACAGATGATACCCGTGAGGCGCCGGCTCTTTCTATTATTGAGACGTTGCTGAAGGGAAGGGAGCCACGGTTTGTGCATTTGACCCGAAGGAATGAAGAATGTAAAAGAACAAATCGGTGATGTAATTGCTTATGCCGATAACCAATACGAGGCCCTAAAAGATGCTGATGCATTGATCATTGCCACAGAATGGAACGAATTCGGACGCCGGATTTTGCAAAGATCGCCGCGATGCTTAAAAACAAGGCTATCTTCGATGGACGCAATTTATTTGACCTTACTGCCCATTGAGGACCTAGGATTTCATTATGAAAGCGTGGGCAGGAGAATAGTTAATTAAAACTTGCTATGGAACGTAAACGAGTATTAATAACCGGGTGCTGCTGGTTTTCTTGGGTCGCATTTGTCTGATAGGTTTATCAAAGAGGGTTTTCATGTGATAGCAATGGATAACCTGATAACAGGCGAACCTCCGGAACATTGAACATCTCTTCGAAGCTGGAGCAGTTCGAATTTTATCATCATGATGTTTCAAAATTCATTCACATCCCCGGCGACCTCGACTATATCCTTCATTTTGCATCGCCGGCCAGCCCGATTGACTATCTCAAGATCCCGATTCAAACACTGAAAGTAGGTTCATTGGGATACACATAATTGCCTGGGTCTTGCCAAAGCCAGAATGCAACGATATTGGTGGCGTCTAACCAGTGAAGTATATGGTGATCCGTTGGTGCATCCTCAACCCGGAGGAATACTGGGGTAATGTAAATCCCGTCGGTCCACGTGGGAGTATATGATGAGGCCAAACGATTTCAGGAAGCGATCACGATGGCATATCATACTTTTCACAATGTAGACACAAGGATCGTTCGCATGATTTAATACATACGGACCAAGGATGCGATTGAATGACGGTCGTGCATTGCCGGCATTTATCGGCCAGGCCCTGCGGAGCGGAGAATCTTACGGTATTTGGAGATGGGTCTCAAACAAGAAGTTTTTGTTTATTATTGATGACCTGGTGGAAGGTATTTACAGGCTGTTGATGAGCGACTATCATTTGCCTGTTGAATATTGGCAACCCTGATGAGATATCATTACTTGATTTTGCAAAGGAAATATTGACCCTTACTGGCAATCAGGTAAAGATCGTTTTTAAAGAGCTCCCTGTGGATGATCCAAAGCAACGGGAGCCGGACATTACTAAGGCAAAGGCTCTGCTCGATTGGGAACCCAAAGTAAAGCGCAAGGAAGGACTCAGGATCACCTATGATTATTTTCAAATCATTACCGAAAGAAGAATTGCATAAGCTGCCGAAGGAATTTGTAAGCATGAAATGACAGGGAATAGAAAACCTGCCCGACTGGAGTCGTTCAGGCGGGCGTTAAACAATTAAACTACTATACATGTACCAGAGGATTAGTTGATAAGAAGGCAAAACTTGCCGTGATCGGTTTAGGTTATGTGGGGCTGCCAATTGCATTGGAGTTTGCAAGGAAGATATCTGTGATCGGTTTTGACATCAATGCCAAAAGGATTGAAATGATGAAGAAGAGCATTGACCCCAGTAATGAATTGGAAAAAGAAGCCTTTGCCGGCTGTGATATCGACGTTTACGAATTCACTGGATGTATTGCGGGAGGCCCAGTTCTTTTATTGTGGCTGTACCTCACGCCGGTAGATGATCACAATGTGCCTGATCTTGTTCCTGTACAAAAAGCATCGAAACGATTGGCAAAGTGATAAAAAACGGCGACTACGTCGTGTATGAATCTACCGTGTATCCGGGTGCACGGAAGAAGATTGCGTTGCCAATAATTGAAAAATTATCGGGGCTGAAAAGTGTTGATTGATTTTAAGCTGGGGTACTCGCCTGAACGTATCAATCCCGGCGATAAGAACCATACATTGGCGAAGATCATTAAGGTTGTGCCGGGTTGCGATGCCAGAATCGTTGGAAGCAAATTGCCAGAGTGTATGAGCTGGTTGTGCTGGTAGGTGTCCACGAGGGCTTCTTCGATTAAAGTGGCAGAAGCTGCCAAGATCATCGAGAATACCCAGCGGGATCTCAACATTGCATTGATGAATGAGCTATCCATCATTTTTGACAGGATGGGCATCAATACTTACGAAGTGCTGGAAGCGGCAGGTACGAAATGGAATTTCTTGAAATTTCAGCCGGGATTGGTGGGTGGTCACTGCATTGGCGTGGACCCTTACTACTTAACCCATAAAGCCAAACAGTTGGGTTATCACTCTGAAGTTATATTATCGGGTCGCAATATCAATGATAATATGGCAAGATATGTAGCCAGGAAAGTGATCCAGCATATTATCCGTCATAGCGGTGACGTTAAAGCGTCCAAGGTGCTTATCAAAGGAGCGACGTTCAAGGAAAATGTGAGCGATATCCGCAATTCAAAGTAAGTGACGTGGTAAAAGCTTTGCAGGAGTTTTATGTCAATGTCGATGTAGAGGATCCTTATGCCGATTCTGATGAATTGCATCATGAATATGGATTTGGCCTTGTAAAGAAAACCGGCAACGACTATGATGCAGTAATCATTTCTGGTGCCTCATAAAGATTTTATTCCCCTCGACGATGCTTATTTTTGCAGTATTACCAAGCCTAATGCAATGATCGCTGATCTGAAAGGGATCTATCGCGGTAAGATCAGCAATAGAAATTATTGGAGTTTTTAAACTATGCCCGTTAATCAGTACATTCATTCCTGGCCTCTTTGCGTTTGAACCTACCGTTTTTGAAGACAGGCGTGGCTATTTCTTCGAATCCTACAACGAGAAGAATTATGCAGAAAAAGGGGATCCATACTGCCTTCGTTCAGGACAATGAATCCTGTTCCCAGTATGGAGTGATCAGGGGATTACATTACCAGATGAACCCTTATGCGCAAACAAAGCTGATCCGAGTATTGCAGGGAAAGATACTCGATGTGGTAGTCGACGTGCGCAAGGGTCTCGCCCACATTTGGCAAGTTTTATTCGCTTGAATTGAGTGAAGAAAACAAAATGCAGCTATATGTTCCGGCCGGATTTGCCCACGGCTTTTCTGTCTTGAGCGAAAAAGCGGTCGTGCTTTATAAATGTGACCAGTTCTATAACAAAGAAAGCGAGGGAGGCATTCGTTTCGACGATCCTCAGTTAAACATCGACTGGAAAGTACCAACGGAAAAGCGCCATTGTTTCAGATAAGGACAAACAACTTCCTTTACTGGCCAATTGCAAAAGCAATTTTGACTTCAAATCCTGATGACAAATAAAAAGATTTTGGTAACGGGATCCAACGGGCAATTAGGAAAGGAATTGCAGCAATTGTCTTCGTCCCGGCCCGAATATGAGTTTGTCTTTATGTCGAAGGAAGAACTTCCGGTTGACAATGCCGGGCTCTTAAAAGACTCTTTCAAAAACACCTTCCAAAATACTGTATCAATTGCGCTGCCTATACGGCAGTGGATACCGCGGAATCGGAACAACAACTCGCTTTTCAAATTAATGCAGAGGCGGTGGGGCGATGGCTGCTGCTTACAAGGAACATGACTGTCATTTTATTCATGTTTCGACGGACTATGTGTTCAGATGGCGAGGCTTCCAAACCATATCGCGAGGATTTTCCAACCAATCCACAAAGTGTGTATGGTGCGTCCAAACTCGAAGGAGAGCGACTTGCATTAGAATTCAACCCCGCCGCCATCATCATTCGCACTGCGTGGGTCTATTCTGAATTCGGGAAAAATTTTGTGAAGACGATGCTCCGGCTAATGAGTGAGAGGCAGGAAATAAATGTTGCACAATGACCAGGTAGGTTCACCGACTTATGCGGCTGATCTCGCTGGAGCGATCTTGCAGATCATCACCCAACTTGGCTCAACGGGCAAGAGCCCCGCGAATGGAGGGATCTTACAATTACACCAATTCAGGCATTATTTCCTGGTATGATTTCGCTCTTGCAATAAAAAAATCTCCAGCTAGCTCCTGCAAAGTCAATCCAATTCCGACGACCCAATATCCCACTCCGGCTAAGCGACCCGCTTACTCTGTATTGGATAAATCAAAGATCAACATGATTTTGGAATTTGCGTTAAAGGACTGGCAGGAAAGTCTTGAGGTTTGTATGGAAAGATTGAAGGAAAGTCGCTAGTCATTAGTCTTTAGTCCAGAACCAATTATTCTTTGTACACTATCTTTCCTCCGATCATTTGTCAATACAGATTTTGTCCCGGGCAATTTGTCTGGTGGGATACTAAATATGTCCTGCGATAAAACAGCCAGGTCCACCAGCATCCCTTTTTCCAGGCGGCCTTTACTCATTTTCTTTAAACTCTGCATACGCGGATCCGTAGGTATAAGCGATAACAGCCTGCTCAACTGTCAACGCTTCCGAAGGATTGTCGGGATGCATGACAGCAAACATGATGTTCAAAAGGGATCAAAGGGTCCATCACCACCAATAGCCCAGCGGTATATTATTATTAACATAGGTGTGAATCGCCTGCATCCATTTCGCCTGCTCCTTGTCAAAACGGGCATTCATCTCAGCGAGGCACGGCAAAATGTACTGGGTTTTTGCACAATTACGATCCCCCAGTTGTTTCAAAGTCTGGATGTCTTCCCGGCTTTCCGACAGCAAACTCCCGTGTTCGATGCGGAGTCTTTTGTCTTTCAAACACATCAGGGTGCAAGGAACGCATGCAATGAATAACTGTATGGATCGAGCTATCTCCCCACGGCGTGAATAAGGATCTGCTGTTGCCGCTCAAGTGCGTATTGCATGGATTGCTTCAATTGCTCTTCATTAAAATTCAAATAGCCATATTCACCCCGTTTGTCATTGTATGGTTTGGTCATGCAGGCGCGGCGCTCGATGGGCGTTCCATCCAATATTATTTTCACTCCTGAAACATAGTTCATGTCATTAAGAGGATGATAGGAATCATTCCATTCCCTGAGTTTCAATCCATGTTCGTTCGAAGGGAAGCGCGATGAGCCTTACACGACAGGAAACCGGTGCGTGCTGTAAATATCAATTGCTTGCTTTGGATAGTTCTGCGAGCACATATTTTGCACTGGTAATGCCCAATGCGACAGTTTGGGGTAGTAGAGGTTGAGATCATCGATGATTTTATCCCGATCGAGGTTTGCTGGCAAAGTAGGCGCCAATGCCGAACACAGCATATTCAAGTGTACTACACCGTTCAATTTCCCATGATCATCCTTGTTTAGTTCACCGCCCACTATGACAGTGTGTTCATCATAGCCGAAAAATCTCAAGGCAGCTGAATTAAGGATCTTGCCATGCCCGGTCCAGGCTGAAAGCATTACGGGATTTTTTGGTGCAATACTATCCAATGCTTTCCTCAGGCAGCTTTATTCTCCAATAAATCGGAGTGAATGGGAGTTATGATGAACGTTCCTGGTTGAATTCGTTTTACAATTCTTGACAGGCTATCTCTAATGAGTCTTCAGGGAGTTTGGGCAAGGGGATTCGCACTTTCAACTCAAACCGATTAGGCTGGATAAGTTGCGCCTATGTGCGCATGAGCATCGTTAAAACCCGGCACAACAGTCTTGCCTTTCAGATCGATGGTTGGGGTTCTGTCACCGGCTAGTTTTAATATTTCCTCGTCGGTAGCAATACGTAATGTA